>Ga0206794_1007_pt1 | contig 77178 bp, 51 predicted proteins | sample Alteio_BWOrgCont_70_FD_152877 | JGI IMG/M metagenome (GOLD analysis project Ga0206794, IMG submission 152877) | Enriched cells from forest soil in Barre Woods Harvard Forest LTER site, Petersham, Massachusetts, United States -... | ecosystem: Environmental > Terrestrial > Soil > Temperate forest >...
TGCTTTCTCGAAAGATGAGCTGCAGGAGGCCATGGGTGACTTCAACTACTTTGGCCTTGCCCGTCTTAAGCACGGAATCTCGGTTGCCCAGGCAAGCGCTGAGATCAACGCTCTCCAGCACGCCATCATGATGAGCCTCAAGCCGGAAGAAAAGGCGACGCTCACCGCAGTGCTCACGCCTTATCAGCAAGCAGTAGTCGGCAACAATCGAACCCCGCTTCTTATTCTGCTGGCGGCAGTCGCAGGACTGCTTCTGGTGGGCTGCGTGAACATCACGAATCTGCTGTTATCGCGTGCTGTGGACCGCAGGCAGCAGATGGCAGTGGCAGCCGCGCTTGGCGCAAGCCGGGGCCAGATCTTGCGCATGGCCTTGCGCGAGCCTACGCTCCTCGCGATCCTTGGGGGATCTTTGGGCATTCTGGTCGCTGCGTTTCTTGTTCCGGCGCTCGCACATTTCCTACCGTCTGGGCTCGATTTCCGTGGTCCGTTGCATCTCGACTGGACGGGCGCAGCCTGCGCTCTCATCCTCTCAGTCCTCGCTACCCTGCTTGCCGGAGGAATTCCAAGCTGGATCAGCTCGCGCACACACCCGCACGAGGTGCTGCATAGCTCGTCGCGGCTCGCGAGCCAAGCACCTAGCACCAAGCGGCTCCGCAGGCTGCTGGTTGCCACCGAGGTAGGCGTCAGTGTGGCGCTCGTGCTCATTACCAGCCTGCTCACAACGAGCCTCATCCGCCTAATGCATGTTGACCGTGGCTTCGACAGCGATCGCGTCCTCGCTGTCACAGTCAATCTGCCCAGCAAGTCGTACGCAGAGCGGCCGGCGCGCACCGCCTTCTTTCACCAGGTACTGGATCGCCTGCATCAGCTTCCAGGCCTTGAACAAGCAGGTCTCGTAAGCCAGCTCCCTTTGGCCGGTGACCAATGGATCGACATGATCCGGGTCGCCGGCGATACTCGCCCCTTCATGCAGCTCCCTTCAGAGCACTTCCGATTTGTCAGCCCCGGATACTTCGAGGCACTTCATCTACCCCTGCTCGCCGGGCGATCCCTGACTGAGAGTGACGAGGGAAAGAACTATGTCTTGGTGTCCGAGTCTACCGCCCGCACATTCTGGCCGCGCAGGAATCCCATCGGAGAGCATTTCGTGCGCGCCGGCTCACCGAAGGAAGGGGCTTTCACGGTCATCGGTCTTGTCAAAGATGGTCGCACCATCTCGCTAGCTCAACCTGACCCAACGATGGTCTATATGCCCTATTGGTACCGCTGCGACGGCACCGCAGGCCTGCTTCTGCGCACACATCAGGACCCCGTTATGATGGCTGATTCTGTCCGCAAGACCATTTGGAGCGTGGATTCCGAAGCCTCTGTGCCGGTCATGCGCTCGCTTGGCGGCATCGTTGCCGACTCGGTTGACGCCCGGCGTTTCGAGATGGACCTGCTGCTCGTGTTTGCCGTCAGTGCACTTCTGCTCGCCGGGCTGGGTGTCTACGGCGTCATCACCTACACCGTGGTTCAGCGGCAACGCGAGATCGGCCTGCGGATTGCGCTTGGCGCGCAGCGCACCAATATCTACAACCTCGTATTGCACGAGGGCCTCGCGCCTGTCCTTGTGGGAATGGCCGCGGGAATAGGCCTGACCTTTGGCTTCACGCATACGGTGCGGAGCCTGTTGTTTGAGGTGAGCCCCTACAATCCAGTGCTCGTCTGTTTCGCCGCATCGACTCTTCTCGTCGTGGGAATTGCCGCTTGCCTTTTCCCTGCGCGTCGTGCAGCGGCTGTCCAACCTATGCAGGCCCTCAGAACTGAGTAGCAACTTGCGGATGATGGGTCTACGCTCGAGACGTACCTGAACACTTGGGCAACTTTTGGAGTTGCGAGTGGATCACCGCCGACTCCGACCCAACCGTGATCCAGATCACCGTCGGGGAAGAGTAGTCCACCATACAACCAGCGCTCGAAGGACGCCGGTTAGGGCGATACCAGGGAGGTGAACTCCAGACGATCAAAAGGGCGGGGGAACCGCTACAGGCAAAGGATCATTCCATTCCTCTCAAAAAGCGCCTGCACCTGCTCTTCAAGCTGCTTCTGATCCTGATTCTGCGGCGAGGTCGGTGTTAGTGAGAACTTCGTGCCGCGCGGAAACTGTGCGATCTTCGCTTCGAGCAGCTCGAGCGACTTGGAACTGTACTGGGCAACTTGATAGTTCTCATTCTGGCCCGAGCGATAGGCAGAAACGGGATAGGGTCCTGGTCCGGCTTTCGCCTGATCTGCGATTTGCTTCACTTGCGCACACATCTGGTCGCCTACACATCGCTCCAGCACGCGGGAGATCAAATCGGGAGTTGCCAGCCATCCCTGATTCTGGATGAGCGCCCGCGCCAAGTTCTCCCCGAGCCCGACTTCTTCCCAATTTCCAACTGAACCCGCTCCGCGGGACTCCAGAACATCTGCTCGTCCCCGCCACTCCTCACTCCACGCCACGTATCGATTCCACACCGGCTGTTCGACGGACTTATCTCCGTAATTCATCAGGTAAATCAGCGCATCCATCGTAACCTGTGGATCGGGGTCATCGAGGGCTTCCTGAGCGACATCGGTAAGGACAGGATCTGTGGCATAGAGAGCAATGTCCTGAAAAACCGATCGGTTGCATGCCGACTTTCCCTTGCCCCGTTCTTTGACCGCGCGCTCAACCATAGGACGGGCCGATGCAGGATCGAACTTGACCAGATACCCGAGAGCTGCGCCCTGTGGTGCACATGCCCATTCGCCGACCTTGGCATTCGCCTTCTCCCAAACCTGTGCAACAGCAGATCCGGTGCCAAACCGTGCCATCAGTGAAGCGAATACTGCTTCTCTCTGATAGTCATCTGCAGTCACGAGCTCGTCCGCCCATAAGCTTTCAAACCGCGGGAGCTTTTCCTTAGGTAGAAAAGCAAGAGAATCTGCGGTAAGTGAGGGGTCGGGCGAGCCAATCTGTCTCAGCGCCTCCTCATGCGCGCTCTCCGGGTCGAGCTCGAACCAGCGTTGCAGCGCCACTGATTTCAGTTCGCGAGTGGTGTAAGAGTTCGATTCGTTGCTACCGGGAGCCTTTAGCGGGATCTTTGCAAGCAGTTCCAGGGTGGGCAGCAAATCAGGAGAACGAAGAACGTCCCAGCCGTACTGAAGCTCCATAACCTGCTTTTCGACCGGCAGATCCTTCAGGCTCGCTGCCAGAATTCCGCCCAGATAGGCCCTCTGTTGTGGTGAGATTTCTTTAGGTTGCGAACTCAACAACGTCTGTGCAGTAAGCGCTCGAGCTTTCCCTTCCTTCGCGGGAAGTGCTTGAAGTGCAAGCGCCCAATCGGCGTCCGTGAGCCTCGCTCTTTCCTCGCGTTGCACAGCGGGATCTACATCGCTCAGTTGAAGCAAAGACATAGTGTTGAGGGGCCACGAGGAAACTGGGAAGTCCGGATCGTCGATCAAGCGCTTCATGTCTGCGAGCGCGATAGGGTGCAACTTCTCCCGCAGGCCGTCGAGCCCAAGGGCACATTCGTACATGAAAGTGGGTTCGTCCTCGCGTAGATGCTGCGCCATCACTCGAGCCGCTGCGGCCGTGCCCAAAAAGCGCAGGTCGGCGACCGCAGCCTTCAGCAAATCAGGTTCGGTGCCAGGCGTTTTCGAATTTGCCTCGAACTCGTTCCGGATCTCCGCCAGCTTCGCACGCTCCCACGCTTTTGTTGCGGGGATGATGCGAAGCCGAACCGGGTTTGACGTGAGGCCCAGGTTCTGCGCTCCGAACAGGCCGCCGCTGCCGGTTGAGACATCGGAGACACGTCGACTCACGACCACGATTGTGTAGGTGCCCGGCTCATCAAAGCGAACCCATTCGTTCAGATCGAGGGTTATAACCGTGGGCTTCGCTGACAAGGTCGCGAAGCCTGTAAGCCCTCCCCCGATGGAGCCACTACTGCTACCGAAGTAGACATGCAGGGGATCAGCCCAGCCAGAGGCGGGAGCGACCTTAAATTCTTCATATGCCATCCTCCCACTACGGTCGTAACTGGCCATGTTGGTTTCGAATCGCTTGTTCTCAGGCCCGGTAAAGCTGAGTTTGAGAGAAATTCGCTCGCCAACGTGGTACAGACTCTGCCCCTCTGCGGTTCGAACCTCCAATTGCGGCGCAGTGTCTTCGACGGATGCCAGGGCCGGCGTTGACAAGGCGACCACAACTGCTAAAGACACAAATGCGGATTCGCGCGCCATCATCTAAATAGACACCGATGGCCTTATCTTCGGTAGGACTTTTCTTGCAGATTTTGTTCGCTAGGTGCCCTTCAACGCGCGAACTGCTTTCTGGGAATGTGACGTTCCGCTGCTGCGGCCGTATACGATCAACGGAACAGAACAATGCAAGTGTCCGCCGGCATGCAATGGGCCATGACTCGGCTTCTTCTTCATCGCGCTCCAGTCACCGCGCACTCGTCAGTGACCCAATTTCGGTGCAAATCGGGTTGGGGAAGGGTAGCCCACATAACTGATTTCATGACAGCGTCGGCTCCCTCAGCCCGAATACACTGGTTGCTGCTAAACGACCATGGGCTCGGGAGAAGGAGCCGAGCATGATGATTATAGGTTGTGACTTTCATCCGAGTTTCCAGCAGATTGCGTACGTAGATCAGGAAGCTGGGGAGTACGGGGAGCGCCGCTTGATTCATCGCGGAGAAGCAGCAACGTTCTACCGGTCTTTGGCAGGTAAGTCAGTGCGCATCGGTTTGGAAGCAACGGGGAACGATCGCTGGTTCCATAAGCTGATGAGCGAACTTGGTCATGAACTTCTAGTGGGGGACGCCAGCGCGATTCATGCTTCGGCTCCGCGCGAGCAGCGGACGGACAAGGGGGATGCCAGGCAGATTTTGCAATTGCTGGTAGAGAACCGGTTTCCCGCCATCTGGCAGCCCCCGGTGGCCAACCAGGAACAGCGGCAGTTGCTGTTACATCGCTGCCGACTGGTACGGATGCGGACGCGGATCAAGAACCAATTGGATTCGATGGCCAAGAACGAGGGGCTGACCGGCTCTCGGAGCTGGTCAGCGAAGCGGCGCCAGCAGATCGAGGCGTTACCCCTGACGGGCTGGTATGCCGAGCGGCGCAAAGATCTACTTGCGCTGCTCGAGGAGATGGACAAGCGAATCTCTCCTCTGGACAAGGCGGTGGAGGCGGCAGCTGAGCAAAATGCCGAAGCGCAGCTGTTGATGACCCATCCCGGCGTAGGTCCGGTAGTCTCGCTGGCCTAGGTGCTGATCATGGGGGATTGGAGGCGATTCCCGCGCGGCAAGCAGGTGGGCAGCTATCTGGGGTTGATTCCGGCCGAGGCGTCCAGCGGCAAGCATCAGCAGCGGATGGGGCACATCACCAAGCAGGGCAATACGCTGCTGCGCTGGCTGCTGGTGGAAGCCGCAACCAAGGCACAGAGCAAGGATCCGAGCTGGCACCGGCAGTATGTGCGTCTGTCGATGAATAAGCATCACGGCGTGGCCAAAGTGGTCATCGCCCACAAACTGGCGGTTCGTTTGTATTGGATGTTGCGCTCCGGGCAGAACTACAGGCAGATCGTGGAGCGCGGTTCGCATGCGGGGCAGTCCGATTTGGCCGGTGGCTGCGGTTTGAGGCCGATTAACTGATTGGACGCCCCGCCTCTCTCGCCAGGCGAGAGAGTTTGAACAAGTAATCATGGTGCTTTACCGGGCCGAATACATGGCTGGTGGAACCAACAAGGTTGCCATCGAGAGTGATTGAATGCAAAGTGCGGGCTTGGGTCGTTTAGCAGCGCAAGACGTTTTTCCAATTAGGGGTCGAATCTCAGAAAGAACCTGACATTCGACCCCCAATCCAATTGTGGAAGTGGGGAGGCCGGTGTCAAGGGTCGAGATAAACGCAAAGAACGCGCCCTTGACACCGCCCTCCCCACACCGACGACTCTCTACGCAATTTTTACGGCCAAGGGCCGTAAAAATCGCCTTGACAAAGCCGACGAAGTCATACACGGCCAAAGAGTGCCCATTTTGATGTGTCTGGAAAAGTGCGCTTTCAGATGCCGATCTTGCCCTATCTTCGCCAGGACGACGCTTTGCTTGTGTAATTCGGAGTTTCACATGTCGTTCGCAACATCAGCACACAATGGATTCCAGCTATCCCCGAGGCCGTTGAGAACTCGACCTGGCTACACGCAGGTCTCAATGTTCCAGCACTCGCCATTCTGGATTTCAGTCACGACTGGAACTGCTCTGTCTGAAGATAAGAAAACCGGCTGAGAGATAATACATCTTCTCTCCCGCCCGCGCCACATCAGGCTTCTCGGCAATTTCGCGTCTCAGAAACTTTGGCCGTGTATCGTACTGAAGTCGCCAATTGGCAATCGACCTTGGATTGGCCGGGGTAGTCCTACTCGGATCTCAGGGACGAAGCTCGTGAGGTGTTCGACATGAACGCGATTGTCGCATGAGCTCTGTCCAAACATCATACTGGAGCGCGCGTCGGAGGGAGCGGCGCATTGAGCCAAGCCAAGTGGTCGCCAGCGCGACTCAAAAGTTTTCGACCATCCAGGCATTATTGTCGCCCGGAGCTGGCATTTCTAGAATCCCATGCCGGCCGTCAGGAGATTGAATGAAGAAGGTGAAATTCGAATGCGCTTGCCCTTCAATAACAATCTCCGTCTTCCCTGACCCATTGAGGGCAAGAATCACGGGGATGCCTGCCGGCGTGACGCTCCTAATGAAGAGTCGCGCGCCATCGGCCGACCAGTCGACGTTAAACACAGGCCAGTCGTCCACGCTTACATCATGAACGGCGCCGGTGTCCGGTGAGAGAAATCGAATTCGATGCGGGTCGAGGACGAGTGCAAGTCGCGATCCATCCGGCGAAAGACTCCAATGAGATAAGCCACTCGGAATTCTCGCAATCTCGCGGCCTGCACCGCGCTCCAGATCGAACGAGATAAGAATGAAGTCGTCCCCGACGAGCTTGCTGAAAATGCACAATTGCGATGGAGCCCGCGCACACTGGTAATTGCTGATTCCGTTTTCTCGCAGAACCAACCGGGGAGGACCTCCTGCCAAAGGCTTGGACATCAAGGATGCAGGTAGCGAATGATCGCCTGTCTCCGATTCAACAAGATAAAGTACCTGCGAACCATCCGCGCTTAAACGCGGGAAACGCAAGCTACGACCGTCAACAAGGACCTCGGCTGTGGTCTCGTCGATATTCTGTTTGAAAAGTTTCCAGGTACCATTCCGATCAGAAGCGAAAATGACTGCTTTGCTGTCAGCAGTCCACGCCGTGGCCAAGCTCTCGTTTGTGTCCAGGGTCAGGCGGCGAGGCGCCTTCCAACGGTGGTTGCCAGGATCGGGTTCGGTGATAAATACCTGACGCGTTGTGTTCCCCCTGGATACAACAAGCCGCTTCCCGTCCGACGAGGCACTCAAACCACCAATCCACCCTTGACCCTCGGTCACCCGTTGCAGGGGGGCGGCGGCCTTCCCTGTGCGCTCGTCAATCGAAATCGAGTCAATGCCCGTGTCTTCGCGTTCGCTCGTCGGATCGCTAAGGTAGCCGAAGAGAATACGTTGATCCGCAGTCCACCACAGGGGCGACCGCAACCGGGAATCATCCTTCAACACAACCTGTAAATCGCCACCATTCGCATCGCGAGTGAGGAGCGAGTTAGCAAACTGCGGGGGATCAGCCTGGTTGTTAGCCAAGTGAGCTTCCACGTACGCAAGACGTGTACCATATGGCGACCAGGCGGCGTGTTGGATCCAGCCATCCGCCACGTTTGGCTGGTCCGGCTTTCTTACCAGGGCGATTCTGCGAGCATTTGCACCATCGGACTCCATTACCCAGAGTTCGTTTCCAAATTTAGGCCCGATCACATAGGCGATCCTGGTTCCGTCAGGGGAGACAGATCCCCCTGCCGCATCATCCATGAGCTTTTCCGGACTGCCGCCCAGGAGCGAAAGTTTCCAAAGGCTGAGCGTTCTGGACGGGCCTTCTCTCCGTGTCACCAGCAGATGGGTACCGTCGGGGAACCAGTCATCAGGCCAGGCAACGAAGTCCTTCGGAAGGCTCCAGACTCGAGTTTCGCCGTTGTCGATTTGACGCAGATAAAGCCGCAAACTGTCATGAAACGCGAGATACTTGCCATCCCGCGAGACAACGGCATTCTCAACCGGTGTTTCTGGCGGATTTGAGGTGATTCGCTCTTCCGTAGCCAGATGTGGAGCGAAGGCTCCGTGCACGTCGCGTGTGCTGGCGGCCTGGCGTATCAAGAACCCCGCTGCAACGGTTCCAATCGTCAAAATGCACAGTCCGGCGAAGGAGAAACCAGATAGTCTCCCGCGGCCAGGATCGAATTGTGGCTTGAGCTGCTCTTGTTCCCCAGGGCAATCCTTGGTATCTGTCTCCGGCGGAAGATGAGTTTCTTCCGCAGCGAACCCGTTGATAACTTCCTCTGCAGCCACCACATCGCACAGAAATCGGTAGCCCACCGTGGGCACCGTTGCGATAAATCGCGGCTCGCGACTGTCATCTCCAAGCAGCCTGCGCAGTGTGGCGATGCTGCGCGTGAGCGAGTTGTCAGAAACTGCACAGTCACTCCAGACCGCGTCCAAGATCTCGTCTTTCGTCACCAGTCTTTTGGGATTTCGCAAAAGAAACAAAAGCACGCGAAACGCTTTCGGTTCCACCGGCAGGGCTTTTCCACCCTTGACCAGCAGGAACTCACGCTCCCTGACCTCGACCTCTTCAAACTTGAAAACAAAAGACTTCTGATCCGTCACGAATCCGTCACTCGCTTTCAGAGAATCATCAGACTTCCGTCATTACCCCACGCGGACACCGGGGCGACATTGCATTCAGCCAACACGACTGAGGTGACTTCCAATGTCGCTCGTCAAATACTTTGTCGCGGCGAGTCTCGCCACCCTAGCTCTTTCTGCCAGTCATGCCGAAGCACGCTGCCCGGGGAACGTTACCAGTTCAGCCTTGCGTCGCATTCAGGACGATCTCATCGTTGTCCGGGTCCTGATAAACCGCACCGGGCCATACGATTTCCTGGTTGACACAGGCTCCCAGATCACGGCGATTGATCCTGTCCTTGCTTCAGACCTTCATTTGAAAATCGAAGGCACGGCGGGAGTGAGCGGCATTCGAACCCAATCTCGGAGCGCGTTTACCTCGCTCGACTTGATTGAGGTTGGAAGTCATTCGGTCCCACAGTCTCTCGCAGTCATACAGGACATCGCGGAGTTAAAGGCAGCAGATCCTCGCATACGCGGGATACTGGGTGAGAACTTCCTCGCGCACTTCGATCTGCTCATCGATAACCGCCAGCAAATTCTGTGCCTTGATGAGTCGACAGCCCTTGCGCAGGCGGTCAAAGGTGAACGTATCCCGCTCCATCAGCCTTATGGTCCGCAGGATGATTTGCCGTTCATGCGGCCCATAATTGTCTCTGTGCGGCTGGCCACCGACGACGTGGCCCCTGTGCTGCTTCGACTGGATTCGGGCAGCAACGCAGCCGTGCTGTATGCGGCCCCGCGCTTTCTGAGAGCTTCCTTAAGTCGGGCGCCAATGCTCGAGCGCGTAGTCAACGGAGTGGAACAGGGATTTGCCGTTCTACCCGCCCAGGACCTCCGCATGGGCGTATTTGCGGTGAGGCAGATGTCGTTCGTAATACCCATGAATGGAATTGGCGGCGGTCCCAGTCCCCGCGAGGATGGCCAGCTTCCGTCGGCCGCATTTAAGCGTGTCTTCATTAGCTACTCAGAAAACTATGCAGCTTTGGACCCCTGGGTTCGATAGATGAAGCGATTGCCCAGGTGTCCGGAAGCGAGGACTGCGTCGCCGCTTGGAATATCGCCAACGATATTCCGCTATTCGAGATTCTGGAAATCAGCGACATGACGTGCCCATCGACAACCCTGGACGCGCCCCCGATCGCGAAAGAGGACTCGCCATTGCGCCATCAAAACCAGCCCCCGGACGGCACGACGCCATTGATGCGCAGATACGTGACGAGATTGCCGTAATGCAAGGCGTCATGATTCCCGACTTGCGTCAAAATGAACATCTTGTTCGTCTTGACGCCAAAGAAATCCGCCGGGGCATTGAGGTGCGCATCGGTGAATCCGGAGTACACGTCATCGCAGTAGTCGAATGCGCCTTTGACATAGGCCGTAATCTCGGCCTTTGAACTCTTCGCGGCAGCCATGGCGGGGGGCGCTTCACCCTTCACGTTCGAACACAAAATGTAGGATATGTCCCCCACGTGGTTCAGGATTTCGGCAAACGAGCGAACGTCCTTCGTCGGCCGGTAGCTGTACTTGGACTCTGGCATCGCTTCTGCCGACTTCATGATCTTGTCCTGCATATTGCTGCGGAAAATCGATAGCGTCATCGTCAGCGGATTCGGCGACACGATCGGATTGGGTAGGTTGGGCGAGATTTGGGCGTCGGCTACGGGCGCAAGAACAGAAACAGACAGGATGCCAACAGGAGCCGCGACGCGAGCAATGGATCGGAACATCATCGCAACAACAGAGCGCCAAGTCCCAACTGTTCGAGACTGAGAAGTATTCAGTCTGGTAAGCATCTCGGTTGAATCATGAATCGTGCCGGAGTGATTTTTCGGGAAGTTTTGCATTCGACATCCTCCAACGTGGCAACGCAAGCACGCGAGGTTCCAGTTGGCACGCTGAGTGCTACCTCTTTGTAGTCAGCAGATAACAAGATGGCGAGGGCGCTGGAGTCTAGGCCGCACTGTTCATTTTCGCTCACAACTGTTCGAGAGCGGGCAACATTATAGGCGCCCCAGTCTAATGAACATTGACATTTCTTAATACCTCATTGCAATATATCGCTATGAAACATATCACCGCACGAGCTATCGATCGGGAATTGAAGAAGGGCAGTGCTGAGTTGCTGATCCTCTCCCTGATTGAGCACCGTACTCGCCACGGCTACGAGATCGGCAAGCTGATCGAGGAGCGGTCCGACGGAGTGTTGAAGTACAACGTTGCTTCCTTCTATCCACTGTTGTATCGGCTGGAGGCACGCGGCCTGATCGAGGGGCGATGGGTTGAAAAGGCCGGCCAGCGCCGTCGCCGTTATTACAAACTCACAACGAAGGGGAAGAAGATGCTGGAGGCGCAGCGTTCTACCTGGGCCAACCTCGTGAACGCAATCCGGCTGATCACGGAGGCCGAGAATGCATGACTGGTCAAAGGAGATCGAGGTCGCGATCGCTCCATTGAATCTTTCGGCAGCGCGCGAAGCGGAGGTCGTCGAGGAACTGAGTCAGCACCTCAATGATCGTTATGAAGAGTTGCTCATCTCAGGTGTCGGCGAGGAGCAGGCCTATGGAATCCTGAAGCACGATTTGACGGGCGGCAAACTGGTGGCGGGATTGAAAGCTACCGTACGCGAGACGTCGGCGCCTATCTCCATTGGCAGGGAGAAACAGGAGCGGCTGTTGGCTGGCATCTGGAATGATTTGCAGTATGGTGCCCGTCTGCTAGTCAGAAGCCCTAGCTTTGCCACCGTCGCGATTCTTTCGCTGGCCTTGGGGATTGGCGCGAATACTACTATTTTTCAACTTCTGGACGCAGTGCGGCTCAGAACCCTTCCGGTAAAGAAGCCTGAGCAGCTTGCGCGGGTAGCCATTGTGAACTCGCCCCAATGTTGCACCGGGGATTTCTACTCGTCCAACTCAGACTTGACGGGCGACCAGTGGAAGTCCGTGCATGACGAGCAACAGGGTTTCTCCGCGATTGCGGCATGGGCCGATACCCGCCTAAATGTTGGAGAGGGCGGAGAGGCTCGTTATGCGCATGCGCTTCTCGTGAGCGGAGAATTCTTTCATGTTCTGGGAATACAACCGGTCGTAGGCCGTTTGATCTCTCCCGCTGACGATTACCATGGATGCGGTGTGCAGGGTGTGGCGCTCAGCTACCCTTTCTGGCAACGCGAGTTTGGAGGCCGGCCTGACGTGGTGGGCAGCAAACTCATACTCAACGGACATCCATTTCAAGTCATCGGCGTTGCTCCGGCAAGCTTCTATGGCCTGGAGGTAGGACAGAATTTCGATACGGCCCTTCCCCTGTGCAGTGAGCCAGTCTTTTCGACGAATCTCAGCAGACCCTCCTTGATGGATAGTCCGGCTGTCTGGTGGCTTGCTGCCATCGGCCGCCTGAAGCCAGGTTGGACCCTCGAGCGAGCCTCTTCGCAACTCGATGCGATCTCGCCCGGAATCTTCGCTGCAACATTGCCTGCAGGTTACGACGCGATTGCGAAGAAGGACTATCTCACATTCCACTTGGGCGCACTGCCGGCAGCCACGGGAGTTTCAAGCCTACGAAAGGACTATGAATCTCCACTGTGGGTATTGTTGGCGATGACCGGATTGGTTCTGCTGATTGCCTGCGCGAACCTGGCTAACCTGATGCTCGCTCGCGCGAGCGCGAGACAGCGCGAGATGGCCTTACGGCTGACGCTCGGGGCATCGCGGAGCAGGTTGATCCGCCAGTTGCTGGCGGAGAGCTTGCTGCTTGCCACGCTGGGGACGTTGGGAGGCGTCGGCTTGGCCCAAATCCTGAGCCGTGCGCTGGTCGCATTCTTGAGCCCTCAACAGAACCCGATCTTTGTGGAACTGACTCCCGACTGGCGTGTGCTCGGATTCGCCGCCAGCTTGGCGATTCTGACCTGCATCCTGTTTGGGCTCGCGCCTGCGATTCAGGCGTCCCAAACCGAGCCAGGCGCAGCGCTCAAAGCCTGCACGCGTGGAACAACCGCCGGCCGGAATCATTTCCTGATGCGGCGAACTTTCGTCATCTCCCAAGTCGCGCTCTCTCTTGTATTGCTAGCTGCTGCTCTCTTGTTCGTGCGCAGCTTCCGAAACATCGTCAATTTGAATGCAGGTTTTCAGCAGGATCATATTCTGATTGCCGATTTCGAGTTCGCGCCGCTGAAAGTAATGGCTGAAAGCCAGATGGTTTTCAAGCAGGAATTGCTTTTGCGTATGCAAGCCATTCCCGGTGTAAGTTCTGCCGCCGAGGTTCAGATGATTCCCTTGAGCGAGAGCGGATGGGATGGCAATATCGATATTCCGGGTGGAGCTGAGCGGCAAGACGTGACCTTGAACCGCATTAGCCCTGGATATTTTCAAACGATGGAGACCCCGCTGCTTGCTGGGCGGGACTTCGATCATACAGATGTGCCGGCCGCACCGCGCAAGGCAATCGTGAATCAGGCATTCGCGCGCAAGTATTACGGCGGGGCCAATCCGGTTGGCAAGGTGTTCCACGATTCCGACGCGCCCGGCAAAACGTACCAGATTGTGGGCATGGTGAAGGATTCCAAATTCCACGATATGCGCGAAGACCCGTCACCCACGGTCTATCTATCGTTCACGCAGTCGAATGGTCCTGAGCAACGCTCGACGCTTATGATTCGATCGGACGAATCTCTGTATTCGCTGATTCCATCTATCAACAGGGCGGCAAAGCAAATCAATTCCTCGATGGAGATTGAATATACCGTCTTCAAGACACAAATTCGCGAGAGTCTCACGCGCGAGCGCTTGATGGCCACCCTTTCGGGCTTCTTTGGTGTGCTGGCGACGGTACTGGCCGTAATCGGCATCTACGGCGTGATCTCCTATGTCGTCCTCCAACGCAAAAATGAAATCGCCGTGCGCATGGCGCTCGGAGCCGATCGCAACCGCATCGTGCGAATGGTCTTGCGGGACGCTGCAATTTTGATATCCATCGGCGTGGTGGCCGGTACGGCGATGACAACCGCATCCGGAAACGCAGCTGCTTCGATGTTGTATGGGCTAAAGCCGAGGGATCCAGTCACGTTGTCAATTGCAATCGCCGGAATCGTGGTGGTTGGTCTGGCAGCAAGCTTCGTGCCGGCGCTGCGCGCGGCGAATATACATCCCGTGGCGGCTTTGCGTGAGGAATGAAACCGTTTGCTTCAACCCGTTCGCTAGCTTCGGTCAAAAGCAGCATGTTCTACAGAGTCGAAGAGTACCCCGTTCATGCGGTCTCCCTATTGTTGGACTCCTGGGAAGGGGAAGAATGTTGATCCGTTCTTTCCCCCTTTTTCAAAATGTTTCGGATTACTCGCGCAGAACGGTCTTCGATTCGTACGGCCGTCGCCAGTTTTTACAAGGAAGCCATGCAAAACCTTTTCAAACTCTTGCCCGTTGCTCTCGCTCTTGGGGCAATCATTAGTTCGTCCACACGGCTCTTAGCGCAGCCCGAGCAGCCGACACCAGACGAACTCCGCGCAAAAATCAGTCAGGATCTTCCCGGGTGGCTCAAGCAATACAACGTCCCCAGCGCTTCCGTCGCTTACATCGCGAACGGCAGGCTTACCTGGACAGTTGTCGCCGGCGAGCAGAGCCCAGGTGTTCCCGCTACGGACAAGACCCTTTACAACATCGCCTCGCTCACCAAGCCCATCGTCGCTGAAACAATCCTGCGCTTGGCCTCCCAAAACAAACTTCAGCTAGACGAGTCCATCTATCCCTACTGGGTCGACCCCGACATCAAAAACAATCCCTGGAACAAGCTCCTTACCCCGCGTCTCTGCCTCTCGCACCAGACCGGCTTCGCTAATTGGCGTCGCATGACCGACAACGTTCTCACCTTCAAGTTCCAGCCGGGCACCCAAAGCAGCTACTCAGGGGAAGGCTACTTCTATGCTGCGCGCTTTGTGCAGAACAAGACACATGAGCCGTTAGATCGTCTTGCGCAGCAATACGTCCTCGGCCCCATTGGCATGAAGGACACCGCCTTTACCACACAGGAGTGGTTCACCGGCCGCCTAGCCCAGCCTTACACCAGCAATGGCTTCCAGCCACCTGTGCTGACCTCCACCTGGAACGCTGCCGACCTCGTCGAAACGTCCGTCACCGACTACGCCCACTTCGTCGCCAGCGTGATGCGCAACGAAGGCCTTAGCCCAGCCATCGCGGCGCAGCGCCTCGTTATGACGCGCGACTGGACCACGGAAGACGCACGTAAGCGGGTCTGCGCCCACGAGACGCCCGGCACTCCCTGCCACATCTCCGCGGGCATGGGCCTCGGCTGGCAAATCATCATCCACAATGGCGCCACCATTGTCGATCACTCTGGTTCTGACGCGGGCGTGAACACCTTTGCCTTCTTCATCCCTTCCAAACAGGTCGGTACCGTCATCTTCACCAATGGCGAAAACGGCTCCAAGGTCATTGGCGAGATCGTCCGTGTACTCTACCCCGACCCTGTGTATGCGAAGACAGTCTCACACTGACCTTGTCCATTTGACGCTGCCTGCTCCGAGAACACCGTTGCGGTCACGGCACATTCGTACTGACAAACGCGGTCTCGGAAGTGATCTAATTCTTGAGCTGAATGCTCCATGAGTGCAAATCGTCGAGTCACTCATCGACAAATGAGATCAAGGCAATTTGCCAAAAGGGCGCCATCTCGGACAAGTGTTTCCTGTTGATTCCGCAACATCGCCGGACACACGAACGAAACAGCCTGCTTGACGTGAACCATGGCGGCGAGGGAGAATTCCCTTCGGCTGAGCATTGGGCAATAGCTCTTCGGGATGCGGTGCGGCTTCCCTGCGCCGAGTGAAAATCAGTAAATCATCAGGCCCGGACTTTGCCGCGATTTTGCAACATCGCGCGTTCTCTTGCGTTCCTTTCTGTACGCTACTCTGTCCGCATTTCACTCTCGCGGAGACTTCTCTTGAAAACTATCCGGTTTACTGGCGTGGCCCTTGCATGGGCGCTGTCACTCTGTGCGCATGCACAAACCTACAAGATGATGGCCTACTTGAACGGCGCTCCCTCAAGCCCAGTGGAGCCGGGGCTGATCGCTCAGAGCCGGGGCGGATTCCTAGTAACCACCGCCTCAGATCAAACGACTGACGGAGCCGGAGTGACCTTCCGGGTCACAACATCGGGAGCGGTGACGGTTCTCCACCAGTTCATGACCGGAAACGGGCAACGTTATTCGCCGGCGGGAGGTCTGACGCTGGGTCGAGACGGCCAATTCTACGGTACGACGACAAGCGGTGGATCCACGACCTCGTTTGGCGGAGTGGTGAATGCCGGCAGCGTATTCAAGATGGCCCCAGACGGCATCATCACCACACTGCATGAGTTTGATCCCCTCAGGGACGGAATTCCCTATGCGCCGCCGATTCAAAGCATGTATGGCGATTTCTACGGGACAACGTACGGCAACGCGACCAGCCTGAACTCCAATGCTGACGAGCCGGGGACTATCTACAAGATCGACAGTGCCGGGAACTACACGCCCCTGCATACCTTCAACGTCCACGAGGGAGCGAATCCGATGGGGGCGCTGGTGCAGTCGGCAACAACCTTCTGGTTCTACGGAACGGCGATGCATGCCGGCCCCAACGACGCGGGAACGATCTTCCGGATCAACTCCAGCGGTAGTTTTGAAGTTCTGTACAACTTCGACAATTCCCATGGTGCGTACCCGGTCGCGATGATCCAGGCCAACGATGGGAATTACTATGGCGTGACTTTGCTGGGAGGGGGACCGCAGAACGCCGGCGTCATCTTCAAGATGACGCCAGCCAGTCCCACCTATCAGGTGACGGTGCTGCACAGTTTCACGGGAGGCAGCGATGGGGGAGAGCCGCTGGGAGGCTTCCTTCAGGGGTCTGACGGCTATCTCTACGGCACGACGGGAGAGGGTGGCGCTTCGGGGCAGGGGGTTCTGTTTCGCATCACGACGAGCGGGACCGGCTTCGCTGTGCTGCATGACTTTCATGCCGCGAGCGGGGAGGCACCGGTCACGCTGATGCAGCATACCAACGGGTTTTTCTATGGAGCGACGAACGCCGGCGGGGTGCTGAACGGGGTGAACTACCAGGGAGTGGTTTTCCGCCTGGACATGGGTCTGCCTCCGTTTGTGACGTTTCTGAATACGTATGGGCGGGTGGGGATGACGGTGCAGCTTCTCGGCGACGGGTTCACGGCGGACAGCCAGGTGCTTTTCAACGGCGTGGCGGCGACGGAGATCAGCGACGTGGAGAACACCTTCATGAAAGTCGTAGTGCCGGAAGGCGCCACCAGCGGCCCGATCACGGTGACGACGACCAAGGGATTGCTTACGAGTAACAAGCCGTTCGTGGTCAGGCCGTAGAGGATCCGCGTGGCGGGATTGTTTGTGGTCTTGGTGGGCGCTCGCTGTCTATATTTCAGGATTTTCGGGGAGACCTCAATGAGAATTGTCCGGTTTACGGGCCTCGCTCTTGTATGGGCGCTGGGCACAACCATGCATGCACAAACCTACAAAGTGATGGACTACTTCAACGGCACACCCTCAGCGCCGAGCAGCGTCATCGCACAGAGCCGCGGCGGATACCTGGTGACCACCGCGGTGGATGCAGCACCGTTCGACGGGGTGGCCTTCCGGGTTGCAACGTCGGGAACCCTGACGGTCCTGCACAAATTCAGCTCCAGCGGAGGCAACTATCCGAATGGTCTGACACTGGGCGGGGACGGCCTGTTCTATGGAACCAACCAAGTCGGAGGGTCCTCCAACGGGGGCACTGTGTTTAAGATGACCGCGGATGGAACTGTCACGACGCTTCACGAGTTTGATAGCGGTGTAGACGGAGTTCCCTATGCTCCGCCGGTGCAGAGTTTTTACGGAGATTTTTATGGGACGACAAACGGCAATTACGTCTTTCCAGGCGATCCTGTGAACGCGGACGCCGGAACCGTATACAAGATCGACAGCGCCGGCAATTACACGCTTCTTCACACGTTCACTGGCCCGGATGGAGGTAACCCGGTCGCGCCGCTGGTGCAGTCGGCGACAAACTACTGGTTCTACGGAACCACACCGAATGGCGGCTCCAACGGCGAGGGAACAATTTTCCGGGTGGACTCCAAAGGCGACTTCGAAGTTCTCCATAACTGCGCATTTGGAGACGCCACCGGGGTCGGCCCGGGTGTGATCATCCAGGCAACCGATGGCAATTTCTATGGGGCGACCAGCTATGGAGGGGCATGGGGCCAGGGCGCGATCTTCAGGCTGATGCCGACGAATCAAATGACGGTGATCCACACCTTTACGGGAGGAACTGACGGAGGGGTACCAGGTTTCGCTCTCATCCAGGGGTCGGACGGCTATCTGTACGGAACCACTGCGCAGGGAGGCGTGGCGGAAGGCTGGGAGGGAAGCGGCACGTTATTTCGAGTCGCCACGACCGGCGCCGATTTTAGCGTGTTGCATACCTTTCACCAGGCGAGCGGCACGATGCCTGTCTCATTGATGCAGCACACCAACGGGTTCTTCTATGGAGATACAAATGAGGGAGGGTCAGCGAGCGGATTGGGCGTGTTCTTCCGCCTGGATATGGGCTTGCCTCCGTTTGTGACGTATCTGAACACGTATGGCCGGGTGGGCATGACGGTATCGCTTCTGGGCGATGGCTTCACGACGTCGAGCCAGGTGAAGTTCAACGGGGTTGCGGCGACGGAGATCAGCGACGTGGAGAACACGTTCATGAAGGTGGTGATACCGGCGGGCGCGACTACTGGGCCGATTACGGTGACGACGACCAAGGGGACGCTTACGAGCAACCGGGCGTTTGTGGTGAGGCCGTAGATAAGGCTTTGGAATATTCCCACATTTTGAGCATTTCTGTCTGGCGCTCTGTCCACATTCCCACTTGGAGGACCCACGTGAAAGCAATCCGATTTATGAGCATCGTTTTTGTCTGCGCATTGGCCACAGCCACGCATGCCCAAACCTACAAACTTATGGTCAACTTCGATGGCCAGCCCACGTCAGGGCCTTTTTTCCCTGAAGTGGTCGCTCAAAGCCGAGGCGGATATCTGGTCACTTCCTCAGACCATTCGGGATCCACGGGGCTTCCGGGAGAGGTGTTCCGAGTTACAACTTCGGGAGCTTTGACGGTACTTCACACATTCAGCACTTCGGAACCCAACCATCCGTTGGGTGGGCTGACTCTTGGCCTGGATGGTCTGTTTTACGGAACCACTCAAGCAGGAGGCACCTCGAACACGGGAAGCGTCTTCAAGATGACTTCGGACGGAGTTATTAAAACCCTGCACGAGTTTGGAGGCGGGGCCGATGGATTTCCTTACGCTCCGCCGGTGCTGAGCACTGATGGTGACTACTACGGCACGACATATGGACAGCAGTACGATACTTCCATTCCTGGGACGATCTATAAGATCGACAGCGCAGGAAAGTACACACGTCTGCACGTTCTATCTCTGTCGGATGGGCTCAACCCGGGAGCGACGCTGGTGCAGTCGGCCACGGATTTAAGGTTTTATGGAACAACGCAAAGCGGGGGGACCACCAACCGGGGGACGATCTTCCGGATTGACTCAACAGGCAACTTTGAAGTCGTGCACAACTTCAGCGGCGCGGATGGTGGAACGCCGGGAGCCTTGATCCAGGCCAACGACGGTAACTTCTATGGCGCTACGTCATCAGGAGGAGCCTACAACGACGGTGTGATCTTTAAGATGACACCCTCCTATCAGGTCACGGTGCTATACAGCTTCACGGACACGAGTGGATCGAGACAGGTAGGAGCTCTGCTCCAAGGCTCGGATGGCTACCTCTACGGCACTAGCTCGAGTGGGGGTGCGAACAATGAGGGCGAACTGTTCCGCATCAGCACCAGCGGCGAGAACTTCACGGTGCTGCACAGCTTTCGTCCGGCGAGCGGCATACTGCCCGCCTCCTTGATACAGCACACCAACGGGTTCTTCTATGGAGATACCTATGAGGGAGGGTCAGGGAACGGATGGGGGGTGTTCTTCCGCCTCGATATGGGCCTGCCTCCTTTTGTGACGTATCTGAACACATATGGCCAAGTAGGCATGACGGTGGATCTTCTCGGCGATGGCTTCACGACGGGGAGCCAAGTGTCGTTCAACGGCGTGCCGGCGACAGCGATCAGCGACGTGGAGAACACTTTCATGAAGGTCGTGATACCCGCAGGCGCCACTACGGGACCGCTTACGGTGACGACCACGAAAGGGACGCTGACAAGCAACAAGGTGTTTGTGGTGAGGCCATAAGCAACGCCGTGGGGGTCGAACTAGAGTCCAAAGCCAACGTGTACGGCAAGGGGTAATCGAGACCATTCCCCAGTTCTGTGTTTTCTACATCGCATAGGTATTGGTATACGCGTTTGTCGCGAGGGATGCGTCTCGATTCACACGTTTATCGCCAAATCGCTCACCTACGACAGGACGTGCGCTCACTTGCCTAATAGTCGCCTTCGCGTCAACTTGTCGGCGCCTCGGACGGTAGGCGGTTTTTCGTCCACTTGAACCAAAGCCGTTGGTAAACGCAAGCCGTCTCGGTACTAATGCATTCCCAATCAGGGCTCAGTAATTCAGGATGCGTTGGTTCGCTGTAAGTCTCTCCAAAAACAAAGAAAGCAACCCGGTCAGGGCCGCATCCCGCTGACTCGCTAATCAGCTACTGCTTGGCGCTTGCCGGCGGCACAATGCCGTTCATCCTTAGGTACTCCACCATCTGACCATAGTGATCATTCCCGTGGGCTGCTGCAAAAGCGGCAATCGTAGCCCGCGTGCTGAACCCGTCGACCGGCTTGATGGCGACAAATGCATTTTCTGTCGTGATGGTTGCAATCGCCTTGTGCGCGTAGAAGAACGATGCTTCCAGTGCAGCCACCGCTTCGTCCTTCGTCGTAATGGAGCCGATTGCCTTCAAGTCGCGGTCAGGCTTAATGCCGCTCCAGCCGAAAAAGAAGTAGTTCGCCTGAGCCAGGTGCGTCACCTGCGCCACAAAGGTGCGCACGGTATCGAACTGCGTCGTCTGTCCCGTAGCAAAAATCCCTTGCGTCGGCGCAAAACTGTATTTATCGGCTGGCATAGCCTTCGCCGCGCCCACTACCTGGAACTCCATCATGGAGAGCAAGCCGTCCACCGCTTTCGCGGGGTCTTCCTTTGTACCCACCGGCGGCGACGGCGGGGGCCCACTCATCTGCGCCCGCATCCGCATACCACCACTCACTATCACAGCAACTGCAAGAATCAGAGCACGAATACGCATTGTCTGTCCTCGATCCGAGTTCGTTTGAAGAGCGACCCCAGCTTACCAGACCTTCCTGGCCGCCGTTCGAAAGCCGTGAAGGAGGTCCTAGAGCATTGGATACAGTCAACCACCGCCTTTGTGGAAGTCACTTGGCCGAGCGGTCGCCTGAGCCATGTGGTTTTGGCGGGAACCGGCCCGGAACCTATCCGCCGAGAAGCCGGTTATACGTCAACTTAGACTAGATTTCTTCTGTCAGAAGAGAAAGAGCTCAATGAGTGACTCGGGACGGATGTCGCCCAGGGAAGACTTTGCTCATATATGAACGATTTGTGATAAGGGGACTTGGATCTGATCTCCGGCTTCTCAATGACGAGCTTTTATCACCCAAACATTCGAATTGTCGGCACTCCCACCTGCAAGAGCCAAACGACCTCCGCTGGGAGACGGGATGGCGGCGTAGAAATGGATATCTCTGCCGTCGAGAAGCGGATTGATCTTGCCGTTGAGATCTGCATTGATGATTGTGCAGGTGTTCGGGGCTCCCCATGGCGAGCTATGTTGCGTGCAGGCGCTGACCCAAAAACTCTTATCGTCTGCTGCCCAATCCATGCCGTTCAGTCCGATCCATCCCGGTAGGGGAAGGCGTCTCTCCGAATCGTCCAGCAGCGAAATGATTCGAATTACGGCATCCTGGTGCGGGATCGGACTGAATCCGGCAAGATACTTCCCATCTGCGGATAAGCTCCAATTTGACCACGATGTATTTTTCAATTTGTTGGAAGGAAGTTCCGACCTGGTCCCTGTCTTCGAATCAAAGGAGAAAAAGCGGAGGTCTTTGTCAGAACCGGAACAATAGATGCAGACAGTGGATGGAAGGCGCGCACATTGGTAATTCCAAATGGCGGGCGCGTGAAGCACTAACCTGGATGTGCCGCCCGAGAGCGGTGTTTGCCTGATCTGCACATCCCGGGAAGATTCGGCCTGCATGGGAAACTGAAGGTACAGCATTTCGCTCCCCTGCGGATTCAGTCGTGGGAGCCCGACTTCGTGCTCGCCGCCCACCAAAAGGTCGGGGGCCTGCTGATCGATAGCCTGCTTGTAAATATGCTGATGCCCATCGCGATCAGAGGTGAGCAAGACAGCTTTGCTGTCCGCGGTCCATGACTGCGCGTCGTCCCCCCAATTCTCTTTGCTAAGCCGGGTGGGAGGAGCGAGTTGCCGGCCACCACGCAGTTCCGCTAAATAGACGTGATCGTGGGGATCCACTCTTCTAAGGGCAAGAACGTTGCCACCAGACGCCGCGGTCAATTCCACGATAAACCCGTGACCACTCGTAATCCTGGTTTCCGCCTCTATCTTGCCGGTTTGAGAATCTATCCGCGCCTCCCACAGGTTAAGGTCCTTCTGGTTTGGGGCTTCGTCATACCGTGAATAGACGAGCACGTTCTCCTGGGTCCAAGCCAGCGCCGGCATGACTGTCGGATTTGATAGTACGATCTTGACTTTGTGGCTTGCGAGTTCCAGTATTTCGATGACTCGGTCCACGTTTCCATCCTGGCGAATGGTCGTCCTGACATAGCCAAATTTTTGGCTATCCGGTGACCAGGCCACTCTGCTCAGATATTCCTCCTGGGTCGCAGAGCCGGCCAGAACTTCATGAGCCTCCCCGGTGTCCGCACGAATTGTCCATATTTCCGTACGGCCATCCGCAACCTTCGAGAACGCAATCCAGGAGCCGTCTGGCGAGACCCTTGCATATTCGCCGTCCACAACCAGTTTTCTTGCAGCCGTCCCAGTGAGCGATATCTTCCATAGGCTTTGCGGGTCCCGCGGCCCTCCATCCCAGGACGAGATCAGCAGATGCGCACCGTCAGGAAACCAATCTTCGACAAGTGCGGGGCCAAGAGATTCCGGTAGGGACAGACGGTGAGTTTCCCCACCGTCCAATTGACGGATGTAAAGGCCCGTTCTATCTCCGAAGGCGAGAAACCTGGCATCTGGCGAAATGGCAGAACTGGTAACTGGAATATCCTGTGGATTTGCCGTCAGTCTTGATTCCGAGGCGTAGTTTGCGGGCACGTGCCTTGGTCGAGTCACTACCAGGCCGATCACAACAGCAACCAGCGCAATGGCAGCGACTATCGCAAGTCTGATCGCTCTCCTGGATAGTCCAGTTCGCGGTCGAACGGAGACTGCAATCCCCGGGTTCCCGGCCACCGCCAGATCGATTGATTCAGGCGGCGGCGACACGGATTGCTGATTCATTCCATTGGAAGCGGCCAAGGGCTCATCTGTCTGCCGAGCGATGCTCGCCTCGTAGGTCACCTCCACTGGGCAGAGAAACCGATAGCCCAGCGTGGGTACGGTGGCAATATAGCGTGGCTCACGGGTGTCATCGTGCAGCAATCGCCGCAGGGTGGCAACACTTCTGGTCAGCGAGTTGTCCGAAACGGAGCAGTCGTTCCAGACAGATTCCAGGATTTCTTCCTTGGTCACCACTCGACCAGGGTTCTGAAGCAGGTAAATCAATACGCGAAATGCCTTGGGCTCGACGGGCACAACCCCGCTCTCCATGATCAACAGGAATTCGCCCTCGCGAACTTGGACGTCTCCGAAGCTGAAAACAGAAGACTTGTGTCCCGTCATGAATCCGTGCCTCTTTTTCAGGAAAAGGTGAGAACTCTGTCACGACGGTGTGGCAGCAATAGGCGACATTGCCCCTAGCCAACTCGGCTGTGGGGTGCACAAATGTCGTTCTTCCGGTACTTAGGCTCAGTCGGTCTGGCCTTCCTGGTCCTTCCAGTAGCTCAAGGCAAGTCACCCTGCCCGGCAAATGTGACCAGTTTACCGCTTCGACTCATTCAAAGCTCTCTAATCGTCGTCTCAGTTCGGATCAACCACTCCGGGCCATACGACTTCGTGGTTGACACCGGGGCACAAATCAGCACAGTGGACACATCACTTGCATCAGAACTCCGCCTGAAGACCGAAGGAACCACCGGCTCCGGGGGGGTCGCGACTTTCTCGAGGGGCGAGTTCGTTCACCTGGAACTTCTCGAAGCCGGAGAGCGTTCGGTCACAGACTCCCTGGCAATCGTCCGCGACATCGACGACCTTCGCGCTGCCGATCCTCTCGTAAGGGGGATTCTGGGCGACAGCTTCCTGGAGCATTTTGATTTGCTGATCGACAACCGCCGAAAGATACTTTGCCTGGATGACACCAACTCACTGGCTTTGACCTTCAAGAGTGAACACATCGATCTTGCCGTTCCGCTTGGTTCTGACAGGGATCTGCCGTTTACCCGGCCCCTGGTTGTTGCCGTACGAGTTGCCGGTTCAGCGGACACTCCGATGCTCCTCAGACTCGACTCGGGTAGTAATGCGCCAGTGCTCTACACACCGCCTCCCCGTTTCATGAACGTCGCAGGAGAGCATACCTCGCCACTCGCGCGAGTTGTAAGCGGAAGCAAACAAAGGTTTCAGGTGCTGCCGACGATGGATCTGCAAATCGGCAAGCATACCGTCCCTCAGGTTGCTTTTGCGGTCCCTATGAACTCAGTTGGAGGTCCATCCGCCCGGGAACACGGAATCCTGCCTACCATGGCGTTTCAGCGCGTCTTTATCAGCTCGAAACGCCACTATGCAGCGATGGAGAGTTGGTAGGAGAATCAGGCGCGGCGCCGTCCTCTATCCGCATTATCGCGCTCAGAAGGATTTCGATATCGAGACATTCACGACGCGGGGCCCGGACGGAGCGAGTCCTCCGGAAAAGACCGAAATCCAGAACTGGTTGTTCGAGACGTTTTCGACCTGCGCCCTGATTGTAAGAGGCTTCTCTCGGCCGAGAGCGTAGCGGGCGCCCAGGTCCAGCCTTGTCCACGAGGGCACCCTCCTGCTGTTTGCGGCGTCGAAAGGCGCCGATCCCGTTTCCATCAGGTTGCAGTCGAGGGCGAGACCTTGGGCATGAGGAAGATCCCAATTCAGGTTCACGCGCTCGGTTGCGCCCGGAACAATGGCGGTGCTCTTTCCCTCAATCGCCGGATCGCCAGTGGAGCGCTGCCTGGAGTCAATGAAGCTGGCAGACAGAATCGCGTGGAAACCGCGATAGAAGTCTCCCGCAAGGTTAAGTTCGACACCCTTATTCACCTGACGACCGTCTTGCGAGAAGGTTGGGGGATTGGTGGCGCCTTTCACGACCCCATTTACTTCGCTGATGCGATACAGAGCAAGAGTTGAAATCCATCCGCGAAGTTGAGTCTTCGCTCCAATTTCGAACTGATTGCTAACCATCGCAGGGAAGATTTGTCCCGCGTTCTTGGTGTCCGGAGGAGCAATCCAACCTGGCTCAAGTGCCTGAATGAAATTTCCGTAGATCGACACGCGCGAGGTTAACTTGAAGAGTCCAGCAGCAGACGGCGTGAACGCACTCTCGTGGAATTGGCTTTGCGGAGAACTATTGGCGCGGAACGTCTCCGTGCTACGCATGGTAGTCCTGCGAAACCCGCCGGTCAGCAGCAGCCTGTCGTGCATCAGACCGGCTGTATCACCCAGATACCAGCCCTTGGTGCTTTCATCGTCTACAACGTTGTCCAGGGATACAACGGGAAACGAATAGTTCGGCGATTTTGGACGGTAAGACGTGTACAAGTTGTAGGGCTGGGACGGCCCATAGTCGTTAAAATCACCAAAACCCACGGTATCGTGCACTCGATTCCATCCGCCGAGAAGCGAGTGGGACACAACGCCAGTATGAACCTTCCCGCGAACGCCAACGTCGGTACTATAGTTCTCTGGAACTGAGGCCTGGTTGAATTGCTCGCAAAGAACCGTTCCCGAATAGTCGAGCAAAAAAGCCGGGCAATATCCTGGATAACTGACGAATGAATGAGAAAAGCCGGAACCTGTAGTTACGACCCACTTAGACGAAAGGTTGAGGTCCGCCAGTCCCAAGATCACCTCCTCTGAAGTGGATGCACTTACCCATGCCGGCTGGGTAGATAAATTCGTCGGCATGGCCGAGGGGAGGTGATCGAGCCCCGGATCCAAAAGTAGAACATATTGAAACGCCTTATTGACGTTGCGCAGGTACTGCGCATCAAATGAGAGCAGAACGACCTTTGACCGATAATCGAGTCCGAGGGCCGCACCTCCATTCAGCAGTCGCGAATCGCGAATCTCGCCTTCGCCTTCGCGGTATAACGCATTTGCACGGGCGCCCAAAGCACCCTGCGGTCCGCGCCTGGCCGAAGCATCCAGCCGACCACCGTAGACGGTGCCTTTTGCCTAATTTGTAGACGTTTCCCTCATGATTGCCGTCCTCCGCTGCGGCGGACTCATGGGGTTAATGGGTCATTGAGCACTGTGTCTGCTACCCCGCTGCTCTCGATCAGATGACCGCCAAGGCGGTTTTACAGCCAAGTGAAGCGAGGACATTTGTAAATATTCGCAGAACTGTCATTACCAATCCATTCCTCGACGCGCGAGATGGGCTCGGGTTCATGAGAACCGGTAACCCTCGAGAACGCTCGTTAAGTTTGCAAACCCTATTCGGACGATCCAATCTCCCGTTTTTACACAGTTTGTACAGTAACCGCGAAGCTACAACCTCGATTCGATGGCTCGAAGGCCAAGTCTCCGCCGAAACTTTTCATCAGCGCGCGGGAAACGTAGAGTCCGAGACCGGTGGCATTGGCATCGCGTTGGAAGGCTCGAAACAGAATTTGCGGATCCGCGATTCCAGGGCCGCTATCTTCAAAACGAATCACGACCGAGCGCTCCTCGTGCACCGTGCTGATCCTGATTCGCCTCACTTCCGAAGCTTCCAATGCTCGCCGGCTGTTCTTCACCAGGTTGAGGAAGACCTGGATGAGTCCGTAGTGATCTGCCCATACCGAACGGGACCGGTCTGTGGCTTCCCACTGGAGTTCGATCTCCGAATCGCGGCAGACCGTTTCTACCAAAACCCTCAATTCATCCAGTATCGATGCCAGGTCCACTTTCTGGCGGTCGTGTTCCGAATCAGCCGTGGGCAGTTCCATGGAGGCGAGCTTTTCCAGACCGAGGATCAGCGTGCCCAGTGCTTCAAAATCCTCATTCCCGCTCAGAGCGCCAATACGCCCCAAATTCTCATAGAAGACCAGTGCGGCGCCGGCCATGTTGCGAATCTCATGGGACACCGCGCTCATCAGGATGCGGGCATTCTTCAACAAGTAATCCAGGCTGAGATCCTCACGGCTGGTCAACTCTTCCGAGAGGTCCACCATAATCGCCGCCAGCCGATTGCCCCCGGATTGCGCGCGATACGTCGAGAACCACGTGCCGGCCAGAAATGGCTGCCCGTCGGCGCGTTGCGCCTTGCATTGGATCGCAGTCCGGTAGAGACGGGATTGTCCCGACTGCAGGGCCGTGTAGAGCGCCGGAACGTAACTTTCGATTGGCTGCCCGCGCAGATCCCCATCTCCCGCATTCAAGAGCTCCTGTGCCGCGTGATTTGCCAGAAGGATACGACCCGAGGAACCCACGGTGAGAATGGCCGCGGGGCTGCTGTCGACCAATAGCTGAAGCTGCTCTTCGGCTTCTTTACGCTGCCGGCTTTGCCTCTCCACCTCGTCCAGATGAGCCAGAACAATACGCCGGTTCCGAAGCAATTCAAACAAAAACAATCCAGTCCCCGCAAATCCAAACCAGGAGAAGATGAGGCGCGGAATCGCAGTGTCAAGAGGGAGGTTGCTGTAGAGTTCCTGGAGAATCGCGCAAGCCACCGACGCCGCCACAATCTGCCAGCGCTTCAGGATGCCGCTGATCAGCATCATGGGAAACAGATACAGAAAGCCGATCGAAATGAATGGCCGAGTGTACCAATCGACGAGCGCAATGGCGCAGGTCAAGGCGGCAGCCGCGACCAGCAGAATCTTCCTGTTCGTGCGGGCATAAACGGTGAGCAGATCCATGGAGCCTGTCTTTGATGCAAAAGGGTAGCCGCCTTCAATTATTGCTCCTGCAGCCACCCCGCGAGCTCAACAAACGATGTTTCAAATCCTGACCGAAAGATAGATCGTTCGGCCAGATTCGCCACTTGACGCGTCGTTACGACATGCCGGCTCGAGCGTTCCGCAGTTAGGCTTATACTCCGATATTGGAACCTCCGGCGGCGATGTTGCACAGGGACTTTCGACGGGATGGCATATGGCCGAAGTGATTCGCCTCATGATCGTTGATGATCACAGCCTTTTCCGGGAAGGGCTGGCCCGCCTGCTCATGGCCGAGCCTGATTTTCGTGTCGTGGGTAATTGCGCCCGCCTCGATGAGGCAATGGCGGTGCTGGATCGTGAAGACGTGGATGTTATTCTTCTCGACTACGACCTCGGCGCCGAGCAGGGATCACGGCTGTTGGAGGGCAAAACAGGCAAGGCGAGTGGGCCCAAGGTGCTTATGGTTACGGCAGGCATGAGCAGTGCGGGAATGCTTGAGGTCATGGACCACGGAGCATCGGGAATCTTTCTTAAACACAGCCCTCCCGGTCAGCTCGCCGAGGCCATTCGCAGGGTGATGGAGGGAGAAATGTGGCTCGATCCACGCGCCGTCAAACCAATCATCACTTCCGCGGCGCGCACCTCCGAGCAGCGGAGCTTCGAGTCCAAGCTGACCGAACGCGAGAAGACGGTGTTGAAAGGGGTGCTGGAAGGCGCAAGCAACAAGCTCATCGCTGCCTCGATCCATATGTCGGAGAGCTCGGTCAAAGCGGTTCTGCAACAGCTCTTTGGCAAGGCAGGCGTTCGCACCCGCAGCCAGCTTGTCAGGCTCGCACTGGAACGGCACTCGCACGATTGGCTTGCCGACTGATTTCATGACGGCGGAATGTCGTTGCGATTCCACCAGCCCCCGCCCAGGGATTGAAACAGCGCCGCGGTGTCTGAGTACCGGTTCACTTGCGCCTGGACAAGGCCCATCACCGACTGCTGATAACCTTGTTCGGCGCTGAGCAAGGACAGGTAGTTCACATACCCGCTCTGATATTGCTTCTTCGTCAGGTCGAGCGTGGCCGCGGCTGCATCGCGGGCGGATGTCGCAGCCTTCAGCCCATCGGCATCCTGCTGAACGGCAGCCAATGTGTCGGCTACATTCTGAAACGCGGTAATCACGGTGCTGCGATACTGCTCGGACGCCTGAACGTAGGCGGCTTTGGCGGCGCGTTCCTTGTGCAGGAGTGTTCCGCCATCGAAGACCGTTTGGGTCACGCCTCCAGCGAAATCCCAGAAGCTCGTTCCCGGGCCAAACATGTGGCTGAAGATCAACGACATGCTTCCCGCATCGGCCGTCAGGGCGATGGAGGGCAAGCGGTTCGCGATGGCCACGCCGATCTGCGCGCTCGCCGCGTGCAGGTTCGACTCCGCCTGGCGCACGTCCGGGCGTTGTTCGACCAGTTGCGATGGCAGGCTCACGGGCAAATCTTGCGGAAGTTGCAGGCTCGACAGGCTGAAGTTTTCAGGCAGATCGGTGTCGGGAAAACCGCCCGACAGGACCACGAGGAGATCGCGCTGCTGCGCCAATTGCTTCAGCAAGCCGGGCAGCGTGGCTTCGACCTGTGCAAGCTGCGACTCCTGCGCCGCCACGTCGAGTCTGCTGACATAGCCTTTTGCGAATTGCTCTTGCAGGATCTTCAGCATCTCGGTGTTGACATTGATGAGTTCTCGGGTGGTCGCAATCTGCTCCCGCAGCGATGCCTCCTGAATCGCTGCCAGGACGATGTTGGAGCTGAGCGTAATGTGAGTGGCCGCCAATGCGAAGCGCGCCTGCTGCTCCTGAGCGGCCAGCGACTCCACGGTTCGCCGGTTCAGCCCAAAGACGTCCGGGACAAAAGAAACATTGACCTGCGGAGTGTACAAGCTGTAAGTCAAGGCTCCGCTAGCGGTGGCCGGCGAGACCACGTTTGAGGTCCGCGAATGGTCGGCCGTAATGCCGGCGGAAGCATTCGGAAAATATGCCCCACGTTGTGCCAGCACGTTCTCGCGCGCCACCAGCAAAGCGGCCTGCGCCGCCTTGATATCGGGACTGGCCTTGAGCGCACGCGCGATCAGGTCATTCAAAGGCTGGGAGTGAAACACGGTCCACCATTCTCCCGGAATATCCTGGCGCGAAACGAACCTCTGCGCCTCTCCGCCGCGCACGTCGGCGGTGGAACTGGTTTCGTGGGGCATGGCCGGCGTATAGCCCGTCACCTGGGGCGGAGCTGGGGGCTTGTAATTGGGGCCCACCAGGCACCCGCACGCCAGCACCAGAAATGCGGTCAAGATGGGCGCCCAGCGTAGTTTGAGATTTGATTCGCGATGGGTCATCATAGTGAATTCCTCACCGGCTCCGGTGAATGGCTCTTCCATCGATGGCGCTGCTCGCTTCGCGGCGAGTTGTCATGTTTCCGTCAATCAGCGGCGAATTGGCATTGCGACGATGTGCGGAAGCAAGTGGTTGCGGCCGAGTCGAGCGCACAACCGCAGCAGGGACGCGGCGTGCCGCCATATTGCTTCTCGCCGAGTCGCTGTGTGGGGGTTGCGACTCAGGGATGATCCCAACCGGATGCGCCGCAGGCGGCAGCTGCACTGTTGAGCGGGCGTCGTTCTCCGCGTGCGCAACCCTCGTATCAGATTGACTTGCCGTGTTTGGCTTTCTCGCAGGAACCCGATTCCGCCCGTTTTGCGGGACAGGCTCGTGGTTGCTGGTGGACGCTGCTCCGCTGCTCCGCGCCTTGGCATCCGCGGGCTTCCCTGCTGATCGCGGCGACGATTGCTCTGCGCGTGCGACACCCTGCGAAGTCAGGGTCCACAGTAGCAAGGAAAAGATCAAGCAGGCCGTTTTCATTTGTCCTCAACTTTCCGACCATTGGTATTCACGCGTCCGAGCACCGCCACCTTTAGCGGAGGCACCACCAGGAGAAGCATGATCGGGCCAAGCAGCATGCCGCCGACGATTACCGTTGCAAGCGGCCTCTGTACCTGGCTTCCAATGCCGGTGGAGATCGCCGCGGGAAATAACCCGATGCACGCCGACAGACTGGTCATCAGCAGCGGTCGCATGCGCGTGGTCGCCGCCTGAAACATGGCCTCGACAGGAGTTCCGCCTCGGAGGAGAGCCTGATTGTAATAAGTAATGATAAGGATTCCGTTCATCACGGAAACGCCCAACAGCGATACAAATCCAATGGCCGCCGAGATGCTGAAATCCAGTCCGGAAACGTACAGCGCCAGAATTCCGCCCGCCACAGCGAAGGGAATTCCTGACAAAGCAAGCAATGATTCGACCAGCGAATTGAACATGGCGTAGAGCAGGCCGATGATGAGAACCATCGTCACCGGCAGGATAACGGCCAGGCGATCCCTGGCCTCCTGCAGTTCGCCGAATTCCCCTGCCCAGACGAGGCGATATCCGCTTGGCAGCTTGATGCTCTTGGCAATACGGTCCTCCGCTTCAGACACCGTGCTGCCCAAGTCGCGCCCGCGCACGCTGAACTTGATGGGAATGAATCTTTGTACGCTCTCGTGATAGATCCAGGCCGCGCCCGTGTCCAGGCTGATGGTGGCCAGTTGGCTCAAAGGGATATAGGCATTCGCTCCGGCGGTCTGGTAGCCAACCTTGATGTTGCAAATCTTTTCGATACTATTGCGATATTCAGGCGCATAGCGGACAACCAGGTCGAACTGCCGATCACCCTCGAGAACAGATGTCGCGACGGCTCCGCCCATGGTCGCCTGAACCACCGCGTTGACATCGCCCGAATTCAGACCGTACCGTGCCGCTTTCGCGCGATCGACCTTGATGTTCAGATTGGGTTGTCCGAGCACGGGGAAGATGCCCAGGTCGGCAATGCCGCGAACGTGGCTCATCTGATCGCGCACCTTCTCGGCGAGATCAGTCAGCGTCTCCAGGTTGGGTCCGACGATCTTCACCGAGTTGGATCCCTTCACCCCGGAGATCGCTTCTTCCACGTTGTCCTGAATGTACTGGGAAAAATTGAAGATCACTCCGGGCAATTCGTTCTCGAACTGGCGCTGGATTTTCTCCGTAAGCGTATCCTTGTTTTCTCCCTTCGGCCATTGATCGAAGGGTTTGAGAGGAACGAACAACTCGACATTGGAAAAGGGCGATGCGTCGCTGCCGTCGTCCGGCCGGCCGTGCTGCGAAACCACAGTGATCACTTCCCGATGCCGACGCAGAATCTCCCGCATCTTGCGCGCCGCCGCTTCGCCGTCCTCGAGCGACAGGGTCATGGGCATGGAGGCGCGAATCCAGAGGTTGCCCTCTTCCAGATGCGGCAAGAATTCGCTGCCCAGGCGCGATCCGACAAATGCGGAAATCGCCAGGAAAGCGATTCCGATCGATACCGAGAGACGGCGCCGATCGAGCGCAAAGCGCAACGCAGGATTGTAAATGCGATGGAGGAGCCGGACCAAGATCGTCTCGGTTTCTTTCACATGTTCGGGCAGCACGATGGAGGCCAGTACCGGGGTCACGGTGAATGTGGCAATCAATGCTCCCGCTAACGCATACCCATAGGTGCGCGCCATGGGACCGAATATCTGGCCCTCGACGCCCTCCATGGTAAACAAAGGCACGAACGCGGCTACAGTAATGAGCGCAGAAAACAGAACGGCCTTATCCACTTGCATCGCGCTGATGAGAATCATACGAAGGCGATCGGTCCATCCTTGCGCATGGTCGGCATGAGGTTGCGCTCCGGTCGGGTCTTCGCCCCAATATCCGTTCGAGAGTCGGTGCAACAGGCCACTCCGCTCTTCGGGGCTGGCTTGAAGATTCCGGAAGATGTTTTCGACGAGAATGACGGCTGAGTCCACAATGATCCCAAAATCCACCGCGCCCACCGACAGGAGGTTTCCGCTCTCTCCGGAGATTACGAGCAGAATGATCGCGAAGAAAAGCGCGAACGGAATGTTGATGCCGACAATCACCGCGCTACGCAAATTGCCGAGGAATATCCATTGAATGAGAAAAACGAGGATGCATCCGAAGACGAGATTGTGCAGCACCGTGTGCGTCGTGACTGCAATCAGCGAAGACCTGTCATAGTAGGGGACAAGCCTCACTCCAGGGGGCAGGCTGCCGTCGCGGTTCAGCGAGTCAATGGCGGCTTTCACCTTAGGGATCATGTCCGCGGTCTTCTCGGTCCGCCTCATCACCACGATGGCGCCCACCACATCGTCTACGTGATCCCGGCCGAGGATGCCGAGGCGCGGACGAAAACCTACCGACACTCTTCCGATATCGCGTATCAGCACGGGAACGCCGTTGAACTGGGTCAGAACCACGTTCTCGATATCGTCAACCTTGTAGCCCTGCGCTAAATCGTCGTTGCCGCCATCGTCGATGAGCCCTACGCCGCGGATATTGATCGACTGCTGGCCGATGCTGATCTCGCGGCCGCCTACGTTGAGATTCGCGTTGCCAAGCGCCGTGAGGATTTGCGGAACCGTGATGCTGAACGCTTCCAGCCTGGCTGGATCGACCGCGACTTCGAACTCCTTCGTCGGGCCGCCCCAGCTGTTGACCGCCGCGATGCCCGGTATGGTGAGCAGCCGGCGCGCCACGATCCAGTCCTGCACGGTGCGCAGATTGATAATCCCGAAATGCGGAGGCCCAACTACCTGGTAGCGAAAGATTTCCCCCGTCGAACTGTTGGCCTGGATTGTGGGCACGAGGTTTCCCGGCAGGTTCACGTTCTGCTGCATGGCGATGGAAGCCTGCGCGAACGCAAAGTTATAGTCGACCCCGTATTTGAAAACGACGCGAACGAAGGCCAGGCCATAAAACGAAGTCGACCGGATCACATCGATGCCCGGTGTCGCGTAGAGCCCGATCTCGATGGGGCGCGTGTAATAGCGTTCTATTTCTTCCGCCGACAGCCCGGGTGCTTGCGCCGTGATTTCCAGAATCACCGGCGTGGGATTGGGGTAGGCTTCAATGTTGAGTTTCTCGAAGGCGACGAATCCCGCCGCGCCGAAAAGCAACAATCCCAAAACCACGATCGCGCGACGGCTCAGGCAAAAAGCAATGAGTATTTTGAACATGATTTACGTTTTGATCGACTGCAATACCGGCCTAATCGGAAGGCGGCGCTTCCAGCATGTTGCTTAAGAAAACTGCGCCGTTGGCTACCGCCAGCTCTCCACGATTCAGTCCGCTCAGGATCTGTACTTCGCCATTGTTGCGCAGGCCGGTGGTGATGATTCTTTGCTCGAAGTGGTGCTGGTCTGTCGTCACCCAGGCTGTCATCGTGCCGTCCGATTCCCGAACCACGCCGTTGGCCGGCAATGCCACGGACTCGACTGGGGTGCGAATGCGGATCGTGAAAGTGGCCAGCATTCCGGGGCGCAGCTCGTTTCTCGGGTCCGCAATCTCCGAGCGAATCGTCACCCGGTGTGTATTTGGATCCACGTCCTCATAAATCTTTGCAATCTTTCCTTTTAGAGGGTGACCGGGAAACGCCGGCACGCTCACTTCCACGGGCTGTCCCTGCCGAAGTGCGGGAAGGTCCGCCTCGGGCACATCGGCCAGCATCCACTTGGCCATCACGTTCGCCACAGAATAGGGAGCCGGGGAATTGCCGGGTTGAACCATCAGTCCGACCGGGGCATTGAATGCGGTGATCTCGCCGCTGATGGGGCTGCGCACAACCAGTGCCGGATCGATCTTCCGCGATGTGATCATCTGGTCGATCGCGGCATCCGTCTTGCCGAAGATGCGAACCGCATCGCGAGCCGCCTTCAACGCGCCTTCCGCGCTCTGTTGATCCGATATCGCTTGTTCCAACTCGCGCTGCGACACTCCACTCGTCCCATGCAGTTCCTTGGCTCGCGCCAACTCTTTGTTCGTCAACTCCAGCGTCGCCGCGGCGCCGATCAGCGTCGACTCAGCCTGGATCAGGTCGGGGCTGTCGATGGTGTACAAAGGTTGCCCCGCCGTCACTCGATCGCCAATGTCGGCCATGCTCTCGAGAATCTTGCCTTGATAGGGCGGAAACACCTGGACCGATTGATCGTCAGCGAGACTGATACTTCCTACAGCGTCTTTGTCGACCGGAAATGCGTGCATGCCGACAGGCTCGGTTTTGATCGCATTCAATTGGCTGGGCGAGAGTTCGACGCTCGTTGGGGGATGTGACGACGTCGCCTCCGAAGTCGTAGGAGTTGCGGACGGCGCATCCGTGGCGCGGCCAAATTCTGATTTGAAAAGCACGAGCGCTCCCCCAACCGCCACGATGACGGCAGCCGCGCCAACAGCGTTCTTCTTCGAAGAGAATCGAAGTCTCACGGTGAATTGCTCCGAAAGCGATTCAGGTGCGTTTTTGATGGATGGGCAAAGCAAACGGACGTTTCCCCGGAGGCAGGATTCCCCACCATCCGCGATGTTTGAAATCGCCCTGTTGACCATCTCCATACGCGTCGCTTGTGAAGACCACGTAATAGGGAGTGTATGGTGCGATGCTCGATCGAGCGGCCAGTCTTCCTGCCGACTCTTCCTTATCTTTTGGTTGTCCATCTGGAGGACGCGCGTAGTGTGAGCCTATCTTTCGCACGATTCAATGCGGAACTCTGGAAAGGTATCGCGCGAGGCATGATAGTTCCTATCATGCGTTCACGTACTTCCCCAAGACATGAACGAAATCGCCGTCCGCGTTCAGGCTTCGCGCCGCACCCAGTGATTGAATGGCTCGGCATCTCCCTGATCGTTCTGAGCTTGTCCTGCCTCTTGGCATTTGTTCTCGTCGAAGCGTGGCGAAGCCTTCATTGGTAACCCGCGATCAGTGCGCTGAATCAGAATGAACTTGCGTGAGTTTCGGCAGAATTAGTAATGGCAAGCCGGGCAGGGTCTGGAATGCCATTGGGCGCATTTCGTTTAGGAATCCACATGGCCGTTAAGTCCGCTTCGCGTCAACTTGTCGGCACCTTCGACGGTAGCCGGTTTTTCGTCCAAGGTGGCGAACACATTCGTAAATACCGCCGACTTCGCGATACCGATCAGGAAGAGCATTTTGAAACTGCAGGGCAAATCTAAACGGCTGTGAGCGATGTTCAGATATCAACCTTCTGGCCTCGGGGACGGGCCGAAGGCGCGAGCCAAACGCAAATCGAGTGGGCCTCTTTCAGGAGACCCGCTCCAACGGTTGCCAAAGCGTCGAACGTGGCAAACCTGATCCTTATGCTCTTCATTACTGCCTATTCGTCGCCACTGGATTGGGATCGGGCGGAGGCGTAATGGCTGCGAAGTCGGTCGGAACCGGAGGCTTCGCGGCCTCTGGCGGAGCCGGCGGCATTCCGCCTTTCCCCTGCTTCGACTGAAGTTCACCCAGCCCATGATCGATGGTTTCGCGCATGTGATTTTGCATTTCCTGCAAATCCGCCAGACCCACAGTCACCGTAGTTCCCTCGCGGCATTCGCTGCCCTTGCTCGCCAGAACTATTAAGTTCGCAGTGACTGCATCAGAAGCAACCGGTCCGCTGAGTTGAATCACATCGCCTTCCGAGATCTCGCACCGTCCGTCGGTAGAAGGTACTTCAAGGCTGTCGGAAGTTACGAACACATGAGCCGCGTGATCGCTGAGCATCCGCGCCACGCCGCTCGATCCGGGATCGGGCAGGCTCTGGTGGCTGGTCGCCCCTTCGGAGTTTTCGAGCGCCAGTTGGCGACGGACTTCCTCGGCTATCGCCTGCTTGACTTCGGGGGTCATCGGCGTTGAGCTAGTGGCTTGGGCATCGGCTTCAATCCGCGCTTCATAAGCCGCCTCGAGAGTCTGAGCCAACAGGTAGTCTGTCAACCACAGCGCAGGGCTCGTGTAAACCGGGTAGGGGCGGAACCACCCGCCGTAGTACCGGTACCACGGATTGCCTCCCCATCCCCATTCCCATGCCACGGGGGTGCGCCATGGCGCATACGCCCACCCGTAAAACGCCGGGTTGTAGTAGTAATGCGGGGCATAGACGTCGAACGCAATTCCGCGATAGTAGTAATGCTGGTAGAAGTGGGAGTAAGCAACGCCGTGGACGTAATAGGTCCGGTGCGCGAAGTCATGGCCGCGGAACGACACGTTCCGCTCCTCATAGCGCCGGTGGTCATGAGAACCAAACTCATCGTGCCGCCGTCCGTTGTCGAAATCACGATGATGATCGTCCCGATCATGGTCCCGATCCCGATCGTGGCGCCGGTCGTCCTTATCGAAACGGCCGCCGTCCGCGATGCGGTGGTCATTGTCGACACGCGGGAGATGCTGTGGTTCTGGCCGCTTCCCGCCGAGCCCGTGCTCGAATCTCGGGTTGGTCGCGGCTGCCGAACCTTTGCCGCCAGTAACGCCGCACCTTCCGCACTTCGCCTCAGACGAAACTAAGGGATGGCTCTTGGGTGATAACTTGTCGGCCCTTGAAACGCTGGCCGGCCTGGACGTGTGCGCTGCCAGCCCAGGCGCCGCCATGATGCTGCTCAGCAACAGTGTGCCGATGAATAGTGTCGTCCGGTTCATAAATCCTCCTCATTCCTCTCTGAATTTCGGTCGCATTGACCGTGAATTGCTCTCACCCCCTAGAGCGGGAACCGGAAGAGGATTTAATAATCCGAAAACTTAAAATTTGTGCCGATGATCTCTCCGAGAGGTCACCACGAACAGGTTTGCTCGCCGCGTCAGGCCTTCTCAGGTCTCTTACCGCTATATAAGGTAGTCGAGCACGGTGGCGGAGTGACAACCGGACGGGCAATTCGTGTCTCGGCCATGGTCGCGTCAGGCAGTGCGGCGTATTCCTGAAAAATCACTTCTTGTCCGTTATTAAATCTGCGGGCAGTTCGCGCTCTGGGAATTGAGAAGCAATCTCACTCGGAGGGCGTCATGAAAGGAATCACGATTTCGAAGTTAGCCTTAGCGGTCATCAGCATGGCAACCGTCGCGCATAGCCAAACCAACAGTCTCGCCGTTTCCAGCGAGAGCATTTCAACGTGGGGCGTGCAAACCAATACCCCGCAGTGGAACCAGGACCTGGGCGTTACCTATAGCCGGCAGGGATGTTCCGATTCGCCGGCCAGTTGCATGTCCTTTACTGGCAGGATCGCCGCATCAGACAAAGTCAAGGTCGTTCTGGCGATCCCGCTCAACTCCACCACAACCGCGGCCTATGCGCGTCAGTACAGCCAGCTCAGTCTGACTTCGCCGTTTCTCGCCGAGATCAGCATCGACGACTTCGTTGACCAGTACCGCGCACTGTCGAAAGCGGTTCCAGCTGTGAACCCGGCTGCGGTGCTCGCGGAAGTGATCGCGAATGTGAAATCAGACAATCCCAGACTGGCATTCGGGGCCACCATTTACGAAAATGACCTCGCCAACTCGCTGCTGCAGAACGCGGCGCTTCCCGCCGCGGCGCGCGCAAAGTTCGACTACATCCACCTCTTCATTCACTACCGCGAAAACGGGCCCAATTATTCAACGTACGTGGCGCGGGCCAGAGCGTTGTTCCCCCGCGCGCACATCATTGCCGGCTCCTATGCTGTCGACCGTAGAGCGTTCCTTCCCTGCGCTCAGGGGGGCACGATCGAATGCACGGTCCAGCAGGATTTCGATCTCTTCACGGAATCCCTGAAGATCCAAGTCCAGGAACTGCAATCAGGGGCGGTGGATCGCATTGAGTTCTTCCCCGGTTACTTCGGCACCGAATCGCAATGGACGTGGAGCGACCCGAAGCATTGCGCTGCGAGCGAGTTCGACGAGTGCATCGCCAACACCGTCGCCATGCGCGATGCCGCGCTTGGCATCCTGAACGGCAAGGTCGCTCCTCCGACCTGGCTCCAGCTCGCGCCATCAGGATTTCCGCCCATAGCCCGGTATGGCCAGTCAGCGATTATGGATTCCGCCCATGACGTTATGACAGTTTTCGGCGGCAGCGATTGGTCCGTGGGCCTGAACGACACCTGGATTCTGGCCGGCGCCGATGGAAAGCGCGGGACACCGCGGTGGTACCAGTTGGCCACCGTGGGCGCCCCTCCGGCGGCTTCCTATTCTACGGGCATGTACGACCCCACCAGCGACCGGATGATCATCTACGGAGGATCCACCGGAATGGACGTCTGGGTACTCACGAATCCCAATGCACAGAGCGCCGTGCGACCGACCTGGACTCAACTCAACGCCTCCGCCACGGTCGAAAACATGCCCGCCGTGTTGACCGGCTACGAGCAGTGCACCTATGACCCGATTCGCAATGTGATGATGGTGTACGACTCCACCGCCGGTGTGTGGGTACTCACGCATGCCAACGGTCTAGGCGGCACGCCCGCCTGGACCATGTTGAATATCGCGGGCACTGGCCCCTCGGGACGCTCGGCCTTCACGACCGTCTACGACCCGACAAACAACCGGATGATCGTATTTGGCGGCGAAGGAGGTGGCGTCGACTTCAACGACACGTGGGCGCTGACCAACGCCAACGGCCAGGGCGGCACGCCTGCCTGGATTCCGTTGCCGACTGGAACGGCGACCAAGCCGGCTCCCCGCAGCGGCCACACCGCGGTCTACGATCCGGCGAGCGATGCCATGACGATTTTCAGCGGGATCGGCCAGCCTGCAGACACATGGACAGCAACCCACGCCAGCGGCGTGACCCAGCCGCCCGTCTGGAAGCTGGTGGATAATGGCGCGTCGGGTCCGCTGCCACGATTCCTGGAATCGGCGGTGCTGGATACCAACAGCTCAAGCATGATAGTTTTTGGCGGACTCGACACCGATATTCGCAATACCGCTGTGGTGCTCACACCCGTCATGTAATTCGTAAGAGCCGGAACCAGCGAGCGCCCGTTGCCTTCCAGACTCGCAACGGGCGCTCAGTGTTTGCGCCCCAAAGTCCATGGTAGAATCTGCGCGACGGAGGCGCGATTGGATTCGGTCCCTGAACTCGGGGTAACCGGCCTGCTCCAGGCATGGAGTGCCAATGACGCGGCTGCCCTCGAGCGCCTGATCGTTCTGGTGTACCCCGAGCTTCGCAAGATCGCACGCCGGTGCCTCTCCGGAGAGAACCCCGGGCACACCTTGCAAGCCACGGCGCTGGTCAATGAAGCTTACCTCCGGCTGGTCGACATTCAAAACATCCAATGGCGCGATCGAGCTCATTTTTTTGCGCTCGGCGCCCGCATTATGCGCCGCATCCTGGTGGATCATGCCCGCTCGAAGGGTTACGCCAAGCGCGGCGGCGGAGTGCACCGCGTTGATTTCGATGAGAACCTGATCGTCACCGCCGAACCGGATCCGGCCCTTGTACGGATGGATGATGCCCTTACGCAGCTTGCGTCGTTCGACCCGCGCAAGGCACAGATTGTCGAGATGCGCTACTTCGGCGGCCTCAACGCCAACGAAATTGCATCCGTCCTGGGAGTCTCGGCACCTACGGTCAACCGCGACTGGAGCCTTGCCAAGTCCTGGCTGGCCCGAGAGATCATGGCGGGCGACCAGGCCGCGGAACAGGCCAACCGGGCGGGCGGGAGTTGAACCCGATGGATCCCAATCGATGGCGGCAAATCGAAGATCTTTATCATCTGGCCCTGGAAAAGCCGGCGCATGAACGTGCCGGGTTTCTGGATCGAGCCTGCTCAGCCGATCCATCCCTTCGGCAGGAAATGGAGTCGCTCCTGGCCATCGCTGACGGCGCCGATGCATACGTAAAAGCCGCCGTTCGGGAGGCAAGTTTTTCGGTGCGCGACGCGACCGCAACGGCGCTCACTGCGCCCAAGCCTGGTTCCGGTCCCCAAAAATTGGGCCGCTACGAACTCCAGGAGCAAGTCGGCAGGGGCGGCATGGGAGTGGTCTATCGCGCGATCGATCCGGCGATCGGCCGGACCGTGGCGATCAAGACCATGGTGATCAACGACGGAAGCGACGCGGGCGCTTCTGAATTGCGAACCCGCCTGCTCCGTGAATCGCAGGCCGGCGGTCAGCTCTCGCACCCCAATATCGTCGCCGTCTACGATGTCAGCGAACAGGGCAACATTGCCTACATCGTGATGGAGTTTATCGTCGGCCGTTCGCTCGACAAGGCACTCGCCCAGGGTTCATCCGATACAACACTCCGCGCCACCAGCCGGGTGATGCGCATCGTGCAGGAGTGCGCCAGCGCCCTCGATTATGCACACAGCCGGGGCGTCATCCACCGCGACATCAAACCGGGCAACATCATGCTGCAGGCAGATGGCTCGGTGAAAATCGCCGATTTCGGGATTGCCAAGGCCGCCCAGTTCACGGCCCTGACCCAGACAGCTGCTGTCCTCGGCTCCCCTGACTACATGGCGCCTGAACAGTGGAAAGGCGAGGCGGTGACTGGCCAAGCGGATCAATATGCCCTGGCGGTCGTGGCTTTTGCCCTGCTCACCGGCCGCCGTCCTTTTGAGAGCGCGACCATGGCCTCGACGGCGGCCAAGACCTTGTATGAAGAGCCGCCCAATGCCACCAGTCTCAATCGCGATCTGCCGGCTGATGTGGACGTTGTATTCCGCCGGGCCCTTTCCAAGCTTCCCACCGCGCGCTACCAGACCTGCAGCCAATTCGCAGCCGCGCTTCGCATGGTACTTGAACCCGCGCCGGTCACCTCGCCGCTCCCGACTTCAATTCACAAATCCACTTCTTCGGCGCCTCGCAAGCTCACGTGGCTGGCCGCGGTCGCGGTCCTGGCGGTATTGGCTGCGGCCATCGCCGGCCTCGTGCTCTATCAGCGAAACAGTGCCAGGCAAGTGGAGATAGCGTATTGGACATCGATCAAGGACGGCAAGACCGCAGATCCATTCAATGCATATCTGCAGCGCTATCCCGATGGCCAATTCGCAGGCCAGGCACGGGCGATGATCGCCTCACTCGGAACGCAGCGGCCCCCTGAGCCCGTTCCAGTACAGGTCCAGACGGAAACACAAACTCGAGCTCGGGCCATTCCTGCAAAAAAATCGGATGAGTCCACATCGTTACGATCAAATCCCGATTCGAGAGAGACAACCACGGCTTCGACGCAGTCCCCTCCGGTGTCGAAGATACAACCGCCCCCGGCAGCCGATCCGTACGCTCAGGCCGAAACGCTCTTGAAGAGCGGCGCCTATGCTGAAGCGGTGCCCTACTTTTCCCAGTCGATTGCCGCCAATCCGGATTATCGATCTTATTTTGGCCGCGCAGGAGCATATCAGCGTCTGGAGAAACTCGACCAGGCGATCGATGACTATACCCAAGCCATCCGTTTGAACTCGGGCGGCGCAATGGCTTATCACGAGCGCGCTGTTTGCCTGGCGCGCTTGAATCAGGACGACCGCGCGTTCCCTGACTATAGTCGTGCCATCGAACTCTCGCCCGGTTACGCCTTGTCGTGGAACGGGCGTGGAGTCATCTATCTTCACCGCAAGGACTATGAGAACGCTAAGGCCGATTTCACCCGCGCCGTTCAACTTGACCCGACGCTTTACCAGGCATACAAGAACCGATCTGCTGCAAAGAAGGCCCTGGGAGACACAGCCGGCGCCCTCGCCGATATGACCCAGGCGAATTCACTTAAGAAATAGACATGTCTGGATTATTCAATCCGAAACGTCTGGGCCAGGATGAATTGCGCCAGAATCCGCGGTCTTCAAGTCGAATGAGAGGCGGACACTGTCCGAACGGATACCCACAGGGCCTGCGAGAACTCGACGTCGGGTCCGAGATCGCTATCCCATACCGGAACACCCGTCCAGAATCATGCGTAGCCCCACTCCGTGCAGCTCGGCGCCCAGGGTGTGAGAATCTCCGATGCGCCACATGGCGTAGACAGGATTGCAGGCGTTTTGCGCGTGCAGCTTCAATCCGAATTGCCTGCGGACTTCGCCGGAGCCAAGGCCGGATTCCTGCGCCGTTCCGCCGAAATAAATGAAATGAGCTTCGATCGTGTCACTAGTCCGACTGTTCACGCAGGCCCGCATCTTGGAGGAATCTACGGACAAGATATTTCCGAGTCCGTCTTGATTTCTACGTCGGTAATGCACGACGATACGCGGTCAATGGCAATTCTTCTGTCTCGATCTTGCGCCAGGGACGGAATCAAGTTGGTGAGCATCAATAACGCTGCGACGGTATCGAAGAAACCGAAATCCCTCACCGAATCACCTCTCGATGTGAAAGCACCCATTCAGACCTTGACCGGGAGTATCCGTCGTCTTATTGAGCTCCCTCCAAATGCACGGCCAATCGAGCGACGGGCATATATTAAAACCGGTCCATCGACAACCCAGAGCTTGACACAGCTTGATTGTCGCGTACCTCCCATTGCTGCCAATGGAGGTGCGACTTTGATCCGGAACTGCCCGGAAGTTCGCACTTGAACGTAAAGTCCGCATGTCGGACAGTCGTCATCCTGCAAATCGTTACGGCTGATCGGGCTCGAGCCAAAGCTGCGCCCAAGGCGGACGGAATTCCGATTTTTCAGGCGGAGATAAGCGGCCCTTAAGCGATCTGGACAAGATTCGCGCTTTCAATGGCCGCTACGTGACGGTGACGTGATTCTGGCGGCAATGTCCGTTTTTTGACGCGACGTGGGAATTCCTCGTAGTTTATCAGGATTGATCTTCTACCCTGCGGTCACGACTTAATAGCTCAAAAGCTTGATTCCCCGACTCCGGGAAAAGACGCGCGTAATCGAGGACGGTCCCTTCAAAGACTTCGTCCAGGCGCTCGTAATGTCCTGGAAGTCGGCATCGCACGCTTAGATCTGCTCCTCTCTCCAGCAGGAGACGAACGACAGTAATGCCGTTGTCGCCACCCTGAGTCGCGGCGTGGAAGATCGGCGTTTGACCACCGATCCCGTTCGCGTCTATCAGGGCGGTCTGATCGGCGTCAGCGCCAGCGTCCAGCAATTGCTGTGCGACAACGGGCTGCCCAAACTCCGCAGCGACGTGCAGAAGCGTTGCCCCTTTCAGGGTGAGCATCCTTCCGGCGGTGGTTCCGATGTCCAGTGATGGGTACCTTCTCTCCAGCAGAGAACGGTCCTTCCGCAGAAGATCATCTATTGTCTCGCTATCACCGCATACGGTGGCAAGAACACCCGGCTCGTTGTATCTCGATGTCCCTCCGGCCTCTTGCAGAAGCTTGACCGATTGGTTCAGCGCGCTCGGGCTTCGGACATACGTTCCGAGCAGGTAGTCGAGTGCAGTTCCCGGGTGAGATTTACCGTGAAGTTGCCATTGAGACTCGGTGCCGCAATTGGGATCCGCGCCATACTGTAAAAGCCAGCTGAGGGATGTTGGATCGAGCGTCTCGCACGGGGCGAACAAAATGGGGTACGAACCATGCCAAGCCGCATTCACGTCTGCCCCGTGACGGACGAGAAGTTCCATCATCGCGATTCGCGAACCGCTGAGACTCGCCCGCATCATAGGTGCATCACCGCCTTCGTGAACATCGGAGCCGGTGCTGATGAGCCACTCCACGATGCCCAACCGCTCGGTTGACGGCTGTCCTAGTCCACGACACTCTGCGGCCCAGGTCAATGGGCCTTCTCCTGCATAACCGATCGGTGCGCTTCTCAGCTCCGGGTTTCGGGACAGCATGCGGCGAACTTCTGCAAGATCGTCGCGGTCGATAGCTTCTTTGAGCGCGCCAGCGAGTGTTTGCGAGAGGACGTGAGCCTTGAGCTTCGGCCAACTCTGGAATCCGTATTGGCGAGCCGTTTGAAGCAATGCCAATGCAAGAGAGGGCGCTTCACCGCTTCTCAGATGGCCTTTCGCCTGATCCTTCAAATGACGAAGGTTTGGATTTGGAGGAAGTTGAGATGCGTGCGGACGAGATTCAGACATGCGAACTCCTTTCAAGCGCCCGATGTTCGCGGTAGCGGGCAGAAAGAAGTTGCACTAAGTTGGTTTGAACAAAAGGTGGGCTTATACCCTGTCCGCGAACCGGATGCGTCCTTCACGCTTTCCAAATGGTACACCTGCGGACACGCCGATCCAACCGGACCACGATTACTCCCGTGAAGTCGGCCAGTGTTTACCAATGCGATTGCGGGGCCGATTTCTGCTGTTGCCCAGGTGCTCACCCATGCGCTCCGGACTTGTCTCCCCGAGTGTTGCCTCTTCATGCAGATTGTGAACGATAAAGGACGCTATCGCCAACTTGTCTTTTGGACGTAGGAAGCGCTGTTCTCAACTGCCTCCAGAGCTTCGGTTTCGCGTCAAAGCCGGCTGCCAAGGGGCCGCGTCGGTACAGAAAAGCTCCATCGCAGGGTTCCTGACGTTAACGTCCTTTGTCGTTGGCTATTCTAGAATCCAGCGCGTAGCCAGGCTGGCTATACTTCTGAATTTCACGTGTGGGCGGATCATATCGGAAGGCGGTCGCGAGAGTCCGGTGTCAGTCCCTCGCAGACGCAAGTCTTTGCAGAGCCCACTTTTCGCCAAAGTGGAGAATCCGAGCAGGTCCATAGCGGTACTCAGCTCACATGAGAGCTGGTTGGGGTTCAATTCTTGCCGCCGGCATCGACAACGAATCGATCGGTGATGAATGCACAGCAATAAACTGCGCCATCGCGCGTAAATGTGGCAGTCTCTTCGCCTGTCTCCACATCCCACACCTTCGGCTCATTGTCGAAAGATGAGGATACGGCGCCACCCGTTTCCACTCAACACCAAGTCATTGACTTGGCCAGACAAAGGGCCTTGATCAGCGCACTCCGCACCAGGCTGCTCAGGCTGGTGTAGAACGCCGCGACGCATATCCGTGATTCCGGCCTTAGTAGCCGGATCTGCGTGTTGGACGGAACTATCAGCGCAGACTCTCCATCACAGCGCGAACCATATCGACGTCAACAGCACCTTCGACGCTGACAAGTGTGCGGTCGGGGAACTCGATGGGATCGTCACTACAGCCGGAGTGTTCTTGCCCTGTTCCAGTTCCGCCTCCGACGGTTGTTCGTCGCTCACGAGACCGGCGGTAGTCGCACATCCCCTGGATGTTCAGTGCGATCGTCATCGCCCAGCTGTCCCGTGCTGTAAAGCTTCCTCAAGCAGAACACCTGTTTCGCATTCAAACCGTGCCCTCGCGCAAGAGTTGCAACGGATAAACTCGATTATTACGCCTGTTCCACGATCCAGGTTTTCTTCGGTCGTCCAATACCCCGCCGTCCAGAAACGCGATCTTAAAGCGGGTTGAACCGGTGGCTACATCCTTCCTTGGCGTCCCGAGGCTTGAGCTCCAGTGGTACATTTGGGGATTAGAATGGCAGGCTGCGACATATTCCTTTCGTATGCACATCGAGACGGCGCGGAACTCGCCACGCGGCTTGCGCAGGACTTGCCGGCCGCAGGTTTCACGACGTGGTTGGACAGGAAGCGACTGGCGGGTGGAAGTTCCTGGACTGCCGAAATCGAAAACGCACTGGACACGTGCCAGTTGGTATTGGCTTTAATTTCCCCCGGTGCGTACGTCTCGGATATCTGCCGAGCGGAGCAGCTTCGCGCTCTTCGAAAAAGCAAACTTGTTATCCCGCTGCTCGCGACTGCGGGAGCAGAAATTCCCCTGCACTTGGAATCGAAGCAGTACCGCGACTTCGCCACTTCCACGCAATATGCCCAAGAACTCGAACTGTTGCTTTCGGACATTCGGCAGGGTCAGGGCGCCATTGTACTCAAAGATCGCTTCCGCCAAACCTACGTGACAGCCCCTCCTTTGCCACGCAATTATGTAGAACGGACAGGTGTGCTGGCGAGTCTGCGATCGGCGCTCATTCGGGACGGCGGAGGGGCGAGCATTGCGCTGACTGCTCTGAAAGGCATGGGTGGCATCGGTAAGACGGTTCTCGCGCAGGCCTTGTGCCACGATGAAGTCATCCAACAGGCATATCCGGATGGTGTGGTCTGGGTCACGGCCGGCCGCGAACCGGGCTACGATTTAGTCACTCGAATGCGCGAAGTTCGCAGAGCGCTCGGCGAGGCTTCGGCGCCCGGCGAAACAGAGCTCGAGTGTATTAATCGGTATCGCAATACGTTGCGCGAAAAGGCTGCTTTGGTCGTGATCGACGACGTGTGGGCATCCCACGACTTGGAGCCCTTCCGCGCGGAAGCTCCCCTTTCCCGAATCCTGTTCACCACCCGCGACGCCTCGATCGCGGCCGCCGTCGGCGCAGAAGAGTTTGTTGCCGACCTCCTCACCGAAGAGCAATCGCGTGACGTGCTTGCTCGCTGGGCGGGAATGGAGCCCGACGCCATGCCGGAAGAAGCAGGCGACCTAGTCCGCGAATGCGGGCGCCTGCCGCTTGCGGTAGCTATGATCGGCGCCATGCTCCGCGGCAAGGCCCGTTCGTACTGGAAGCAAGTGCATAAGCTGCTCCGGCGTGCCGAGCTGGGCAAGATTGCCTCGGATTTTCCGAACTACGTTCACAAAGATCTGCTGCGCGCCATGCAAGTCAGTGTGGACGAGTTGGACTCGACCGATCGCGCCCGGTATTTTGCCTTGGCGGTTGCTCTGGAAAACATGGCGATTCGTCCGGAAGTGCAGCAGGTGTTGTGGAACACGGACGAATTAGATTCTCTGGACACAGCAGAACGGCTGATCGGCCTTTCGCTGGCTCAGCGGGACGCCCACGAGGGCTGTATTCGCCTCCACGATCTCCAGCTGGATTACGTGCGCGCTCAGTTTGCCGAGAGAGACGCGCTTCCACTGATACACGGCGCGCTACGTCTGTCATCCCGAGCGATCGAAGCAGACGCCCGGCAGTTCGCATCGCAAATTTCAGGCCGTTTGCTTCCACATTCCGCCGCACCTGGCATTCAGCCGTTCCTGGCCGGCCTTCGAGCGGGCGCACCGCGGCCATGGCTTCGCCTGTTGAACGTTACACTGCATCCTCCCGGCACAGGGTTGCTGCGCACGCTGGAAGGCCATTACGCCTCTGTCAACCACGTCGCCTTCACACCCGATGGGCTTCGCGCGCTGTCCGCATCATGGGATGCCAGCATCAAGGTTTGGGACCTCGAGTCCGGGCGTGAGGTCCAGACGCTCAATGGTCACTCGGCGTCAGTGTCCTGTGTCGTGGCGACCCCTGACGGACGGCGCGCCGTATCGGCCTCAGAAGATGACACACTGCGATTCTGGGACCTTGAATCCGGGCAAGAGATCCGCACATTCGTTGGCCACTGGGGTTCGGTGAAGGGCGTCTCCCTCACACCGGATGGCCGATATATCGTATCTGCGTCGTGGGACAAAACGCTTCGCATCTGGGAGCTAAACTCGGGCCGGGAAGTTCGGATGTTGAAAGGACATCAGGCGCCCGTTACCAGCGTGCTTGTGCTGGCGGATGGACGTCGGGCGGTCTCCACGTCCGAGGATGAGTCGGTTCGCGTCTGGGACCTCGAATCGGGTACCGAACTGCAGAGACTCACGGGACATTCGGACGTGGTGTTCGGTGTGGCAGCGTCCCCGCGGCAGCCTTGGCTTGTCTCCGCGTCTCGCGACAGGACCCTGAAGGTCTGGGATCTCGATACGGGGCGCGAACTCCGGACGTTGCGCGGTCATACGGATTTCGTCTATGGCGTGGCTGTTACTGGAGACGGGCGGTACGCTCTATCGGCTTCGCGCGACAGGACATTGAAGCTATGGGACCTGGAGTCCGGTTGCGAAGTCCGAACGCTCACGGGGCATTCCGCATCGGTGACTAGTGTAGCCGCGAGTTGTGATGGGCGAACGGTCGCTTCCGCATCCTGGGATCGAACTGTGCGAATCTGGGACCTCGATTCCGTGTCCGAAGTGCATCCCCTGGCGGGACATTCGCGATTCGTTTCGGGCGTCGCAGCCAGTGGTGACGGACGGCGCGGTGTTTCGGCGTGCTGGGATTCCAGTTTGAAAGTCTGGGATCTCGATTCGGGAGCCGAATTGCGGACGCTCCAGGGCCACGAGTCTTCGGTAGAGGGCGTGGCCATCAGTCGGGACGGCCGGTTCGCATTCTCAGCATCGCGCGATACCACTCTGAAAGTGTGGGACGTCGAATCGGGCGAAGCGGTCCGCACCCTGGCGGCCCACTCCGATACCGTATCCGGGGTAGCCGTTAGTCACGACGGGCGAGTTGCCGTTTCTGCTTCCCGCGATGGAACGCTGAAGGTGTGGGATATTCCCAGTGGGCGCGAACTGCGCACGCTGACGGGTCACGCGGACGGAGTCACAGCCGTCGCCATTAGCACCGACGCGCGGTTCGCTGTCTCGGCGTCGGTCGATCAGTCCTTGAAGCTTTGGGATCTGGCGTCGGGCGGAGAAGTTGTAACACTGCTTGGCCACACCCAGGCGGTTTCGGCCGTAGCGCTTAGCCCGAACGGGCGGCTCGCGGTCTCGGCTCCGTGGGACACGACGCTCAAGATCTGGGACCTCCACTCCGGGACGAATGTGCAGACTCTGGCGGGTCATTCCGACCACGTATCAGGCGTGGCCTTCACAGCTGATGGTCGGTCGGTAGTTTCCGCTTCGGCGGACAAATCAGTAGTACTCTGGGACCTGCATCAGGGAAGCCGCCTGGCTGCGTTTACTTTCGACGCGCCTGTGTATTGCTGTGGGACCGCCGCTGGGCGAATCCTCGCAGGCGATCAGGCGGGCCGTGTTCACGTGCTCGCGATCGAAGCGACGGGAGGTAGGGAAACGACCAAGCGCAGCGACACCGCCATTTCATCCAGTTGAAAATGCGGTCGTAGAAATACGATCGCGCGGAGAGCGTCCGGTTCGCCCGGTCCCGACTCTACGTGAACGCGCGCCTCCCGGAGGGGGAACCTTGCCCGCTGCTCTTGCGAAGCGACGTCATCGAGCAGCACGTACAGCGAAATCCACTGATTGAGAAAGGTTTCGCATTCGCCGCGTGAATGGAATCCGCCGATCTTCCCCTTCACTATCGACTTCATGAAATGCGCGAAGCGAGAACACGCAAAAATATAAGGCAGTTGCGTGGAAAGCCGTGCATTCGCGTTGGCATCATCATCCATATAGAGCTGCGGCATCTGAACCGAGGGTGCTGTCATAAAGACCGCCTGATCAGTGCCCTTGTAAAAGCAAAGTGGGATGAATCCGAGCCTCGCCAACCAGGATTCACGCCGGTCGGTAATAGCGATTTCGGTTGGGCACTTCAGGACGACCTCATCCTGGTCGGTTCGGAAGGTGTCGATCGCAAGGCCTTCTACCAGACCACCGCCTTCGACGCCACGAATCGCGGCACACCACCCATACCGGACAAAGGCGTCCGTCAATCGTGAGGCAAAGCTATACGCCGCGTTCCCCCAGAGGTAGGATGCGTGATCTGGAGTCGATTCCCGGTAGTCAAATTCCTCGACGACGTTGCCTTCTTTCCCGTATGGAACTCGCATCAACACGCGGGGCAGACACAAGCCGATATAGCGCGCAGAGTCGCTCTTTCGCAGGCTGTGCCAGCTTGCGTATATAGGCTGATCGAAGATCTTGCTGAGGTCGCGCGGCCCTGCCAACTCGGTGAAGCTCTCGAACCCAAGCATTGCCGGCGCAGCGGCCGAAATGAAAGGCGCGTTCCACCACGCCGCAACCTCCGACAGTTTCTGGATCAGCTCGATGTCGGCGGGGTGGCTGCCGAACTCAAAATCTCCGATGAAAACGCCGAATAACTCGGAAGGGAAGCCATAGCTTTCGTCGCGGATCCTTTCGAAAACAGCCGCCTTCTCCACCTGACCAGCCTTACGCAGATCCTCCATGAGCTCAGCCTTGCTGACGTTGAACACCTTGATCTTCAGGTCGCTCGAGGTTTCGCTCTGCTTCACGAGGGACGCCAGACCGCGCCAGGAAGCCTCCAGCTTCTGCATAGGATCGGCGTGCAGGACTTCATCCATTTCCCTGCTAGCCAATTCGTCGATTCCCTTGACTCGCTCGCCAACCATCCGGTCGACGTCATCCGAGAGCGGTATCCTCCCCGCAGCAAACTCCTCGAAGAGGACTGAAAGCGAATGGACGAAGGTTTCCTTGGGCGCGCTTTCGATGATCTTGGCGCCGGCAACCAGGCGGTTCGCGAAGGCGCAGCTTCCCAGACGCTCGACTGCATCGGAAGGCTTCCTGGCTAATTCCTGAAACTCTTCACGCACGCGGTTCAACAATTGACGGTCGCTGAGAATCTCGACAATGGCTTCCTCCAGCCTGTCGTTGCCCAGCAGAAAGCTTCTCAGATTGGTCAGATCGGTGCGTAAGTCGAGGAGATGACGCATCCCCGCGACCTGTTGGGCGATCCTTTCCGGCGCAAAGTCGTCCGTCGACCGAAACGTAAGCTCGACACGCAATTGCGAGCCATCGCCATCGAGGTGGTTCGGCACACTAAGAACTAACCTCGGAGCGATCGAACCCAGAACGGCGTCGAGATTGTCACGATCGATCGCGGCGAACCTTTTTTGTGATATTTCACGCTGCTGCGCGACCGGCTGACCCGAGAGATCGACGAATACCCCAACTACAAATGGAAGGTCGCGCTTCTCGATGGCGGCACCGGTCTCAACGTCATATGTGATTCTGACCCGAGGCGGGCGGACACGCCCAATTTTCTTTTGCAGACTCTCCTTTGGCATCTTCCTGAATTCCTCTCTTAAATACCTGAGAGTTCCTCTCCGGTTTCGGAGACGCACTCCAGCATATCAACTGACGCCGGCTAGGGGTGGACCTCTCGGCTGAGAAAACCGAATGAGACACTGTTCGCCTGTCTCAATTTCGAGGTCCACTCCACCGGCGACTGTTGTGAGGCGGTCTCAATTGACCGAGCACGGAGGCTCTCAGTCTGCAACCCGACCATGCTGTTCCGAGAAATCGGAGCCCGCTAGCCGAGGTTGCCGGCGGAGACACTCTTTCAAGCGCTTGGCCTGTGCGCGAACAGAAAGACTGCAGTTGACGTCCATCTGAATTCCCAGAGGCTTTTCCGCTGTTTAATCACTTTGCTGCAATACGGGCTTGGGTCTAAAGTGCCGTCGGACTTGAAGCCAAAAGGATCGCGCGTGATAACGTCCTTTATCATCCACTATTTGAGCTGGCAAGCCCGCAATAGGTTTGGGGTCATTTGTGAGAGATACCGGTTACTCAGGTGATATGCGCAGATAGGCGCGCCCGTCCCAGTGTTACTTGGGGAGAGCTTTACAACAAGATTCCGTGCCAAGAGTTTTGCTGATTCTTCGCACTTTTTACGGTAAGATTCCGGATGTTGACAAACGCATGGAGGGCGAATGTTCCGACGGATCGTGATAATTGCGATTGGGAGCTTTTTTGCCGGCACTGGAGGCCACGCGATCGGATATGGTGCACCTCAGCCAGCCGGCAACAAGGCGTCTCCGGTCAAAGCGGTCCCGGTACCGGGGACATCACTGCTTATATCGCTTCCAGCCGGCTGGGAAATCGCTCCTGCGAAGCCGAATGGATTGGCGCTCACAGCTATTCATTACAAAGGCAGCCCTGGATTTGAAGTGACAGTGAGGCAGAATAACAACACGCCTCATACCGAATTCGTCATGAGCCTGCCGTTCGAATGTGATGCCATGTTCGGGGCACTTAAGGCAGCCATCAAGTTCCAGTTGGTGCAGCGCTCCGATTTCATTCCTGGAGAGTACTACTCGCGCATCCTGGTACCACCGCCTCCGAAGGAGGCAGAAGTCATGTCGACCTGTTTGTATTTGGGCAACTCGGCGCTGGCAGTCATGATTCGGCCAGCACCCAACCCTGGCGATGGCTCGAAATTAACACCGCTCCTTCAGGCCATCGCGGACTCCGGCAAAAAGACGTCGACTCTGTTGTATGCGCCAGGTTCATTGAAACTGCCCGTTATTGGAGTTACGGCATCGATGAGTTCGGGGATTTGGGCCACGGGGACTATTTTGCTTCCAGGAGCAAGCGGAAAAGCCGATCTGCTGGTTCGCATTTCGGGAACGTCCGAACTGAAGATTCTGCCGAAAGTTCTGCCAGAGACCTGTTCACTGGGGGGCAGTCCAAATCGCAAGAAAGCACCGCCCTATGTCAGCGCCCAATGGGAACCTTTTGCCTGGGAGACGCCAGCACCAAACGGCCAACTGCAGTTGACGGTCTGCCGACAGATCGCGCCCAGAAAGATGCTCCTGGTGAATATGTTGTATGAGGCTCAAGCAGTGCCCGTAAGTGACGCGGGTGGGATAGCGACGGCACTCGATGACATCGCCGAGGCTATCATAGCGGGAAAAGACTGAGGAGTAACTCACACGAACTCGACCGATGGCTGTGTGCCGCGATCGACATCTTCACCAAAGCTTACCTAACGGCCCGTCAGCAATCCAGAAACTGTGCTGGCAGCAAACATAGGCCGCCTGTCCGTGTAACAGGTCCGAAAGTCGCAATTTCGGACCAGTGACCCCAACTTCTTGCAGCTTGCCAATCCAAGTAGTGAATGATAAAGGACGTTATCGTTGGTAATTGCAAGCTGAAAGAACACCGGTTATGCTCACTGCCTTCGATCAGACATCAGCGGCGCACGATAGAAGTGTAGAATCGTCCCGCGATTCCCAGATTGGCCGGCTACGATGGTTGGCGCCCTTGGCCATGCGGCCGGTTCTACGCGCCGGCAACGTGCTCCCTCGCGTGGAGCCTATCGGATCTTTGTGCAGATGAAACACAGGCGAACAGTCGAAACCGGCATCTTCGACGCTAGCGTGCAACCATGAATCGGCGCGGCATGTGAGACTACCCTGGGATGGCGCAACGAAGAGTATGGGAGCAAAGTGAGTCAGTCAAATGAGATCACCATCTGCTTACCTTGTCTCACTACATGGAAGCACTCCGACTGATCAATGCACTTCTGGTCGAAAGCGCTCCAGAAGCACCGGCTTGATGATCGACGTCCACAGCGCGTATCCCTGTGCGTTCATGTGCAGCCCGTCCCTGCCGAAAAGCTCGTGCCGCACCATTCCACGCTCGTCGAGCATAGCCCGGCTCACATCAATGAACCTCACGCGATCCTGTGTACGGCAGTAGGACTCAATCTTTCGGTTCGCATCATCGAGCGCTGGCCAGTTGCCCCAGCGCGCTGGATCGGGCTTCATCGACACGTAGTAAATCCAAGCATCTGGCAGCGCGGTGTGGACGACTTGAACGAATTGCTGCAAATCCTGGAGAACGGTATCAGACGATTTCGACCACGGCCAGGACATGTCGTTTTCCCCGGCGTAGAGAACGACAGCCCGCGGCCGATATGGGATCACAATCCGCGAGGCATATTTGTTGACATGCGAGAGGTGCGATCCTCCGAATCCCCGGTTGATCGCCTTGAGCGGCTTCATGTCCTCTGAGAGCGTCTCCCAGAAGGCAATGCTGGAGCTCCCCGTGAAAACGATCTCACCCAAAGGCGGCGGATGGATGCGGTCCCGCTTCTCATAACCGGAAATCTGGAACGCCCAGAACCAGGCGCTTCCCATCGACCAAAATCCAAAGGCGCCAACAACGAGAAGAATGAGCACCACGGCCGCGGTCCAAACCAGGATCTTTCTTCCGCGCATCGCCACAGCCCAATGTCTAGCAGTCAGTCTATGCACCCCGAAATCGCGAAACTCCAGCTACGGTCTTGATGAATTCCATTTGGGATCGAGAGCATCCTTTATACACGAGCAACCTGCCGAGGGTGTGGCACCCGGCTTTCAGGCCAGTGCAGGCCCAATCACGGGAGTCCGAGTCACCGAGATGACGCTGATGCCGTCGTCTTGGCCGAAGCTCTGGGCGACCTGCGCGATGTCCTCAGCGGGCCGGTTGCTAATGGCCTCGGTTCGCGCAAAGCCGAAGAGCTCGCCGTCCTTCCCGCGCGCTTCGACGACACCATCTGTCACGAGAGTAAGCTGTTCGTTTTCGACCAGCCGGAAGCGGGACTCAGAGTAGCTTGCGTCCTCAGAAAGCCAGTGCGGAAGCCCGCTCTCAACGGCCATCTCAGCGCCGTTTCTATAGGGAGAGATGTGACCCGCGTTCGCGATGGTGAGTGTCCCGCCCCGGTCGGCACGGAGAATCAGGCAGGTGGTGAATCCGCCCCGGCTACGAACATGAAGTCCGCGATTGAGTCCTTTGAATCTCCGCGGGACTGTTGCTGGCCTCCGCAAGCGCTTGAAGCCTGCCGACGAGCAGTGACACCATCATGGCAGCCGGCATACCCTTTCCGCTCACATCGCCTATCGCCACCAGAACCCCGCCCGCGGGAAGCGGAATGATCTGGAAGAAATCGCCACCTACTTGTCCGGCGGGCTTGTAGACACTCTGAATCCGGAAGCCGGGGATGGCCGGTACGTCTGCCGGGACAAGAACTCGCTGGACGACGCGGGCAGTCTCGAGTTCGGAGGCCTGGCGCTCCTCATCGCGGCGGGAGCGGGCAAAGCGCACCAAGATGGCGAGAATAGAAATCTGGAACAGGAAATCGGCGACGTTCGGAACGGAGATGGGAAAAGGCCATTGGAAGAGACGGTCCCCTTTTTCCAGCCAAGAACGCAATCAAAGAGCCTCCGTGTCCGGAGACCTCAATCCCAAAAAGGAGCCCGGTGCCAAGGATCGCCCCGAATTGCAGGCCGAAGGGAACAAGCAGCAGCTGAGCATCCAGATTCCCTCGCCTCGCGGCCAAGGAGAGCAGCAGAACCTGGAGCACGATAAACGGGATCCACGCAAGATAGATCAGCGGGATCCACGCCATATAGCTCATCCATCCCACCACCCCCGGGACAAACATCAGCCCTCCAAAGAGCGCTGAGCCGATCGTGCTCCAGAAGGGCCAGCCCCGTGGTGTTTCAGGAATGTCACAAAGAACATTGGAAGACAGATTCCCCGCATGAGCGTCAGAAGTCCGTTCGTCGCGTCCCAGCCCTGAAGCCAGACTGGATGAAACGCCGGATAGACATCCCAGGCGCACCCGGCCGCATAAAGCAACTCGACCGCGGCAAACCACAGATACTCGCCCTCGCGGGGGCGCAACAGGAAGAGCCCAAGCCCGGCACCCGCCGCAATCAGGTAGCCAAGCAGCAAAACGTTCTGAGCGGAGAGTGACCAGAACAGATAGTCCGATTTGTGTCGTCTCAGATCGCTCATGAGGCTGGCATCGCCAATGCTCAAGGCCTCAAACCTGGGGTCGCAAAACGATGCGAAGTCAGGCCACTGCCAGACACGGAAAGCGATGATCAGGGTGTCTTTCCCGTCCGCGATGTCGGCCGGGATGGGCATGACCTGCCCGAGTGCCGGGCTGCCGGCGGGTTCTACGCCAGGGTATCCCAGAACAACTCCGTCGTGCGGCGGCAGCCCGACGTAACCCCCAATTAACCGTCCGCCAGCGAATGCCTGGAAACTTGTGCCGATCTCGGGAATATACAGCGCAAGTGGCGGGTGATTTGCGGGCAGCAGGACCCGAAACCGATACCACGCCATACCGCTATACACGGGGCAACCCTGCACATCCAGTGGCTGATCGGAGCGCCCCAGCTGCCACGACGAGTCGTCGAAGGCGGGATTGGCCCAGCCGAGCTTGCCGTCGGGGTCGTCGCGGGTGTGGAAGCGCCAGAGGCCGTGCAGTTCGGCCATTTGAACGCGGTCGTGCTCCAGATCGAAGACCTGCGCCCGGGCGAGATTTGCAGCGATGACGAACGGAGCGCGGAGGCGAGGAGGACTATCGTGCGCCGGTCCAAACCTTGGGGAAGCATGATTGGGATGGTTGCATAAGGAGGTGGGTGCTGCAATGGGAAAGCGAACCCTTCCCTTGCAGAGGCGGTCTTGGCGTTGAGAGATCTGGCTTCCCGCCTAAGCGGAGCATGGAACGGGGCACTCCGCTGAACAGGACGCCCTCTGACCTCAGGCACCCAACAGGATCTGGGCGCCGACGGGGACGGGGTGGCGGCGGATTTTGAGGACGGTGATGTCGTCCTGCTGACCGAAGGCTGCGGCGGTGGCGGCGATGTGCTGGGCGGAAAGGATGGAGATGGAGGCGGTGCGCTCGAAGCCGAAGAGCTCGCCGGTTTTGGCGCGGGCTTCGGCGACACCGTCGGTCAGGAGGGTGAGTTCCTGGTCTGCGTTGAGGTGGAATGCGGATTCGGTGTAGACCGCTTCTGCATCAAGGCCTAGAGGAAGACCGTGGTCGAGGGAAAGCTCCTGTGCGCCGGTGTAAGGAGAGAGGTGGCCAGCGTTCGCGATTGTCGCGGATCCATCTCGATCGATATGGAGGATAAGGCAAGTGGTGAAGCCGTGTTTGATGCGGCCAAGCATGCGCAGGTTCAACGCTGTCAGGATTTCTGCCGGGCTCTTTGTGTAGTGGGCCAGAGTTCGCACGGTGCCGACGAGCAGAGACACGGCCATGGCGGCGGGCATCCCTTTGCCGCTCACATCGCCTATGACGATGAGCGCGCCGTTGTTGGGAGCGGGGAGGATCTGGAAGAAGTCGCCGCCGACCTGGCCGGCAGGCTTGTAGATGCATTCGAGACCGAAGCCAGGGATGGAGGGGATTTCCTCCGGGATAAGCACCTGCTGCACGGTGCGCGCGGCTTCTAGTTCCGATTTGAGGCGCTCTTCGTCGCGACGGGTGCGGGCGAAGCGAAGAATCAGGATGGCGAGGATTGAAATCTGGGACACGAAGTCGGCGATGTTTTGGACGCCGACGGGAAAGGGCCAAAGGAAAAGCTGGTTCCATTTGGCTGCCCAGAATGCGAGCACAGTGCCAGCGTGTCCGGAGGCATCAAGCCCCGCAATGACCCCACCGCCCAGAATGACCTTGCCCCTGCAAAACGTACTCCTTAGCAGAGCTGTTCTAATGCGAGGAGAAGCGAAAATTGACGAAGGCAACGCGGGGACGGTACACGCTTGAGTTCAAGCAGGAGGCGGCGCGGCTTGTAGAGTCGGGTCAGAGCATGACGGCAGCGGCACGCAGCCTGGGAGTGATCGCAGCAGTCAGAGCGGCGATTCGGCATAAACACACCGGCTACGATGAAATGCTCGTGCGCGGAATAGATCGCATCACCGCTCGCCAGAGTGTTGCGGATCAGATCGAGGAGATTCTGGCAGCGTGGCGTCGTTCCGCTCCGACCGTATGAAGCTGCTCAGGCGCTTGATCGGCAACGCCGATTCTTGCCGGCTACTCCCGGCCAAAGGGGCCAATTTCGACCGAGTTTTCCAACGAATCCCGTCGGTGAGAATGTTGTAGGCTCCTCAAGAGAGGCTCTTTTCATGCTTATCGAACAGCAAATTGCCGAGCGGCGCGACCGAGCCGCAACGGCGCCGCTCAAAATCCTCAAGCGGCCAGCCGACGGACCGCATGGCGATTACACCGTCAAGTCGGTGAGCGGACGCACCTATCGCGTGGCGATTCGAGGGCTTGGTCTCTTTGAGAACTACTGCTCCTGCCCGGACTTCGCGATCAATACGCTGGGAACCTGCAAACACGTGGAGGCGATCCTGCTGCGCCTCCGTAAGCGGCATCAGAAGACACTGGATGCGGCAAAGTACAAGCGGACGCGCGCGTCCATCTCGCTTCAATATGGGGATTCGATCGAGGTGCGTCTGCGCATGCCCGCCAATCCATCGCCCGGGCTGCAAGCGGTGGCAAAGGAACATTTCCAAGCCAGCGGATTCTTGCGCCGTGAACATTACCGCCGTTTTGCCGATGTGCTGGACGCCTTGCGAACCGTGGATGGCGAGGCCGTGGTCTACAGCGACGCACTGGAATATATCGACCGGGAAAACGAACTGACTGAAGGATTGGAACTGGAACATAAGCTACTCGCGAAGCTCAAGCGCGGAGAAGATCCCACCGCAGGCCTTCTGAAGACAACGCTGCTGCCCTACCAGGCGCGAGGTGCGGTGTTCGCGGCCTGCCGCGGGCGCGCCGCCCTTGCCGATGACATGGGTTTGGGCAAGACTGTGCAGGCGCTGGCAGTGGCGGAGCTTTTGCACCGGCATAAGGGAATCGAGAGAGTGTTGGTGATCGCTCCGGCTTCAGTCAAATACCAATGGAAGACAGAGATCGAAAAGTTCACTGCCCGGTCGGTCCAGGTCGTCGACGGTCTGCTGCCGCGGCGCCGCGGGCTCTATGCAACTCCGCTGTTTTTCAATCTGACAAGCTACGAGCTGGTTCTCAAAGACATCCGGCACATGCAGGAATTGCGGCCGGACCTGATCATTCTCGACGAGGCGCAACGCATCCGCAACTGGACCACCGCGACCGCGCGCACGATCAAGCAACTGAAGAGCCGCTATGCACTGGTGCTCAGCGGCACGCCGCTCGAAAACAAGCTGGAGGAACTCTTTTCCGTTGTCGAGTTCGTGGACGGGCGCAGACTGGGTCCGGCATTTCGATTCCTGGACGAACACCGCGTCGTCGACGAACACGGACGTCTGACCGGTTATCGCGGTCTGGACCGCATTCACCAGCAACTCGCTCCGATCCTGTTACGCCGTACGCGCCAGGAGGTGCTGAAGGAACTGCCAGAGCGGACAGACAAGGTTTTCCGTGTCCCGCTGACCGACGAGCAGGCGGCGCCTTATTACGAGCAAAGCGATATCCTCGCGGCACTCATGCGTAAGTGGGAGCGGCAGCGCTGGCTGTCGGAGATCGATCAAAAGCGCATCCTGTGCTGCATCCAGAACATGCGCATGTTGTGCAATTCGACGTTCCTGTTTGATAAGCAAACCCACCACTCGCCCAAACTCCAGGAGTTTCGCGAGATCATGACCGACGTCGTCCTGCAGGAAGATCGAAAGGCGGTCGTATTCAGCGAGTTTGAGCGCATGACGCACTTGGCCGGGGAGGAGTTGCGCAAACTCGGGATTGGATTCGTCTCGCTTCACGGCGGCGTTCCCTCGCGCCAACGAGGTGGGTTGATAGAAAAGTTCCGTAACGATCCGGCGTGCAAGGTTTTCTTATCCACCGACGCGGGAGGCGTGGGCCTTAACCTTCAATCGGCCTCCGTCGTAGTGAATTTCGAGCCACCATGGAACCCAGCCCGCTTGGAGCAGCGCATCGGGCGCGTACATCGGCTTGGCCAATCGCGCTCCGTCCACGTGATTCACATGTTGACGGAGAAGAGCATCGAAGAGCGCGTGTGGGAGACGCTGGCCCTGAAAAAGTCGCTTTTCGCTGGAGTGTTCGATTCACCTACGGACGAGGTGAGCTTTGCCAAGCTGGGCCGGAAGACGGTCATGCAGGCCGTGAAAGAGATCTTCGCCGAACAACCCGGGAGGCCGAAGCCAGTTATCGATCACGCTCCTGCCATCGCAGTCAGGGTCACGCAGCCGGAATCCTATGGTCAAACGCAACGGCCCGGCCTGGAGGGCGCGACTCCCTCACCGGTTGCCGGTACACCTTCAGTCACTGCAAGTGCGCTGCATGGTGACGGGATCGCACATGCTGCCGCATCGTTCCTCGAAGCGGGGCTGAGGTTGATTGAGTCCTTCACTGGAGACGCGTCTCGAAATTTCTCCAGTGCACCAGTCAACCACTTCGACCAGGCTCTGGCCGCGCTCTTCACACGCGACAGCGAGACGAACCGGCCGGCCTTGACTATTCCTTTGCCCGAGTCAATGACGAAAGAGCGGCTCGCCGGCGCACTGTCTTCGCTGCTCAGTACATTGGGAAAGGCCGCTGCGGACATGGAAAACAGAAGTTGAGGCTTGTAAATGTGAAATTCCTTCGGTGCATTTCCTCTGCACGGTTTCAAGCAATGGCCTCAAGCCCACGCTTGGCGGCGAGGGTGAGCAGCTTGGCAGCTGGCCCGCGCGGCCGCTTCTCGCCGCGTTCCCACTTGCTGACCACACCAGGGGTCACGTTCAGGTGTGCTGCAAATACCGCCTGGCTGACGGCCGCTTTGGTGCGAATGCGTCGGATCGCGGCCGGCGACAGCTTCAATACTGGAGTCAGACAAGCCTGATCGAATTCCCGCATAGTCTTCGCATCGAGCATGCCGATCTTGAGCAGGTCTGCCATACTCTCGTGCACAGCGGCGAGAGCATCGCTCCTATACGCTTTTGCCATGTCTTTCTCCTCTTTCGGTTCTGGGTTCAATGATCCCTAACAGGGACTTCTGCCGTAAGATTGCTGTCATCTCCTCTTCGCTGTAACCGAGGTAGACGCGGGCTGCGTTGCGGAACGCGCGAAGTTCGTCGGCTTTAATGTTTCCTTGGTCTTTCTTCTCAAAGCCGAACATCAGCACTATGCGCTTGCCAAATTTCATTGCAATGATGGCGCGAGCGCCACCGCTGGTTCCCTCTCCATGTCTGGCCAGCCGGAACTTGAAAACCCCGCCGCCAAGGTCGACGTCGAACTCCCGATTGACTGCGTGCCACAACTCGGCATCGCCGACGCCAAACCGCCGCGCAAAGCGCATGAACGGTTTGGAGGCAAATACCCGAGGCGTGCCGGAAAAACTGACGATCTTCTACAGTATAGCTCTTAGGACCATATTTGCAGCAGAGAACTGAACAGAACCCCGTTTCTCTAATCAGGCGGTCAGGACAGATTGGCAACAGCGCTGCGTCGTCTCGGATCGATCTTGCGAATAACCGCGACGGATCCAAGTTAGAAGCGGAAGGGCTGCCGGTGGGAGAGATGACATACCAATTTGGGGCCATGGAATGCGATAGACTAACGTGATATTTACATCACTTATTGTTGCATTTTACCGATAACGTGATGTATAAATCACTTTATGAGGACACTGCAAGAACTCGGAGAGGCGGTTGCTGCCAGGCGCAAGGCACGACATTTGACGCAGGAGGAAGTCGCGCGGCAGTCCGGCCTGACGCGGGAATTGGTCGCTCGCTTTGAACGGGGGCGCGTCGCGGAGCTTGGGGCGCGCAAGTTGCTGTCAGTTTTGGCGATCCTCGGCCTGGAGATGACCTTCGTCGAAACGGGCACATCGGGCTCTCTTGATGAATTGCGACGGGAACGCGGTGGAGCATGAAGCTATCGGTCTACGTTCTCGGCCAGGAAGTTGCCGTGCTGGAGCCCGTCGGCGATTTCAAGAGCGTGCTCGCCTACGGCTCGGAGACAGCGCCTGACAATTTTGTTTCCCTTACCATGCCGGTGCGGACGGAGTCGTGGGCATGGGACGACCAATTGCATCCAGTGTTCCAGATGAACTTGCCGGAGGGGTACCTTCTTCAAATCCTTCAGGAGCAGTTTGGGCCGCACATCGGGGCCGATCCCATTGCGCTTCTGTCAATCATCGGCCGCAACATGGTTGGACGTCTTCAGGTGGCTGCACCAGGCGCTGCGCTCGACGAACCGGCCAAGCCAATCGAAGTGGCCGAGCTTCTCAAGGGCGACAATTCCGAAGAGGCCTTTGCGGAGCTTGTCCGCCAACACGCCGCCAGTGGCGTTTCCGGAGTCCTGCCAAAGTTCCTGGATACACAGCCACAGACGAAACGGCCAACCGCCGCGCGGTTCCAACCACACCAGAAGGTCTCTTTGCTCACGCGGAAGCATATCGTCAAAGGCTCTTCGAGCAGGCTGCCTTTCGCAGCGCTGAATGGACACCTATGCATGCAGGTTGCGGCGAAGGTCCTGCCCAGCGCGCGGACGGAAGTATCGCGCGACGGGAATGCTTTGGTGGTGGATCGGTTCGACGTGGACAAGCATGGTCAGCTCCATTGGGGCATGGAGGATTTCTGCGCACTGCTGGGACTGCGACCGGCGGCGAAATATGAGACGACCTGGGAACGTATCTCGAAAGCCGTACGGGATCATGTACCGGGAGAGCGTCAGTACGAGACATTCCGGCAACTTGCAACATTGCTGCTGCTGACCTATGCCCTGCGCAATGCCGATTGCCATGCCAAGAATCTCGCTCTCCTCTATACTTCGCGCAAAGATGTGCACCTTGCACCAGCCTACGATTTCCTCACCACCAGCGTGTACGCCGGCTATCAGCACAATCCGCCAGGAATTAGTTTCCTCGGGAAGAAGACATGGACGCCGGGAAAGAACCTGGCGAAGTTCATCGCGGGCACCTTTGGCATTCCCGCCAGAGAGCAAGCTGTTCTCGTGGAATCCATCGGTGAGGCAGTGGTCGACAGGGTACCGCTGGTACGGGAGTGGATGAAAGAGCTTCCCGCATTCCGCGACATTGGTAAACGGATGCTCCTCGCCTGGCAGGCGGGAGTTATGGGGCTGCGGGACAGGCAAGTTTATGCAATGGCAAACGAGTGGCAAGCAGGAAAGGCATTCAAGGGATTATCCGACGCGCCGAAGCTGAAGAACCCCAGAGCCGTGATAGGCCGCTCTCCACTTCTTGGCGGTCGTCCAAGAAAACCGTGAGGATGCCGGATCGCGCAGAGTATCATCTGCGCCGAACGAGCGTTAGGTATCGACCCGTTCTGCCAGGGAGATACTTTGAGCCGCACTTCTACGGCTCTTCGAAAAGCTCCCGCCGTCGAGTAAGTTCTGGGCATTGTCATCATGCAGCTCGGCGCAATGCATCTCCGACAATTTTGCGCGCGGTTTCGCTCAAGTCGGCGCTCCGAAGTTGTTGACGCGTGATCAGACCGCGGTCAATAGCCTGCCGAAGCGCCTGGCGAATGAATGTCTGCTCAACCATGCCGGCCTCTATTAGATTGAGAATGTTCGGAGAGGTCGAGTGTGCTTGTAGCGGGCCCGGCCTGTACATCACTCGTAGACAGGTCCACGTAATGAAGCACTACGATTCCGGGCGTTTGGGTGTTATGCAATCGATTTCCCGAGATACTGGGGCGTATATCAGGACTAATCTTGGCTACCCTCGCACAACTCATGCTAAATGAGCAGGTTACGCCGGAGTTTAAATGAAGCTGGCAAACCCTGACGGAACGCGCGGATCCGCCGCCTGCTTGTGTAAAAGAGCGCAGTGACGTTCACATCTTTTGATCGAATCCGCACGCAGCGAGCGGGCCGTGCACCACCACGTTCAAGCGTTCTTGTCAGTGAATCGTTCTTTCATGTAGAGGGGGACGATTGAAAGGGCAGACTCTCGATGGTTTACCATCGACTCTCGTAACACGCCAAGCCTCCGTCACCTGGCCCGGAGTGCAATAGCGAATAACAATGACAAGCGAGTAACTCTGAGCGACCTAGCGACAAGCTGCGGCGGTTATCGTGATTTCACGAGATGGGTTTGACCGAACCTACGGTCAAGGCGAGTCGGCCGCCAATTGTTTCCAAGCCTCTATTCCGCTTAGATCTGCGGTCTCGCAGAGTTGCGGTCAATCTGACGAAGCAGAGTGCAGGCTTCTTGAAGCGAGGGGTATTCCAATTTGTACGCCGGAGTCACGCACACCCACTTCAAAAAAGTTTCAAAATCATCCCGTGCGAAATGTTTTGCGAGCAGCATACCTCCGTCACTGAGAAGTCGCAGCGTGTGCAATGGAAGTAGAGATTCCGCGTGCGGAACCGACGAGGCACCGTAGTGCGGAAACACGAGCTGAGTCACGCGGCGCGGAGCGGTTGAGCGATGCTCGTCAGTTGGATGTGCCAGACATATCTTCGTCCCATCGGAACGCACGTGGACAGGCGCCTCAGCGAGTTGGGGCCAATGTTCTCTGAGGCTAGACCAACTTCCCTGCTTCAAACTGATAGGCAGGCGGAGAGCCTGAACAGACCATGTATCAAGGTGCAGCAGGGCGGGTTCATCGGCGAGGAGTTCGAACCCCTGAGCCACCAGATAAGCGGCGAGCGTGCTCTTGCCGCACTCGCGCGGGGCACAAAGCATGATTCCCCTATTGCCGTGAGCCACCATGGCCGCGTGAAACGCGATGTCGTAGTCGCCTTCGGCGTACAGGAGGGCTCGCGCCGCATGCATCAGCCCCAGCCCAATTTGGTGCTCCCGCTCCAGTGTCAGGAACTCACGGCCGTTCACGCGGATGACCCAGGCATTTTTCTCCGGTTGCGCAGAGAGGCAACAGCGTGGTGGCCGGCCGGTCGGCGGGCAGTTTCGGAAGTAGTCCTGGCACCGTCTCTCAGATTCTCCTGAGGGGTAATGAAGAGATACCGGGATGCCATCGATTTCGACAGTGGCTGTTGCCGGATCTTCGCACGAGGAAGGATCAAGGGCAGGCCACGCTTCCGGCCCGCCTTCGCCAGGAAAGCCTCCCTGAGACAGCGCGTGAATGGCTTCGAGGGCGTCAGAAGCCGCTGAGGTCAGACCTTGGTCATTGCCTGAAAACCTCAGATCCTCAACCTGAGCCCCAGCATCAAAGGCGCGATAGGCACTTACGCCGGCGGCGTCAAGGCCAGCGAAGCGATTCCTGACTTCCGAATAAACCACTCCCCCCTCTTCGAACAGATAGAGCCATTGGCCCGGGTGTGTGCACGGGACGCACTCAAGGTTGCAATTTGCCTGCAAAGATCCCTTCACGGTAAGTACCGATAGTTTCTAAGACTGCGTATCTTCCTCTCCTGAGAGCCACGTGGTTACGATCAAGGCCGTTCGCCGGAATGGGAATTGCTCATTGGATGATGAGGGCATGGGTGGGGCCGTCCAACATAATTCGATGCACCGATTCGGAGCGCTATGTTCTCGATGGAAACAGGGCGCGCCATGATTTCCGAAACCCGTATTTTTCCAATAGACGAAATGGCCTGAGGACCACCATGAGTTCCGGTTTGATCCGATGGCGATGCGCCCATTGATAGTCCACCATAGTCGGCGCAAAGTACGTCTGCCGGTGGCGCCATCGCTGACGCGCACTCGTTTCGGCCCGCAGATAGACCTGGCGCCAATCGTTGACGCTACCCTCCAGATCTTCCGAGAACAGCCGCGCAACAGCACGTCGTGCTCGTTGAGCCGCTTTTGGACGCAATGCGATCACTTCCCCCATTGCTTCCGGCAGTTGCTTCGGAAACATGGCGCGCACGACTTCGCAACCGATGAATAACCACGGCTGCAGACCTTGACGTCGCGCGTACAGCAAGAGTGACTCATAATCGCGATCCGGCCATCCCCGCAAAGCACGCGCAACGTCCGTGATCCAGATAAGCCTCGAAAAACCATGCTTCAGGCCGTGGAAACAAAGATAAAGCACCAGGTCCTCTTTGGACATCATGGAGACCGGCTTACCACGGAAATCCCCAGGGCGAGAACGGCCCCAGATGCGACGAACATCGACTGTCAAGAACCGCGGGAAAGCTAACTCAAAATGCAACTCAACCGGCAGATCACGACGACGGAATCTGCGATCTTTTTCACCACGCAAGCCCAACGCAAAGAAGCCCTCGCCCAAGAGGAATGCTTCGGCACGCGGGAAATCCTCGTCGCGAACCAGCAGGTCGAGATCGTTAGACGACCGTAATGCCGCATCGTTGTAGAGGGCCAATGACATCGAGGGACCTTTGAACGGAAGAACATCGATGCGCTGCTGTGCAAGGCCATCCAGCAAGGCTTCCAGCTCTGTCGCCCGCCTCTCTGAAGATGCTCGGCACTGGCGGGCGGCACTTGTGAAGAAGTTCGGGACTTCAACGCCGTTTTCAAGGAGTGATTGCAGGACGAGGAGCAGAACGCCATGATTCTGCGCCAGATCCAACAATGTCTCCCAATCTACGTGTTCAGGAACGGCGAAGGCTACGCCACGCAGAGAGGTGATGAGCAGGGCAGCCGCTTCGGCAGTCCGGAGTGAGCAATCCAAAACCGGATCCTGAGGGTTGGTTTGAACAAGCTGCGCCGCCATTTACACCTCTCGATAAAAATGCCATCCCGGATCGGATCTTCGACACCAAAAGGGGTGAAGAGATTCACGATTGCGGTCCAGAGCGTGAGCGGGGATGAGAGCGCTGCGCGCATCCCTGCGTTCTGCCGGTTGCGGTGCGGTTTTGCGTCTGCGTGCTATGGCGGGCTGTGAATGGCGTGGGCTTTCGAGGCAAATAACAATAATGGGGCTCCCACGAGGGCATACTTGGCGTAACGTTCGATCAGTTCGCGCCGGTTCGATGTTGCTGGTTCGTTCGCCGTATCGGGCGAAGATGGAGCCGCAATGTTCTCGTCTTGTGAGTGCATTTCTTCTGGTCGGTGGTTCATGGCGTTGGGTGAAGCTCCTTTTTTATTTCTGACTTGGGAGAGATTTCCGTTGGATTCCACGCAATCTTCGCAACGACTGGGAAACTACATTTCCTGAATTACTCGATCCGTACTTGCTCACGCCATCGGGGGTATAGCTGGCATTGAACGAGTTGCCGGGCGGCAGCGAGAGTCCGCTGTAGGGCACGGAGATCAGGGTCCCATCCAGCAGCACTCCCGTATTGTTGCTGAAGCAATTGGCGACGACAAGATCCGGCGTGCCATCGAGGTTCAGGTCGCCGACTGCAGCCGAGTACGGGTTGTTACCCACTTTGAACGGGCCAAGCACCTGGTGACTTCCAGCCGGGGCGAGCACCAGGTTGACCGTGCCGTCGGAGTAATTGGACACGGCCAGATCGGGAGTCCCGTCACCATTGAAATCCGCAAAGTTCACGTCGTCCGGTCCCTTGCCGACGGGAATGATCGTTTGTGCTCCGAATGAACCGGTTCCGTCGCTCTGCATCACGCTTACGGTGTTGTCGCGGTAGTTTGCAACCGCCAGCAGCAGGCTGCTCCCGCTGCCGGTTATTGCCAGTGCCTGCGGTCCGGAGTCCGCGCTGCTGCCTACGGCCACGGTCGTTCTGGTGAAACCACCGCTCCTGTTGTTCAGGAGCGTGCTCACCGTCCCGTCTGCATAGTTAGCCACGACCAGGTCAGAGTAGCCGTCGCCGTCGAAGTCCCCGGCGCGGATGGCTTCCGGGTCGGTTCCCACCCGGATGGGTAAGCCAGACGGAGTCAGCGTTCCTGTGCCGTCGCCCAGCAGGATGCTCACCGTGCCGTCACCGGTATTGGCAACGGCAATATCGAGGTTGCCATCGTGGTTGAAGTCACCGGCGGTCAGCGAATAAGCCACGTTGCTCGACGAACCCACGGTGTAGAAGACCGGACTCTGGAAGGTTCCGTTTCCGTTGCCCATAAGCACGGCGATTTCATTCAGGTTGAAGCTAGCGACAACGAGGTCGAGCACGCCGTTGCCGCGCAGGCTGAACAGATGAGACTCGGCCGGAGCGAAACCCGGCTCAATCAGGATGTTCGTGGCCGCCTGGAAAGTGCCGTCGCCGCTGCCCAGTTGTACCGTCACTGAATCCGTTTGATAGAGCGAGGTGATCAGGTCGAGCTTTCCGTCGCCGTTGACGTCGGCCAGCGTGGTCCAGACGGGAAGCGTGTTGGCACCCGTGCTGGTCGCTACCTGCGTCGTTAGGGCGGTCGTGGCCGTGGAAGTATCGAGCGTCACAGGGTCCGTCACCGGGGTGCCCGTAGTCACATTGGTGAAGGCAAGCGAACCGCTGGGCGCACTGAAGCCAAAGCCGAAGACGTCGATCGTCGCCGCCGTTGTGGTCAGCGATGCGAACGTCGTCTGGGATTTGCCGAGGACCACCTGCGAGACCGCCGTCGAAATTGCGCTGTTGTAGTTGGTATCCCCGCCATACTGCGCCGTGATCGAGTGCGTGCCTCCTGAAAGCGAACTGATCGCCAGTGTGGCAACGCCGCTGCTGATCGTTCCCGTGCCCAGGATCGTCACGCCGTCGATAAATGTCACTGTGCCCGTGGCATTTGTCGGAAGTGTAGCCGTGAAGGTGACGTTGGCACCAAAGGTCGACGGGTTCAGCGAGGAGGCGAGGGTGATGGCCGGGGTCGCCTTGTTCACCACCTGCGACAAGGCCGTTGAGACCGCGGCGTTATAGTTGACATCCCCTCCATACTGCGCCGTGATCGAATGTGTGCCTACCGTAAGCGAGATGGTCAGTTGGGTAGCGACGCCGCCGCTGATGTCTCCCGTGCCTAGAATTGTCGTACCGTCGTAGAAGGTTACCGTGCCCGTTGCATCGATCGGAAGGGTAGCAGTAAAGAGCACCACACGGCCGTACGTCACTGGGTTCGGCGATGAAGCCAAGGCGACCGTGAGCGACGTCGGCGTTACGGTGAAAGTGCCGTCCTGGAACTCGATCAGATAGTTGAGCGAGCTTAGACCGCCGGTGATCGATACCGGATATGTTCCTGCCGGTGATCCCAACGACGCCGGCGTTGAGTAAATGGGCACCCCTTTGACGGCGGTGGCAGGTGTATCTCCATTCAGGAGCGCGCCCGACACCGAATAAGTGAACGCGGGGTTCGCCTGACCATATATACGGCTCGTGTCATTTGCGGTCACGACCAGGTATGGTTCCCCACTGGGACCGGTCTTCCGGAAAACTACGATCGTGATAGGCGTGCTCGTGCTCGCACCGATGTTATTGTCTCCGAGATACATGGCGGTGATCGTATGCCGACCCGCCTGGAGAGTGGTTAGCGCCAGAGTCGCAACGCCGGTAGCGGAGTCGACCTGTGCTGTGCCGAGCACATTCTGTCCTTCTTGGAAGGCTACGGTCCCTGTCGCCGTCGTCGGTGCAACGGTGGCAGTCAGTGTTGCTGTGTCGCCGTATTGACCTGCCGTGAAACCTTGGGTCTGAGCTGCGATCAGAGTTGTCGTGGACCCGGCAGCCGCGATCGCCAGCGTACCGGGCACCGTTGCAATCTCGTAATTCTGACTTACCAGTCCGGTGACAGTAATCGGGTACGTCGTGCCCACAAGCGAGGACGCAGTGTCGGTCGTGGCATAGGCAGCGACTCCGGTCACGGCGGACTCAAAGGTATCGCCGGGCAGAAGAGTGCCAGTGACAATAAAAGCAAAGTAGGGATTAGCCGTCCCGACCTGACGGCTGGCGTTTTGCACAGTTATCGTCAGGGCAGCGCCGCCGCCAGGTCCTTGTTTCTTAGCCACAGTCAAAGTCGACGGCGGGCTTATGCTGGTGGAGTAGATCCCATCGCCGGAGTAGGCCGCCTCAACGGAGTGGGTTCCGGCGTTAAGGGTCGATGCCACGAACGTCGCCGTGCCCCCGGACAACGTCGCATCCCCAATGAACACCGTGGCACCGGATGGCAGCACATCGTAGAAGGTCACCCTTCCAGACGCTACGGTAGGGCTCGTCGTTGCGGTGAGGGTAATAGGATCACCGTACTGGCCCGAGCTTGGATTGACCGTGAGCGTGGTGGTCGAGGGCTTGCCGATTGCATCCTCCGTTACGATCAGAGTTCCGGGGACGCTTGTTAAGGTGTAGTTGTTTGAGGTCAGGCCCGATATGGTGATCGGGTATGTGCCCGGATCCGAACCTGCTGGCGACGCTAAACTTGGCGTTCCAGTGATCGCTGTTTCGTATGTGTCGTTGTTGAATAACTGACCTGTGACGTAATAGGTGAGAATTGCCAGCTCCCCATTCGCAGGGCGCGTTGCGTTTCTGACGACGATCGTTAGCGCCGCCGCTCCCCTGTCACCAGTCCTCTGCGTGACGGTCACCGTCGCTGGAGAACTGGTGCTGGGCAGCAGATTTGGGCCGCCATTGAAGGTCGCAGTGATCGTATGAACGCCCACTGGCAGGTTGTCGAACGGCAACTCGGCCTGGGTGGCGCTGTCGAGCGACGCGGTTCCCAGCAGCGTGGACCCTTCGTAGAAGCTCACCGTTCCGGTAGCTCCCTGGGTAACGGCTGCTGTCAGCACCTCCTGGTCCCCATACATGATGTTCGTCGACGCTGTCGCAATCGTCGTAGTCGAGTTCCCTTGCGTGACCGTAACGGTGCCATCTTGGAAGGCGATCTCATAGTTTGCCGATACCAACCCGGAGACCGACAGAGGGTACGTGCCCACAAGAGAGGTGAACACTGCGCTGGTCGTGTACACAGCGGTTCCCGTCACAGCGGTAGCGGCGGTGTCCCCCGGTACAAGGGTTCCCACGACTGTATAGCCGAAAGGAGGATTCGGCTGGCCGAAGGGCCTGGTCTCGCTGTTGGCCTCCACTATCAGCGCGGGGCCACCACCAGCCGCTGTCTTCTTGGTTACAGTGACCTGTACCGGCCCTGAAGAACTGCCAGCGAAGTTGCCGTCGCCTGTGTAAGTCGCAAGGATGTTGCTGTACGTTCCCACCGGAAGATACCGCCCTGTTCCCGGGATCTGGTTGAGCGCCAAAGTTGCGGATCCAGCGTTGAGCGTTGCAACACCCAACAGTTCCGCTCCCAGGAAAAAGTCAACCACGCCGGTCGCGGCAGTCTGATTGACGTTGGCAGTGAAGTTAATCGTATTGCCGTACATCGCTGTCTGTGGGAACGCCGTCAACGATGTAGCCGTGCCTGCTGTATTGTTCGTGAGATCAAAGTTCACCGATCTCGCAGATCCCCCCGATCCAGCCGTCGCTGTGACCGTATAGGTTCCGGTAGTTCCATTGGCGGTAGCGATCGCGTGCGCAAATCCCCCGACGCCGGTCACAGCAGATGCCCCACTCAGGCTGGCGTTGGCGGTCGTACCGTTGGCCACATACGTAACAGTCACACCCCGGACAGGGTTGCCGCCGGCATCGGTGACCAAAACCGTCAGCGCTTGGCTGAACTGAGTATTGATCACCGCGGTCTGCGGGGAGCTTCCACCAGACGTGCTAATCGACGTGGGAGCACCGGCGGTGTTGGTGAGAGTGAACTGCGCTGGAGGCCCCACGGCGCCTGCCGTCACCCGGAAGGAACCAGCCTTGCTGTTGGCTGTGACATTGACTGATGCGAGCCCATTGACGTCCGTGGTGCTGGTTGCCGCAGAAAGCGTCCCGCCGGGCGCGGTCGCGGTTCCATTGGCCGCCCACGTGACCGTGATATTCGGCACAGGGTCACCGACTGCGTCCTTCACGATAGCCACCAGCGGGCTCGCGTAGTTCGTATTGACCGACGCACGCTGCCTGCTGCCGCTGGAAACGGTGATCGAAGTCGGGAGACCATAGATGATCTGGGTCAGGCTGGCTGAACTCTCGACGAACTTGTCCGTGCCGAGGTAGAAAGCCTGGATGGTGTGCGAGCCGGGGGTGAGCGTATTGTTCGTGTCTATAGCCACGCCATTCGAGTTGACCTGGACGGGAAGGCCCTGGGTTAAACCGTCTGCTGAGAACTGAACCAGACCCTCGGTAACCGGACTGCCACTCTCTGTGACGGTCGCGGTAAACGTAATCCTCGTGCCTTCCTGTGCTCCATTGGGAGCGTCCGAGACAAGAGCCGTCGACGTCGCGTTCGGCACAACAAGCAGAGGCAACCACTGAAGGTTGCTCATCTCGGGTGAGTTCCCCGTGCCGTTGCCAGAGGTATTATGTCCGCCTAGGTTCCCGTAAGAGGCAAAGACATACAGCGTGTGCGATCCAGAGTCGAGTGGACTCAGGGTTATCGTGTAGCTCGCCGGATTGCTGCCACTTGCACTGGTCGGTGTTGCGAGGCTCCACGGAGCTGCCCCGTCCGCCGAATAGTAGACCTGCGTAGGCGGTGGGTTGGTAGTGGCGCCAATGCCGGCGTAGGGAGGGCTGCTGGTATAGGCACTGGTGACGGTGACGTTGAAGCTTGGGGTCTCGTTAATGGTCTCAAAGACGCCACCGCTCGTGAAGCTATCACTGCCCGAAGCCACTGGCGTTAGTACAACGTTCAACGGAACCGGCTGTTGCGCCCCCGCAGTGATTACCGTCACGTTCCCACTGCCGCGGTTCGCGACATAAACCTGGTTCGTGACGGGATTCACTGCGACACCGGAAGGGAGGGACCCGGTCGGCAGTGTCGCACTCACTGTGTCACCGGTTCCGTCGATCACCGTTAAGGTGGCGTCGTTCTGGTTCGCCACATAGATCTTGTTGGTGAGAGGGTTCAGATCGAGCGCGTAGGGTAAATTTCCGGTGGGAACCGTGGCGATGACGTTCCCTGCTGCCCCATCGATTACGCTCACACTGTTGTCGCTCTGGTTGGCGACGTAGATCCTGTTTGTAAGTGAATCCACAACCACAGCACCCGGGCTCCTCCCGACGGGGATTAAGTCGATTCGTTGCAGTGTGTCTCCGTCGACGACGGTGACGTTGTTACTGGCCTGATTGACAACGTAGTAGTTATTTTCCGCAGGGTTCACTCCCACGGCGACCGGGCTGTTGCCAACAGCCACCGTCCCCTTTGATCCATTGGTTATGCCGTTGAGAACGGTAACGTCGTCCGACCCCTGGTTAGCGACAACGATCGTGTGGGTCGCTTCATTGATTGCCAGCCCTTTTGGAGCTGTTCCAACGCTGACGTTTGAGGTCGCGTTGGTAACCCCGTCGATTACAGTCACGCTATTGTCGGTGGAGTTGGTGACAAAGGTCTTGTCGTTTACTGTACTCACGGCTACGGCAAAGGGTCCTTGCCCGGCGCTTACCTGCGTCGTCGCGTTGCCATTAAGCCCATCAATCACGGTCACATCGGCACTGCCACTGTTAGGCACATAGATCTTGTTGGTCTCCGGATTCACTGCTACCGCCGTCGGACCAGTTCCCGTACTCACGATGGATGTAGTACCTCCATTCGTAGCATCGATCACCGTAACGGTGTTGTCCCCGATGTTGGGCACGTACACCTTGTTCGTCAACCGGTTCACCGCCACCGCGTTCGGGTTGCTTCCGGCATTAATAGTGTTCGTCGTTCTGGTTGTCCCATCGACAACGGCGACATTACGACCGCCATAGTTGGCGACATAAACACGATTCGTTACAGGGTTCACTGCCACCGCGGCCGGGCTATTTCCAGTAGCAATGGAATCCACCCTGGTATTGGTACTGCCATCAATCACGAACACATGCCCAATCACCGCATGGTCAGTGACGTAGATCTGGTTCGTCAGGGAATTCACCGCCAACGCAGTGGGGGCGTTTCCTATGGCGACGGTCCCGGACACGATATTGGTCGCACCGTTGATCGCCACCACGGTACCGGTACCTGGGGCAGTAGTGACGTAAATGAAGTTTGTAACCGGGTTGACTACGATCGCAGTAGGATTGCTGTTGGGTAGTGCCGTCGTGGTGGAGGTATTGCTCGCTCCGTCGATAATGCTTAAGACGTTGCCGTTGGTGACATAAATTTTATTGGTCACCGGATTGACCGCCAGGGCAGTAGGAGTATTTCCAAGTCTTATGGGAGAGCCGACGAGCGTATCGTTGGAACCATCAATCACACTCACCGTGGCGTTACTGCCATTCGCTTCGTTCGCCACATAGATGCGGTTGGTGACCGGATTAAGAGCGAGGGCAAAAGGATTTTTCCCTCCGGGGATCGTGGTCGTGACCGTATCGGTACTTCCATCGATGACGACGACGTCGCCATCCGAGTTGCCGTTGGCAGCGGCAACGGCAACATAGATCTTGTTCGTCAATGGGTTGACTACGATGGCCTCGGGATTCTCTCCTACTGAGATTTTTCTTACACTGCCCTGCGCTTCGTTGATAACCGTCACAGTACCGTCGCCGGAGTCGGCGACATAAGCTTCATTGGTGACGGGATTGACTGAGATCGCTACCGGCGTGGTGCCCACTATGACGGTGCGCGTCGCGTTGGTCGCACCATCGATAACGGTGACCGTATTCGGGCCATTGTTGACGACATAAATCGTGTTGGTTGCCGGATTTACCGCCACCGCAAATGGCTGAGAGCCAGTCTGAACCAAACTCTGCCCCATCAGCTGGGCAGTGATGACGAAGAGGCCAAGCAACAGGAGGCCGCATCTGCTTTCTGAGATGCGACGGAGAACCCTGAGCGGAACCATTGGCCGGCCTCGCGCAGATAAATTGTCTGGAAGAAAAAGTGCTGCAAATGACCCAAAGGCTTATCTCAATCCGACGTGCGCATGCAGGGGTATAACTCGCACATTACGACGTAATCGTTTTACGCGGGGGACATGTGTCAAAGGACACACACTCACATCTTCCTCAGAAATCGAACGGATCCACGCGCACTTGTGCGCACCCACGTTTTCCGGCCCAACCATGTGAGAACACAGGGATCGGGTACCGTCGGATCGCATCGTAAGGCGGGAATTACCTGATTGTCTACTGGCAAAACTGACAGTGTCATCGGCGCAGGAATCGGGGTCGGACGAGCGGCCCCAAACCCGACGTGCACCGTTCAGGTGGTCGCCGGGCAATCCATTCAGGACGCGGTTGACGGGGCGGCGCCGGCGCGACAGTGTGTGTCGGTCCGGGCACATATCGGGAGAACCTGCTTATCGCCAAGGACGGCATCACACTCAAGGGCGCGGGACCGGGGGCAACGGTCCTCCAACCGCCATCCCAGCCAGTACCGGTCTGCCTTAAGCTATTCTTCCCCCCAGTTGATTTTGAGAATAACGGCCTCAATGGCATCTGTATCGCTGATGTCGATTCACAGGGTGATATTCTTCGGATATTGAACGACGTGCGGGAGGCGGGGTTCACGATACAGGATTTCCCCGGAGTTGGAATCGTCTTCCCCGGCACGAGCCGATCCCGCGCGGACCACAACGTGGCGGCGAACAACGCGAGCTAAAGTATCACTGCCTTCAGTTCCACAAACGGCGAGTTCAGGTATAACACGACTTACGGCAGCCATGACGCCGGCTTCTATGTTTGCAACTCGCCAGAGGCCGACTTCAGGATCCAATACAACACCGATTTTGGTGGCGAATTTCGACGGCGAACTTGTCCACCGTGCTGCCAATAAGACGACCTCTGAGGGATTCTCGTGCGGGACTCGGCCAGAGGCCGCGTGACCGACAATCTGCTGCAGGGCAGCTGCGCAGGTCTGGTATTCCTGAACACGGGTACAATTTCCGGCGTGCACCATTGGCGGGCCTCCCACAACATCGCCGCGGGTAACAACAACTTTTGCCCCGGCAGATGAGTTGCCTTTTCGTTAACCGGCGTGGGCATCATGATCGCTGGCGGCGACCACATCGTGCTTCGCGAGAATAGTGTGCGAAAGAACCAGGCGAGTGGTGACCCGACCATCACCAATGGCGTCCCGCTCGCCGGGGGGATAGTGGTCGTCTCCACGGCCAGCATCTCCGTGTTCCCGGGATTCTACGGAAGCGTGGCGGCGCACAACATCGTCGAGAAGAACTTGGTACTTGACAACCAACCCTTCGACCTCGTCTACGACGGCCTGGGCACGGGCAACGACTTCGTTTCCAACAGGTGTGAAACATCGCTTCCCGCCGGGGTGTGCCGATGAACGGGAGGAATCTCAAGGGCTGTGTTTTACAAATTTAAGCAGTCGGGAATCGGCTCACCAGGCACGCCATGTTGAGGGCCTCCCTGCTACCAGCTTTCTGTTGTTGAAGATGACCCTGAAGGGTGGGCCTGGCTTTGCGCTTCAGGCCCCCCTTATTCTTGATTGACGTTTAGTCGTCAATTCGGTACAGCGCCGGCCGTGTAAAAGTGGGAAGACTGAGTTTGGCGAGGTATTTTTGGGCCTACATCAGAACAGAAATCAGGATTGTTGACGATGCGTCGGCCAATTTTCTCGAGCATGAAAACACGGATCCAGTAAGTTGAGAATTCAGATCCCGTTGAACGCGCATTCGCGCTTCTTGAGGACACGGTCTGCCACTTTGCTTCAAGTCGTGGGTCGTCCTGTCATCTGGACAGCGTCCGGCATTAGTCCCCATATGTCGGCAAGTATCCGGTGATCGTACTGGATTCGGTTCTGGACTGATGGTAACTGATTTCATGACAGCGTCGGCTCCCTCAGCCCGACTACACTGGCTGCTGCTAGACGACCGTGAAGCTCGGGAGAAGGAGCCGAGCATGATGATTATAGGGTGTGACTTTCATCCAAGTTTTCAGCAGATTGCGTACGTAGAGCAAGAAACGGGGGAGTACGAGGAGCGCCGTTTGAGCCATCGCGGAGAAGCGGAAGCATTTTACCGGTCATTGGCAGGCAAGGCGGTGCGCATCGGAGTGGAAGCAACGGGGAATGACCGTTGGTTTCACAAACTGATGAGTGAACTTGGTCATGAACTTCTAGTGGGGGACGCCAGCGCGATTCATGCTTCGGCACCGCGCGAGCAGCGGACAGACAAACGGGATGCGAGGCACATTTTGAGATTGCTGATGGAGAATCGGTTTCCAGCCATCTGGCAGCCATCGGTGGGCAACCAGGAACAGCGGCA
>Ga0206794_1008_pt2 | contig 59122 bp, 55 predicted proteins | sample Alteio_BWOrgCont_70_FD_152877 | JGI IMG/M metagenome (GOLD analysis project Ga0206794, IMG submission 152877) | Enriched cells from forest soil in Barre Woods Harvard Forest LTER site, Petersham, Massachusetts, United States -... | ecosystem: Environmental > Terrestrial > Soil > Temperate forest >...
GATGAAGATTTAACCATGAAAAATATTGTACTCCGGTATTTTGAATACGATAGCGTAAAGTTTAATCGTCCTCAGGATAGTAAAGAGCAAGGTAAAATGATATAGCCCTTTCGTCTTGTTGATGATGAAGTTTTTTGCCTCGTTTCGCACTAACATCTTTAATAATTTCATCAGACCTTGCCTGAAATTCTTTTATGCGATCATCTAATTCTAAGCCTTCTTCATAGAGGATTTCAAACATTTCCCGTGCTTCGTTGGGGTATTCATTTGCCAAAATGTCCAAAAATGATGACGATACCTGGTACATTAAATTTTGCCTTTTGCCAAAGCTCTGCTTCAACATAGCGCCAAAATCTGGGTGTCGAAAATCCCAGTGGGTTTGAAATTGCTTCACAGCTTCCCATTTGTATACTTCTCCATCATTGTTGTCTTGAGCAATGAGCTTTTTATAGTTATGAATCAATAATGGAATATCCTTTAAGGAAGGGATCGCCACTTTGAACTCCACCACTTCAAAATTTGCGTTTTCAAATACTAAATTGGTTGCAGCGCCACCAGTAACAGACCCTAAATCAATATTTAGGTTCCTGGCTTCGATTACCTTGATAAGTTCCCTTAGTAACTCTTTGGGCGGATAGGGTTTTCCATTGACTATAACGTGGTGCTTAGTTGCCTTATTTAAAAGTTCTGAATCAACTTTATCCAATTGTGCAGCCGCTTCAATAATATACTCCTCTAATACGTAAGGTAAATTTTCTGATTTCATGAATGGTTTAAGTTAATACTTGTTGTTTACCTTCGACGGTTTAGACTTTAAATATAGAAATAATATCTTTATTCTAATTGCAGTAATAAAAAGCTCGCCGCCTGTTCCAAGTGCTCAGGTTTCAATATATTCCGTCCATCAAAACCTATACCCCAAACTGAAGTGCCCGCCTGAACCGGTGAGTTCGCCAACCATAAAGTATCTTTTAATCTGCATAAAGTAGGCTAACGCCCCGGCCGTTCTGGAAATATCACTATAAAGAGAATTTACATAACTGCCATCGGTCCGCCCAACGAATAGACGAAGGCCATATTGCCAGGATAGGTCCCGGCCATACCAGGTAACCTCTGTGCTGCCGCCAATAGTAAACAGGTTGGTGCGCGTATTGGTGTAAAAGCCTGGTACAGCTGCCACTTCTTGCCTGTAAGCGGCATAATCGCCAAATTCATGACTATAAGCAGCTTCGATGCCTATAATACGGATATCAACATGGCCCGACGTGATGTAATAATTAACCGAGGCCCTGCCGCCGGTTACGCCGACAAACTTATTAGTAAAATAGTAGGGCTCATCTCCCCCGATTGTTGCGTTATGAAAACTGCCCGCTGCGCCAAACGCACCATAGGTGAAATTGAAATGTTTGGCGGTATAGGCCATTCCCAGGTTTAATTGGCCCGCAGTGAGTGCGTCATTTTCATTGGCGCCCTGCCCGTTAATTAAGGATGCTGAAACATAAGCAGCGTGATGCACGGTGTCGGCCGAGATAGGTTTTGGCTGGTACGAAACGTCATTATTATAAAAAGCCGGCCCGTTTAAACTGATAACTTGTTTCGTCATTACACAGGAACATAGGAGAGATGCCATACAGCACAGCAGTGAAGCAGCTTTAATTTTTGCCATAAGGCCCGGTTGTAATTTAAATAATAATCAGGTACTAATGTGGAGCTTTTAACTATATTACGTGGAAAAGTTAACGGATGCTACAAGGATTGATGGCCAATTTTTATTGTTAGCATTGCAAAGCTGCAGTTCCTTAAATAAGTTGCATGAAAAGACAGGTCGAACAGTTTTTTCCTTAAATACTTGTAATATCGTACAATTATCCACACTTTTAATTGTTTAATCTAAATTGCCAAATCATGGGACCCAAACTTTTATTACGAATTTCTGCTGTTTTAATGTTTATTCACGCCGGACTTCACGCTTTAGGGCATATGCAATGGAAAACCATAACCAGCCCAGCGTACGGGGAAGTAGTTAAGCAAATGACCGTGCCCAAATTCCCTTATATGGGGGCGGTACATAGCATAGGCGACTATTATGACGGCTACGCGTATTTTATTACAATTGTACTAATATTGATAGGCGCCTTGCTTTGGGCGCTAAGCGACATTGCCATAAAATATCCGCCCGTAGGTTTAAAATTGCTGATCCCTGTTACTGTTTTCATCATATTGTCGTTTTTCGTCACCATTATTTTCTTCTTTCCGTTTGCGGCTGCTTTTAGCGGGGTCTCCAGCTTTCTTTGCGCCTGGGCCATCGTTAAATTACACGACGGTCATTTAGCTGAAGTTGCAGGAACTGTAAAATAAACACTTATTTGTTTTATAAATAATAACAATTGCTTTATTTTACAGGATCAATGCCAGCTTGTAAATCCAATTAACCTGAATGAGTAAAGACCAGTTTGTTATAGGTGTCGACTACGGCACAGATTCCGTGCGTTCCGTAATTGTGGATACCCGCAATGGGCGGGAATTAGCGTCTTCTGTTTTTTTGTACCCGCGCTGGCAGCAGGGCTTGTATTGCGATGCCGGGCAAAACCAGTTCAGGCAGCACCCGCTGGATTATATCGAAGGCTTGGAATACACCATAAAGGATTGTATAAAAAAAGCAGGCGGCGCTTCGGTTACAGCAGGGATAAAAGCTATAGCTGTTGACACTACCGGTTCGACGCCTGTCGGGGTAAATGAGCATGGCGTCCCGCTGGCATTATTGCCGGGGTTCGAAAATAATCCCAACGCCATGTTTGTTTTATGGAAGGATCATACCGGGGTAAAAGAGGCTGCCGAAATAAACCACCATGCTACAAAATTTGATACCAATTACCTGCAATATGTGGGCGGCATATACTCCTCCGAATGGTTTTGGGCCAAGCTGCTGCATGTTTTAAGAGAAGACGAAAAGGTGCGCCCGGCTTGTTACTCATGGGTAGAGCATTGCGATTGGGTGCCGTTTTTATTAAGCGGCGGCAAGCATATCAAGGACATGAAACGCGGGCGCTGCTCCGCCGGCCATAAAGCATTGTGGGCTGCAGCATACGGCGGTTTGCCGCCTGATGAATTTTTTTCATCCCTCGACCCGGTTTTGAAAGGATTTACCGAACGATTATATAAAGATACCTACACATCAGATCAAGCCGCCGGGACATTAAGCCAGGAATGGGCGACCCGTTTGGGATTAAGTACCGGTGTGATCATCGGCGTTGGCGCCTTCGATGCCCACATGGGCGCAGTTGGCGGGCAAATCGAGCCGTATCATTTAAGTAAGGTGATGGGCACTTCCACCTGCGATATGCTGGTGGCCCCCAATGCCGATATGCAGGGTAAGCTGATAAAAGGCATCTGCGGGCAGGTAGACGGTTCGGTAATTCCCGGTATGCTGGGGCTGGAAGCCGGGCAATCTGCTTTTGGCGATACGTATGCCTGGTTTAAAAACCTGCTCTCCTGGCCGCTGAATAATTTGTTGGGCCAGTCCTCTTTGATAGATGAGAAAACGCTGGAGGCTTTAAAAAGCGCAATTTCCGGTATGATCATCCCGGAGCTTAGCCGCCAGGCAGCCTTACTGCCGCTTGACGAGAATGCGGAACTATCTGTGGATTGGCTGAACGGCCGCCGCACGCCTGATGCTAACCAGTTATTGAAAAGCGCCATTACAGGCTTAAATTTGGGCAGCGATGCGCCGCATGTTTTCAGGGCGCTGGCGGAAGGCACCTGTTTTGGCGCTAAAAGCATTGTCGACCGTTTTAACAGCGAGGGTGTGCCGGTGAAAGGTTTGATCGGGATAGGCGGGGTTGCCAAAAAATCGCCGTATATTATGCAAATGATGGCCGATGTGCTGCAAATGCCCCTCCGCATACACCAGTTTGAGCATACTTGCGCCCTCGGGGCAGCCATGTTTGCCGCGACTGTCGCAGGCATTTATCCTGACGTGGAAGTAGCAATGGCAGCTATGGGCGGCGGTTTTGATATAGAATACAGTCCGAATAAGCAAAATGCAGGATTTTATAAAAAACGGTACAGCCAATATGCGGCATTGGGGGAATTTGTGGAAAGCCATACAAAAAGTGATTAAATAAGCAATGAGCAAATATCAGCATATACAAAAGCAAGCCTATAAAGCCAATATCGAATTGCCAAAACTCGGTCTTGTGCTTTTTACCTTCGGCAATGTAAGCGCCGCCGACAAGGATTTGGGGGTATTCGCCATAAAGCCAAGCGGTGTGCCTTATGATGAGTTGACCCCCGAAGACATGGTGGTCGTTGATTTCGACGGCAAGCTGGTTAGGGGAGGGCTACGGCCATCATCGGATACAAAAACCCATGCCGTTTTATATAAAGAATGTCCCGAGATCGGCGGTATTTGTCATACCCACTCCACCTACGCTACTGCCTGGGCGCAATCGCAAAGGTGCATCCCTATTTACGGCACCACCCATGCTGACCATAAAACGGTTGATATTCCCTGCGCGCCGCCGATGGATGATGACATGATACAGGGAGATTACGAATACCAAACCGGCTTCCAGATTTTAAATTGTTTAAAAGAAAAAAACCTGAGCTATAAAGAAGTGGAAATGATACTGGTAGGCAACCATGCCCCATTTACCTGGGGAAAAACAGCGGAGAAAGCCGTTTATAATAGCGCGGTCCTTGAGTCGATAGCGCAAATGGCATACCTTACCGAACAGATCAACCCCAAAGCAGAAAGACTAAAGGATTCGCTCATAAAAAAACACTTTGAACGCAAACATGGACCGGATTCATATTATGGACAGGTTTAATTACTGAATTGGTGAATTATTGAATTATTGATTTTTAAGCGCACCATACTTCAATAATTCATCAATTCAATCAATAATTCAATAACTCAATCAATAATTCAATAATTCAGTAATTCAATAATTACAATGATAGATCTCAAAACATTCGAAATCTGGTTCGTTACCGGAAGTCAGCATTTATATGGCGAGGAAACTTTACGGAAAGTTGCCGAACACTCGCAGCAAATTGCGCAATCGTTTGATGCGGATAAGCAAATACCGGTGCGTGTAGTTTTTAAACCGACAGTAAAATCGGCAGAGGAAATATATGCCGTTTGCCAGGAAGCGAATACGGCAAAAAATTGCATCGGCATTATCGCGTGGATGCATACTTTTTCGCCGGCGAAAATGTGGATAGGTGGCCTGAAAATTTTGCAGAAACCATTAATGCACCTGCACACCCAATTCAACCGCGATATCCCCTGGGATAGCATCGACATGGATTTTATGAACCTTAACCAAAGCGCCCACGGCGACCGTGAGTTTGGTTTCATTATGTCCCGCATGCGTTTGAACCGGAAAGTGGTTGTCGGGCATTGGGAAGACATTGATGTTTTGAGCCAGATCGGCGCGTGGAGCCGGGTGGCGGCCGCATGGAACGACTGGCAGGGCGCCAGGTTTGTGCGCTTTGGGGATAATATGCGCTTTGTGGCGGTTACCGATGGCGATAAGGTGGAAGCCGAAATAAAGTTTGGCTATTCGGTAAATACCCACGGTATTGGTGATTTAGTGAAGATCATCAACGAAATAAGTGATGCTGAAATCAATAAGCTTATCGCTGAATATGAAGAACAATATGCCGTTGTGCCGGCCTTACACAAAGGCGGCGCACATTACAGCTCCATGCAGGCTGCAGCCAAAATTGAGCTTGGCCTGGCTGCCTTTTTAAAGGATGGCAACTATAAAGGCTTTACCGATACCTTCGAAGACCTGCACGGCATGGCGCAATTGCCCGGCATAGCCGCCCAGCGTTTAATGGGCCAGGGCTATGGTTTTGCCGGTGAAGGCGACTGGAAAACCGCCGCCCTGGTACGCGCCATGAAAGTGATGGGCAGCGGCCTTAAAGGCGGCAACTCCTTCATGGAAGATTATACGTACCATTTTAATCCCGAAAATCAAATGGTTTTGGGCTCACACATGCTCGAGATCTGTGAATCAATAGCCGATGGAAAAGCCAGCTGCGAAATTCACCCCTTGGGCATAGGTGGCAAGGGCGATCCTGTTCGCCTGGTGTTTAATGTGGCGGGCGGCCCTGCGTTAAATGCTTCGGTAGTCGATATGGGTAACCGTTTCCGTTTGCTGGTGAACGAAGTGGAAGCCGTTACCCCGGAACACGACCTTCCCAAATTGCCCGTAGCACGTGTATTGTGGAAGCCATGCCCGGATATGAAGACCGGCTGTGCCGCATGGATACTGGCCGGAGGCGCGCATCATACCTGCTATAGTCAAAATTTAACATCGTCACACCTCGAGGATTTTGCGGAGTTGGCAGGTATTGAGTATGTTTTGATTGGTAAAGATACCCGCCTGCACCAACTAAAAAAGGAATTGCAGTGGAATGAGGTTTATTATAAGTAACTACACACCCGCGTTAGGTTGTTGATCATCACCGTTTTAATCTTATTTAATTCATTGCCGTCCGCTTTAGCGGACGGAATAGATGAGTATAAAATCCGGCTTTAGCCTAAATAATCGTTTGGCTAAAGCCCTCGATTGTCAACTATGTATCCGTTGGCTGAAGCCAACGGCAATGAATGTGCAATTACTTCTAATGCCTTGTTTATAAATGATTTAACAACCCACTAACAAACTCATCCCTAAAATCCTCCGCAAAATGTATCACATTCTGCATGCCTTCAAACTCCTTCGCCTTATGGGTGGTAGTAATAATTACCGCTTCCATCCCCGCGTTGGCGGCTGCTTCGGCGCCTTTAGGCACATCTTCAAAAACCAGGCAATCCGTTGGGGCGACATTTAAAAGCTGCGCAGCTTTTAAAAAAGTTTCGGGATGGGGTTTGCTTAATACTACATCGTCGGCACTTACAATTGCTTTAAAATAATGTCTGATATGCAGGTTATCCAACACGAAATCAATATTAAAAGGTATCGCCGCAGAGCCGATGGCCATGGGGATGCCTTGTTGATAAGCAGCCTCCAGGAAATTATGCAGGCCGGGCAATAGTTCAAGATATGGCAGAAATTCCTGCTGGTATTTTTTCTCTTTTTCCAGGGATAAATGGTCCATCTCATCCAAAGTAAACCGGCCGGGGCCGAACATCCTTGTCAATACCTCCTGGTTTTTCCCATACATCTGCGGCTTCACCTCGTCCCAGGTAAAATTACCGCCAAGCTGGTGGTTTAAAAGATTTTGCCATGCTTTGGTATGATAAGGCATATCATTGATCATGGTCCCGTTAAGGTCGAAAATAAAGGCCTTCATTTATATAAATTCTATAGCGCCCGCAAAGCCGCGGGTTTCATTTGCGGCAAAAGTAGTTTAATGAAATGTTAATAAAAAAAATAAAACCCGGCTGTATCGTTTAACGTAAATCCATCGTAATGACTTATATAATGATAGCGATATCTCGTGGCCCTGCGGATACCTGTGAAAAAAAATATTTAAGACGTGGCTAAATAATTAAGGATCGTGCGATGGGATGATAAGTGCGAGTAATTTTTTTTAGCGAAAGCCCGGTTAGCAGATGCTGAAGGGCTTTTTTGTTTTTGGTTGATTGGGTTGATTAAGTGAGTAGTTATTTAGTGAAAGATCGGACTTGCGAAGTTTTCAAAACTAAGTCTCCCCGGCCTGGTCTCCTCAGCCTTTCGTAAGCCTTGTTGCTGGTTAGTTAACTACCTCGGTTCCCTCATCCAATAACAGGCTTATTTTCATGCAATTTTCACAAATATTTACTTGTAATTAAATTATTAAATAGATATGATTGTTGTATGTCAATTATTATCCCTATCTTGCCGCCCTTAAAATAAAAATAATAAAATAATGCAAAAAGAAGGAACAGTAAAATTTTTTAATGAAACAAAGGGTTTTGGTTTTATTACACCAAGTGCTGGTGGCCAGGACGTATTTGTTCATTCAACAGGCCTGATCGATGAGATCCGCGAAAATGACAAAGTAGAATTTGAAGTTGAGAACGGAAGAAAAGGCTTAAATGCGGTAAATGTAAAGGTTATTTAATTATAATATAATCATTAAACGTACCAGGCATCCACCCAAAAAGTGGATGCCTTTTTTTATGTCGGATTTCGAATTTTCGATTTCGGATTTGGAATGCGGGAATTTTCTGATAGTGGCATGCTACTTAAGTAAATAAAGCCAACGAAATTCGACTTTTGGCTTTAGACTATAGACTTTTGACTTAACAATGCCCACCTTTGGCATTGTTATTGTACCTTTACACCATCTACTAAACACAAAGAACATGAAAGATAAATCAAGAGTTATAGCTGCCCTTTTAATAGGTGCGGCGGCGGGCGCTGCATTAGGACTATTGTTGGCACCCGAAAAAGGCGAAAAAGTTAGGGACGGCATAGCTGATTTTGTAGCCGATTTGTTGGATGCTGCAAAAAACAAGGCACAAGCGGCAGCAAATGAGGCAAAAGGATATGGCAGCAACGTTTACGACAGGGCCAGGTCAAAGTTCAGGGACGCTATTAACGATGTGTCCGATTATAAGGACGATGCCGTTGAAGCGGCAAACGCCAGGATCGAAAATATTAAAGAGGGAGCCCGCAGCCATTATAACGGTGCTAAATCAAAAGTTAAAAGCACTGCCGACGATGTGAACGATTCCATACAGAAATCATAACTGATTAAACCATATAAACAACGGAACCCGGCCATAAACCGGGTTTCGTTGTTTTATGTCTGAATTGTGCAGAGACGCAATATTTCGCGTCTCCGACTATAATTTGCTAATCGATCTAAAATGTTTTCATTTCGTTCCGGGGCGCAATATTTTGCGCCCCTACCGCGCGGTCCATTTATTATTGCTTTCGTCAGCATCCATAAATACCCCGCCGTCTAATACTGCTGATTTGATAATTTTCCCTGTTTTAATAGGTACCGAAATTTGTTTTTGATTTTGCTCCCAAACAATTGGTGTTTGATGGAAACTTTCAGTCGTACCATCGGCATAGGTAACGTTAACATCAAACGGTACGGCAAAACCACCTATGTTTTTAATTGAGAGCTCATAGCCCGATTTAGTCTTCGTTACATTTTGCAGATCGAGGTCGATATAGTAATTGGTGAAAAACCAGTTATTAAAAAACCAGTTTAAATTCCTGCCCGATCCGCTGCTCATGGAGTTGAAATAGTCCCACGGAATGGGGTGTTTTCCATTCCAGTTGTCCATATAAGTATGCAATGCCTTTTTAAACAGGTCATCGCCCAGCATATCCTTTAAAGCAAAATAGCTTAATGATGGTTTGCCATACGAATTATTGCCATACCCGCCCCTTAATTCGCTGGAGGGTGTGATGATTGGCAGGTCCTCCGCTGTCGCAGCGTCATGTATCCACCTGTTTATCCGGAATTGCTTGTATAAACTGTCGGCCTTTTTCTGGCCAACTTCGGCAGCGCCGATCAACCGTTCAAAGGTTGTTGCCCATCCTTCGTCCATAAATGCATAGCGGCTTTCGTTTATGCCCATATAAAATGGAAAATAGGTGTGCGCAATTTCGTGGTCTTGCACAAATTCGGCAAAGCGTACGTCGTTTTGATGGCTGTCATTCACCATCATAGGGTATTCCATATCGGCGAAGCCCTGGAAAGAGGTCATTTTGGGGAAAGGATATGGCACCCCCGGCCAGTTATGCGACAGCCAACTTAAAGAGTTGCGGCCTGCCTGCACCGCGTTATGAAAGTCTTTTGAATTATCTGCAAATGCCGACTGCATACTGGCACGGCGCCCGGTAGCATCGTCAACCACGGCGCTGGCGGCGTCCCAATCATAGTGATCGCTAATGCCCACCGCCATGTCGCTTATATTAGACGCTTTCCAAATCCATGTATTTATATCATTTTGGGCGGTCACCTTCTTCCCTGCCCAATCCCCGGCTGTAGCGACATGTATCGTTGAGTCGCTTGTGAAGGATGCTTTCAGCCTTTTCGCATACTCTGGTTGTAAAACCTGGTCCGGGTTCTGCAGCGTGCCGGTGGCCCACACGATATAATTTTTTGGCGCGGTTACATTTAATGTGTAGTCGTTAAAGTCGTTATAAAACTCCTGCGCATCCAGGAAAGGCAAGGTATCCCAGCCGTTATAATCATCATAAACAGAAACCCGGGGGTAAAAATAGGCCAGGTAATAGGTGGTGGAATCAATCATGCCTTCGCGCCCGCTTTGTTTCGAGACCTGGAAATGCCAGGTAATATTAAGCTTTACTGAATCATGCGGAAAGAGCGGCTGCGGTAATGCGATCATTTGGTTGGTTTGCGAAGCCGCATCATTGTTCCAGTTTTTCTTTGTGCCGTTTACCAGGAAAGTATCAATTTGAACGCCGGGTGTTAAATAATCGGCGCCCGCATTGCCAAATCTGGCCGCACCGGGGCGGTGGATGTTGAGTATCAGTTTCATATTCAGCCTTTTCAACGTATCAGGGCTGTTATTAAAGTAGGTGATCTGTTCAACGCCTTTTACTGTACGGTCGGGTGGCAAAGCGGTAATAGAAATAGTATAGCGGCCATGGTTTTCCCAGTAGTTTTTACCTGGCTTGCCGTCTGGCGACCGGGTTTCTTTTTTATAGGCACGCTGTATATCACGCGGCATATAGAGGTTTTGGGCTTGCGCCTGAAACAGAACAAAGCAGCAAAAAACTGACAGAATAATAGATTTATACATTTGTTTGAAATTTAAAGGCAAGGTAAAAACAATTTCTTCAAAATGAAGAAGTGAACGCTAATCTGGCCTGTTTTTTAAACCGTGAGCAGTTTATTTTCAATTGTTTCTCCCTGAAAAAAAAGTAATTGCAACAATAGTGCAAAAAAAAGTCAATAACTATTTGCAGTCCGGCAAATTATTTTTTACTTTGCAACAGTTATTTTAATAGGGGTATTAAATAACTAATTTGTAGCCACCTGCCTTCGGGCGGGTGGTTTTTTATTTTTGGGGATTACACCGATTGCTTTTGATTTCACCGATTGTAATACGATTACATTGATTGTGATGTGATTTATATTGATTTTAATTGATCAGGAGCGATTTTAAGTTCATCGATGAACCGTAATTATCCTCATTAGATTTTTTCAGAAGCCGGCTTGATCATTTAATCTGTGTAAATTTGTCGCCCGGGTTTATTTGGTTTCTGGGGTTATTTTTACTTGTTGAAAATATAAATAATCGGTGAAATCAAATTAAAATCGGTGAGATCATAGCAATGAAATATAAATTAGGAGATTTTGTGCGGTTTGTTGATGAGAAAATGGAGGGGTTTGTTACCCGGATCATCGACGAGCAAATGATAGGCGTTACAGGCGAAGATGATTTTGAGATACCGGTACTGGCAAGCAAAGTAACTACAGTGCACGGATATGAGCAGCCAGGAGCGGTAAAAAGCAGTTCCGTCGCAGAAGAGACTGCGATTGCAGGCGAATTTCAAACAAAAGGCGTTTACCTGGCGGTCATTAGCGATGCGAAAGCTAATTCGGTGGTGCATTTTTACCTGGTCAATGAAACCTCCTTCCAGTTATTGGCAACATTGACCATCGAAAAGCAACAGCATTTCAAAGGCGAATACAACGGGATAATTGCACCTAAATCATCAGCTAAAATTTATTCGGCCCAGTTGGCTGATTTGCAACTGTGGCCAAAATTTATTTTTAATGTGCTTTTTTATACGGCTCAGAATGCGGAGCCGCCGGTACCAATCGTGTATATTGAAAAATTTAAAGCCAAAGATTTTTCAGGCACTAAAAAACAAATTCCAATATTAAACCAAAACGGCTGGTTAACTCAACTGGACAATGCAGCACTGATAATAGACGCCCAAAAACTGAAAGAAAGCTTTTTTAATACCGCTGAAGAGAAACCTTTCATTGAAAAACCGGCTGCTGAAGTCGATTTGCACATTGAAAAACTGCGCAGCGATCACCAGTTTATAAATAGCGCCGAAATATTAAACATCCAGCTGGCACATTTCCGCAAAACTTTGGATGCCGCCATTGTGCACGAGTTGCCCGAGATCATCTTTATTCATGGCGCTGGAAATGGTATATTAAGACACGAACTGCATAAAATATTGAGCAAGCATCAAAAAATACAAACCTTTATGGACGCCCGGAAGGAGAAATTTGGTTACGGCGCTACAAAGGTCATTTTAAAATAATAAACGATGAAAAATGCAGCGCCGTTGTAGGGGCGACCCTTGTGGTCGCCCATAACCCAGCGGCAACAAACGAAACAAACTTTATTGAATTTCATGCTGCCAGGTCTTTAAAATAATACCATTTAACGTTTCCTCTGCTTCCTCCAGTTTCTTTACTAATTGAAACTGCGCTCTTGCCCGCTGTAAATTGTGCCAGGGCGAATGGATCTTAAAATAAATATCACCATTCAAATAATCTGTTAAAAACCGTACGCCCTGCATATAAGGCAACAGCAGCGCCCCGCTTATCAGCGAGTTTACTTCGGCTTCGGTTAAAAAACCGGCGGTTTGTTTCAAATAGCCCTTTACATAGCCGGTAAATAATGGGACATTAAGTTTGATCAAATCAAGTTCGGGCTCGTCTTCGGGCGCGGTATTGATAATGGTGCGTACGGCATCACCAAAATCGTAAGCTACAAACCCGGGCATAACAGTATCAAGGTCAATTACGCATTGCGCATGGTCGTGCTCATCCAGTAACACGTTGTTAAATTTCGTATCGTTATGAATGATCCTCTCGGGCAATATGCCGGCGCGGCCAAGTTCAAGGATGCGGCACATATCCGTCCGGCGCTGATTGATAAACTCAATTTCGGGTGATGCTTTATTTAGCCTATGGGCCGAATCTGATGCTATCGCTTTATCCAGGTTAGCTAAACGAAATTCAATGTTGTGAAAGTTGGGAATAGTATCCACAATGAGCCCGGTATCCATATCGGCCAGCAAAGCCTGGAATAATCCAAATGCTTTGCCACCTTCAAAAGCCTGTTTTTCGGTTAACACCTGGTCGTAGCTTTTGGTATTGTTCAGGAACAAAAAAATGCGCCAGTAATTACCGTCTGCATCTTCAAAATAATAGCCGTTATTGTTATTTTCAACCAGTGTCAATACCTGCTTTTCGGGATTGGCGCCCAGCAGGCCCTTTAATTTTTCTTTTAAATGCCCTGTAACGTTTACCAGGTTATTCATCAGGCCCGACACATCCTTAAATACAAAGTGATTGATTTTTTGGAGCAAGTAATTATTGCCGGTATCGGTTATCACCCGGTAAGTATCATTAATATGCCCGGAACCAAAAGGCCTTGCGGTTGTGAGTTTACCTTCTACCCGGAACTTCGAAACAATATCTTCAATAGCTTTATCAGTCAACGTTGTTTTATTTAGGGAGTAAATATCGCATTTTTAACGACCGGCATTATAAAATACTAATTCGAACTCAGAGCGCTTTCCGTCTTCTCTGTATCTTTGCTATAAAATTTAAAATGATTTTTTTGGAGACGTATGAAATGAACATTGAAACAATCAGGAATATTTGTAACGGATTGCCCTCGGTTACTGAAGATATTAAATGGGGCGACGATCTTTGTTTTATGATAGCCGGAAAAATGTTTTGCGTTGTCCCGATGGATAAACCGTTAAAAGTTTCGGTTAAAGTGACTGACGAAGAATTTGGTGCGTTAACCAGCCGCCCCGGAATAATTGCCGCCCCTTACGTAGCCAGGTACAAATGGATATTAGTAGAAGACGTAAGCATATTTAACCATCAGCAATGGGAACATTACATCAGGCAATCATATAACCTGGTAAAGTCTAAACTGTCTAAAAAAGAATTAGCGGGCTTGGATAGTTGATTGAGTGAATAGTTGATTAAGTCAGTAGTTGTATTTAACTTAATCAACCACTCACTTAATCCAACTCAATCAACTTACTTCCCCAACTTATCCACCCGGTCGTAAAATTCGTTTTGAAGCTGAATGGTTTTTGTATCGGCCTTAACCACTTTCAGGGCTTTAACAAACGAAGCTATTTCGTGGTCGGTTATAAATTTACCAAATTCGGTGGTGGCTTTTGCGCCTTCACCGGCATAATGGTTTGGAAAGTTTGCATACCACCAGATAGGGGTATACAGGTCAGCTAAAGGCAGCCTGGCCTGGTTGGCGCCGCTTTGATCGGTTGCCCGGTCCATACGCATCAGGTCGGGCCGGTAATAAAGCAGGATAGAAGTTTCCGATTCGCCGGCATGCTCATCGCCCGCCATGTCCGATTTATGCATTTTGCGGTATTCGGCAGCGTACGCTTTATCGTTTTCGGGCTCGTAAAGATAAACCGCGTAATTGTGACGCTTATTTAGCAGCGACTGCATAAAAAAGTGTAAAAATTCCGGATTACCGCCGTGCCCGTTGAGGATGATTATTTTGTCAAATCCATTGCGGGCAATTTCATCGCAGGTAGCTTCCAGCAGGTCCCATAGTACTTTGCTTGGGAGGGCAAAGGTGCCTGGCTGGTGCCTGGCTTCGTTGATCTGCCCGTAGAAATAATCAGGAAAAACAACGGCATATTCTTCCTTTACCGCATGTGCCGCCCACTCGCGCACATGGATCAGGTCGGTACCAATAGGGGAGTGCGGACCGTGTTTTTCAAGTATCCCGATAGGGAGGATGCAGGTTTTTGATGATTTTTCCAAAGCCCTGGGGAAATCAGAAGCAACAAGCTCATCCCAGCGTGCCGGAATGTCCTGCGCATAAGTATAGCCGGCAAAAAGCAGCCCAAAAAGTAATAACAGGTAAGGTTTCATAGCTGTATAAATTAGGTTTATAAAATAGTTTGGTTGAGAAGCGAAATTTACATTTTTTTTTCGTCTGCGCGGGGCAGGACGATGTCACATTTCTTTTACGTTTCTAAAACCAGCGTAATCGAAAAAATCAGTAACAATCTGTCATCCGGTCAGGCATTTTTCTCAAGGATAAAAGTAATATTCGTCCAGGTTGCCGATGAAATTACATTATGTATGGTTTCTTTGATCACCCAGCCATCGTCGAGGTATTTATTTACATAACTGATCTCGTAGGCAGAATGACGGTTGGTAACACTTTGCTCGTAAACATTAATATTTACCGTAATTACTTTTTGGGCCATGATATTTACATTGGTTTATTTATCAAATGTAATATATTTATGATTGGGGCAGCAACCAACTTTTTGGCCTCACAGATAGTTTTGCGACTACTGACACACAGTTGTCATTAACTGTTGTTAATTTGGTATTAAACTTATTATCCTGAAAAAATGACCCACCTGGAAATCGCACAGCAGCGTTTATATAACCAATGTATTTCGGGGCCAAAATTTAAAAAGCCGGCTGAAATCGTTACATGTATGGGCGCAATACAGGCCCAGGACTATGCGGGCGCCAAATGGGCTGTTGGCCTTCGGCTGCAAAAAAGCAGCGATGAGGCTATTGATAAGGCTATGGCCAATGGCAGCATTATCCGCACACACGTACTGCGGCCAACCTGGCATTTTGTGTCCCCCGCCGATGCTCGCTGGATGATTGAGCTGACAGCGCCGCGCATTAATGCAGCCAGCGCTTCAAGACACCGCCACTTTAAATTAGACAGCGCTGTTTTTAAACGCAGCAACGATGCATTGGCGAAAGCCCTTGAAGGTGGGAGACAACTAAACCGCATAAAAGTTTTGAATGAACTGAATAATGCCGGGGTGGCTACAGACGACTTGCGGTTTATCCACCTGCTGATGCGTGCGGAGTTGGACAAGGTTATTTGCAGCGGAGGCAGGCAAGGTAAGCAATTTACGTATGCGCTTTTTGATGACAGGGTGCCGACCGGGAATACATTATCAAAAGAAGAAGCTTTGGCTGAGCTGGCAAAACGATATTTCATGAGCCACGGCCCGGCGACAATACAGGACTTTACCTGGTGGAGCGGTCTTTCGGGCATCGATGCAAGGAAGGGCTTCGAAATCGTAAAATCTGAATTAACCAGTATAAAGGTCGATAGCAATGAGTATTGGACGGTCCCAGGCAAGGCTGACGTAAGAGGTAAAACTCCGATTGCCCACCTGCTACCGGCTTTCGATGAGTTTGCCGTCGCCTATAAAGATCGTACAGCAGCTGTAAACCCTAAATATCTAAAGGAGGCCCCGCATGTAATTTTTAATCCCTCAATTGTTGTAAACAGCCAGGTAGTTGGCACCTGGCAACGCAGTATACACAAAAATGCTATCGATATCGCCTTAAATCCTTTTGGCAAGCTTAATAAAGTTCAGGAAAAAGCAGTAGGGGTAGCCGCAGAAAGGTTCCGGAAATTTCTTGACCCGGGTAAATGAGAAACAAAGAGTCATCGCCATCACGCACCTTTCGCCTTTGACCTTTCAGCTTTCGCCTTTTTTCTTTCACCTCCCCACCAATTCCCTGATTTTAGGCGTCGTAATGTCATTACTATCCTGGGATAATTTAAAGTATATGTAAAATATAGTTCCCGATCCGGGTACACTTTCAAATCTTATTTTTCCGTTCTGCAATTCGGTAAATTCTTTGCATAATACCAATCCTAAACCAACACCCTTTTCATTTTTTGTCCCAAAAGTCGAATTCACTTTTAGCGAGAAGATATCATTTTGCTGCTCATAGGGGATACCTATGCCATTATCCTTTATCATGATACAGCAGTCGTCACCCATACTATCTGCCGATATAATGATCTCTCCGCCCGGTTCTGTAAATTTTATGGCATTATTTATCAAATTGCGGATAATCAATTCAAACATATCCGCGTCAGCGATAATAGAAACGGAACTTTTCAATTGATCGGTAAGCTTAATGCCTTTCTCTGCCGCTGCCGTATGTTGTATCTGCAACGTGGTTTGTAAAGTTTTCTTCAGCTTAACCTTAACCATGTTTACGGTTACGCCTTCCATTTGCGACTTGCTCCAGAAAAGTAAATTTGAAAGCAGTTGCTGGGTATTTTGGGTCGAAGTTAACAGCGCATCATTTATGGATAATCGCTCATCTTCATCCAGTTCTACTTCCGAAAGCATTTCCAGGTAATTTTGTATAGAGGCCAGCGGTGACTTCAGATCATGTGCGAGGATAGAAAAAAGTTTGTTTTTTGTGTCATTCGCCTGCTCCAGTTCGGTTGCCTTTTGCTCAACTAATTTCTGCTCCCTATAATAGCTTGACCTTACGGACGTGGTAACCAGGAAAATAAAGAACGCAACGGCAATATAGGAGTACCCGAAATCTATAAAACGGTCTTTTTGCGCTATATAGGTATTAATTATAGTTGCTGGGTATTTGTATTCAAAAGCGAACAATATAATAACGATAGCCAGGTTAAGCATTATCCAAAACCAATACTGCTTTTTTGGAACAATGGAAATAGCCAGGAAGAGAGAAAGCATGAAGAGAAAAGGTGTGGGACCGCTGATGCCTGAATTGAATTTGTAATTTAAAATAGAAAGAATATTACTTGTGACCAGGTATATAATAATGCTGCCTTTGAGCTTCATTTGAAACCTGGCAAAATAATAACACAAGCTCACAATGATAAATACGGCCGTCATTAAAACGCCGATTTGCGTTATCCCGATTAGGAAGTTAAAAAAAACATTAAAAAATAATGAAACCGCAGATGCAAAGCAAATAGCGTTAAATATCCGCGCCTCCAAAGAGAAACCGGGAGGCTGGCCTATAACTTTTGCCCAAAACGATCTTATCATTTTTACTTCTTATTAAATAAATACCTCTGCACAGTCCCCCGGTTTTTGTTGGTGGTAGAAATTAGTGTTTCAGCAGTTTTAAAGGTATGTGTTGTTTTACCGCTGTACTGTAAGGGACGACCATTCTATTATACGGAATTTAGCTCAAAATGTTTGCCGGTAACAGTTATATTCTTAAATCAGATATATAAATACGAATACTTATTTTCTATATTCGAAAGTTAATAAAGCCGTTTATAAAACCCCTCTAATTAATTGACATACAATATCCCCGATGAAAAGGCTCACTTTGCTTTTCTTATTTTTGAGCGTTGTGGTACACGCCCAGCAAAAAATCAACTGGCCTCATGATAAAAAGGCCGTTATTGTGCTTACTTATGACGATGCACTTACTTCGCAGTTAGATATAGCTGTACCTCAACTTGATTCGGCGCATTTAACAGCAACCTTTTTTCTGATCGGCGATATCACCAACCAAACTACTCCCCGCTGGCGGGCCTTAAGCAAAAAAGGCTACGAACTTGCAAACCATACTATTTATCACCCTTGCGTGAGTACCAATGATAACCCCACAGCTTCTGAAAACTACACAGTTTTTACCATTCTCCGCGAGATCGGTACGATGAATATGCTGTTAAATGCTGTCGACGGTAAAACGAGCCGCACCTACGCTTATCCCTGCACCGAAACATCGGTAGGCGGAAAGAGTTATGTCGATTCGCTCCGGAAGTCCGGTTTGATAAAATATGCGCGTATTGGCGGCGACGAAAACGCCGTTATTACCGATTTTAAAAACCTCGACCCATTACTGGTGCCATCTTACGGTTTGGAGGGAAAAAATACAGCAAATCAACTGATTGCCTTTGTAAAAAAAGTTGAACAAAGCGGCGGAATGGGTGTTTTTATGTTTCACGGCGTGGGCGGCGATTATATAACGACCCCGGCGCAAGCACATAAAAAATTGCTGGGATATCTTAATAAAAACAGGAAAGACATATGGGTGGCCACCTTTCAGCAGGCAATGGATTATGTAACACAGGCAAATAAGCCAAAGTAAAAATGGAGCGCAAAGATATTGTTGGTATACCGTATGCTAAAAAAAATCAGGAGCATATTTATAGGGATCGGTCTTTTTTTCGACTTTGAGTACGATAACATTCATCGTTTTATAGCCGGGATGCCGCGATTAAAGCGGAGCCAGATAACGGCACATCTTTTTTTAGGCAGTCAGTATAATTTGCTGGGATTAAAAAAGCTAAAGGAACTGGGCGTAACCGCCATAGTAAATATGCGCGCACATAAAACTTATGGCAGTGCTAAACATGCTGGGATCAAATACCTGCATTTACCAACGGTTGATAACACCCCGCCGCCATTGGAGGTATTGATAAAAGGAGCCAATTTTATTGATGAAGAGATAAGGCAAAAAGGCATAGTTTACGTGCATTGCCGGCAGGGACTGGGCCGCGGGCCAACAATGGCCATGGCTTACCTGATAAAGATCGGGATGACCTACGAGGATGCCTATAACATGATAAAACTGGTTCGGGTGTTTATCAATCCGCGGCCTGGTCAGATCAAAAGGCTGAAAGAACTGGAGGCTTATTATAAGGATTCGACTCAATAAACCCGCAAATAGCGAAGCCTTTGAAAAGCATCCAAAAAATATCCTATTTTTAAAAAAACTTTAACCACAATTATGCCGCCTGCCAAACCCGAAAATATCGACTGGATAAACAATTTAAGGTTTATAGCCCTCTTTGCAGTTATTATGGTGCACAGCACCTCGCCGCTGCTGATGCCGGATGCTAAAGCCTCGGTAAACGATTGGTGGACCGCCGACATTTTTAATGCGATATTTCGCTTTCCGGTGCCGGTTTTTGTAATGATAACAGGGGCCTTGCTGCTGCACAGGGACTATGAAATTGGCAGCTTCCTCAAAAAGCGTTTAACAAGGGTAGTAGTGCCATTCCTGTTCTGGAGTTTGGTTTACGTATGGTATTTGTGGTATAACGAAGAAATAGCCTTTGGAAATGAGGCCTGGGCAAACATAAAACTGGTGCTGCACTTTTTGAAGAATGGTAGCTCCTACCATTTATGGTACGTTTATATGCTGATCGGGCTTTATTTTTTTATACCGGTTCTGAGCAAGTTTGTACGCAATGCTTCCGAAAAGGAAATACTGTACTTCCTGGCTGTATGGTTTGGTGTGATGCTGATCACGCAGCCATATCTTTCCCGTTATAACCCATCGGTGGATATGCACTATTTTGTCGGTTTTGCCGGCTATCTTGTTTTGGGGCACTACCTCGCTTTTAAGGATTTTAATGTAAAACACCTGCGGTTATGGATGGCCGCCCTACTCGTTTTTAGCGTGGCCGTGATAGCAATCGGCAGTTGGTGGCTCACCTCGTACCCCAAGTGGCCAGGCACCATGTTTTACGAACCGGTAAACCCTGCCATCGTAATGGTGGCGGCAAGTATTTTTATGACCGTTAAACTTACGACGTTTAAACTCCGGCCATTTATTACCCGCATACGCGACATTGCCGGCGAATATAGTTATGGCGTTTACCTGGGCCATGCGCTGGTTTTATATTTCCTTGAAGATCCGTTTGGCATAAATTATAAGCTTTGTGCGCCGGTTTTCAGCATCCCGCTCACCGCACTAACCTGTTTTATATTAACCGTACCGTTGGTGTGGATCATCAATAAGATACCTTTTGTTGGTAAATGGATTTCGGGGTAAAAATTGAAAGTTCGCATTTGAATAGAGCGGCATTTTGGCTAAAGCCCTTACTCCTTTGTTCAAGCACCGTCCGCTAAAGCAGACGGCAATGAACTGATATTGCTTTTTACATTTATTGCCGTTGGCTTCAGCCAACGGATAAAAAATAACTAACAAAAAGGCTTTAGCCAAATGCTGCAAGCAGGTTAGGCAAACCAACAGCAATACAACTAATTATGCGGCTTTTGGTCTTGCCGGGAGGATCAAATTTAACATCATCCTATCGAATCGTGAAACCGTAAATTGCTTCCCACAAAAAGCATAAATAATTTCTAAATTTTTTTAAGAGATTTGTGCCCTTACAAATCTGCAACTACCCCAATGAAGAAACTAACTGAAAGCAACGCGGCCCGTTTCACAACAATACTCATTATTATAACTTTTGTGCTGCGCTGCTTTATTGCGGGCTACACCGGTTTGGGTAATGGTGAGTCCTATTATTTCAGGGGGGCGCTTCATCTTAATTTAAGCTATTTTGATCAGCCACCTTTATTTTTTTGGCTGGGCGCACTAAGCATAAAGCTTTTTGGACTTACGAATTTCGGTATCAGGTTTGCCTCTGTATTATTGTTTGCCGGCACAAGCTGGCTGCTTTTTTTGGTCACTAAAAAGCTGTTCACAGCCAAAGCAGGGTTCTGGGCGGTAGTGGTGATGAATTTGAGCGCTGTATTTACAGTAGCTATTGCTTGTTGGTACCAGCCGGATGCGCCGCTGATGTTCTTCTGGCTGCTGGCTACTTATTTTATTATTCAACTGATGGTTGCGCCGGGTACCGAAAGCTCCGAAGCCACCCGCAACAGCCGTAAAACCTGGCTTTTATGGCTTGCCGTTGGCATAAGTATGGGGCTGGCGACATTGAGTAAATACCACGTATTATTTTTATTCGCGGGTGTTTTTATGTTTATTGCCACCAACAAAAGCCAGCGCCACTGGTTGCGCCACCCGGGGCCTTATATTGCCATCCTGATTACCATAATTATGGCCATGCCGATACTGTGGTGGAACTATCATAACAATTGGGTATCATTTGTTTTCCAGGGTTCAAGAGCAGGAGTAAAGGGTAACACATTTCAATTGCACCCCGACTGGTTTTTACGGAGCATTGCCGGGCAGGCGGCATTCCTGTTACCATGGATATGGTTCCCTACCATCAGGCAGCTTTTCATTTCGTATAAGCTGCGGTCGCAATTGCTGGCCTATAGTTTCATTTTCTGGATGGCCATATTGCCTATTGTGTTTTTTACGGTGGTTACTTTATGGGCCGATCTGCAATACCATTTCCACTGGCAGGCCCCCGGCTATATGATGCTGTTTATACCTTTAGGTTTCGCAATTGACCGGTGCCTTACCAGTGAAGGCAAAGGAAGGCGGCTCACCCGCAGGTGGCTTAATTTTTCTATCTTTTTTACAGTTATTACCATCGGGGTGCTTACGCTTCATATGGTTACCGGTTTCTGGACGGCCTACGGCCCGAAATGGGTAGTACATTATTTCCATGGCGATAACTTAGATCCCACCATACAGGGTGTTGATTATACCGATATAAATACCCGTTTTGAAAAAGAAGGCTGGCTGCAAAACCCCAATATATTTACTGGCAGCACCCGCTGGTGGCTGACAGGTAAGATAGATTGGGCGCTGAAAGGGAAAAAGGACATTATAGTCTTTGATCCTGATCCGCGTAACCTGGCCTTTTTGGTTGATCCTAAAACGCTTATCGGTAAAGACGCTATTATTATTGGCGATCACCATGAGCCTTTTATAGACATGAACGTTAAACCGTTTTTCGACAGCGTAACACAATTGCCAGATGTACAGATCATCCGCAACGGTCCTGAATACACATTGCAGGTTTATTATTGCAAAAATTTCCATATTTCTGCCCAAAAACGCATGGATTTGCCATTGTACAGGCAGCTGATGGGGTTGCCGCCGTTCGGAAAGTGAAGGAACACCAATTTTCACCAATTTATTCGAATTACACGAATTGAATTTGTATGAAATTTTAGTAGGTTTAAGGCACTGATTAATTTAATTGATTGAACACCTATAGTACTAATTTATTGGCACAAATAATACAAAGTCTAACCGTTAACTATTCATCTGATCCAAGTCAAACCGGGAAATTTGTTCTACTTGATTCCCATTCGTGTGATCCAAATAAATTCGCGAAATTCGTGTCAATCTTTTTGTTGTTCCCTCTTTTTCTATCCGCTCAAAGTATCAACATCATCCCGCTGCCAAAGTCATTTGTGAAAGCTGATGGGCAGTTCCAGCTTAATGGCAGCACTGTTATTGGCACCAATGACACATCTTTGCTGCCCCAGGCCAATTACCTGCAAACAGAACTGCGCAAAGCAGACGGCTGGAGCATCCCGCTCGATCAAAACGAGGCATTGGCCGCCATTGATCTTCAGTTGACCGATAAAAAGCAAAAGCCAGGGTTCTATACTTTAAAAATTGAGCCGAAAAAAATAACCATTCAATCATCAGGCAACGAAGGTGTCTTTTATGGAATAGTTTCCCTGCTTCAACTCATCAGGAGCCAGCCAGTAGAAAACAATATCAGCTTATTAACTGGTGAAATAACCGATGGACCAAGATATCAATGGCGGGGCTTTATGCTGGACGAGTCGCGCCATTTTTTCGGGAAGGAAAAAGTTGAACAGCTGATGGATTGGATGGCCTTTTACAAGCTCAATAAGTTTCATTGGCATTTGACAGATGTTAATGGCTGGCGGATGGAAATTAAAAAGTACCCGATGTTGACAACGGTTGGCGGAATAGGAAATCACTCCGATTCGCTGGCTGCCGCAAAATACTATACACAGGATGATATTAAAGATATAGTGGCCTACGCGCAGGACAGGTTTATTACCGTGATCCCGGAGATCGACATGCCGGGTCATGCCACTGCTGCCAATAAAGCTTACCCGGAGTTTAGTGGAGGCAGTATCCCGAAATATCAAAACTTTACTTTTGATCCGTCAAACGAAAAGACATACCAGTTCTTAGCGGATATCCTTAAGGAAACCAATAGCCTTTTTCCATCACACATGATGCATCTCGGCGGGGATGAAGTGGCTTTAGGCATACAGGCCTGGGCCGGAAGGCCTGCTATTACAGATATGCTGGCAAAAAACAATTTCACTTCGCTTGGCGACCTTGAACATTATTTTTTCCGCCGCATGGCCGATACCGTGATCGGTATGAACAACAAAATACTTTGCTGGGATGAAGCGGCGGAAACCGATCTTCCGGCCGATAAAACCATTATCTTTTGGTGGCGACAAAACGTTCCATCACAATTAGCGCTGGCGCTTCAAAAAAAATACCAGGTCGTGCTTTGCCCCCGTCTTCCCCTGTATTTTGATTTTGTACAGGATAAGGATCACCTCTCGGGCCGCAAATGGGACGGCACGTTTTTTAATAACGAAAGCGACATTTACAATTTCCCGGATAAAATTATCCCTTCGGATGAATTGGGGTCAACGCAGGTACTCGGCATCCAGGCAAATATCTGGACAGAAACCATCGGATCAGAACGAAGGCTTGATTTTATGATCTACCCCCGCATGGCCGCTTTAGCCGAATCAGCATGGACGGATGCATCGGCAAAAGATGAAAGTTCCTTTAATGAGCGGTTAAAATCAAATCTTTTACTTTATGATAAAGCCGGGATATATTATTACAACCCGTTTGATCCCTTAATGCATGCCGAAGCTATTGATTTCGCGCCGCATATTGCAAAGCCAATGGCTAAAAATAAACATCATCATGGACGCGGATCGAAAAAATCTCATCACCGTCATTCGGAAAGCAATCATTCAAAACAGGGCTCGAAACGTCATCATTCAGAAGGAAAAAAGAAACATAGAAGATCGTAACAATGATCTCTGTTGCTGATCCGTTGTAATATTTTGTCGCCTTTAAATATCACAGCATAATTAAGGTTAATTTTAACTTCGAAAATTAACTTTGTAAACAATCAACTATTTTGAAAAGCAATTATAGCAGCAGTAAAAAACATCTCCTTAAAAGCTTATTGACATGCTTAATATTACTGTTTGTATTCGTCAATGAAGCCTGCAGTCAGACTGAAGTAGAGCCCTGGGGCAATATAACCGGTATCCGTAAAAATGGGCAGCTTTTCAATTTTGAATCGAATATTAAGGTAATAAGCGGTAACTGGGGACATTTTGTTTCGACAGGTAAGGAACAACAGCGGCCGCACTATAAACGAAACAGAGATGAACAGGAAATAACTACCAGCATCGACAGTTTGTTTTTTAAGGAAACCGTAAAGGATATTGGCGGCGGGAAAGCAAAGGTGACGATAGATTTAAATGCCCATGCTGACGCCACTTTTGATGGCGTGTTTTTTTGTATCGTCCTGCCCGGCGATGATTATACGCCTGGCCGCTTGCGAATGTTGGGCGTTAACGATGCTTTGAAGAATTACTCCGGCATTGGGAAAAACTACGACGATACCGCTAAAGGTTTTGAACTTAATTCTCCCGCCCGCAGTTTTAAAATTGAGTTCGACGAACCAGCGCTGATAAGGTACAGAACAGATACCAATCATCACAAAAACGATTTGCAGCTTTATGTAGCGTTTAAACTAAATGGCGTACACAAAGGCGATACCTTACAAAGAACGTATACCATCAAAACTTCGGGTGATATTGATAAGGCGCCGGTGACTTTGACTATGAACACCTCAAAGCAGGGCCGTGAGTTTGACGGGCTTGGCGGTAATTTTCGTCTTCAAAATCCCAAAACTGACCCCCAGGTTATTGATTATTGCCTGCAAAACCTGCGTGTGGCATACAGTCGTGTAGAAATGCCCTGGCGCTTTTGGCAGCCTAATAAAGATGTCGACCCAACGGCCAGCGCTGACTCCGGCAAATTGCAGCCCGCCGTAAAAAAGGCAATGCAGATGGCGCACAGGCTTGACAGCATGGGAATACCGATAATTCTTTCGGCCTGGTTCCCGCCTGATTGGGCTATAACAGGTAAAGTGAATTTTCGTCCCGTTAACGGCGTTTGGGGTAACCCGCTCAATAAAGATAATATGGATGCCATTTACAAATCCATTGCCGATTATATCCTGTACCTGAAAAACAAATACGGTACAGAGGTAAAACTCTTTTCGTTCAACGAATCGGACCTCGGTATAAATATCCGGTTAACGGCCCGGGACCATGACGATTTTATAAAAGGCTGCGGCGCATATTTCGCCGCCCATGGCCTTAAAACTAAAATGCTGCTGGGCGATAACTCCGATGCTACAACATACAAATTTATTTACCCCGCGATGGATGACCCCGGCGCAAAGGCATATATCGGCGCTATTTCTTTCCACTCATGGCGGGGCTGGGATACGGATATACTTGAAAAATGGGCCAATGCGGCAACCCGCCTCAACGTTCCCCTGCTTGTTGGGGAAGGCAGTATTGACGCCGCCGCGTGGAACTACCCTGATATTTTCCAGGAGCAAACCTATGCCTTAAAGGAGATTAACCTGTATACCCGCCTGCTGGCCATTTGCCAGCCCTTATCCATATTACAATGGCAGCTAACCGCCGATTATTCGCCATTAATTGGTGGTGGAATATTTGGCAACAACGAGCCACTGCACCCCGGCCAACGGTTTTGGAACCTGAAACAGTTGTCAATAACCCCAAAAGGCCTTTTTGCCATGCCCATCACCTGCGACAGGCCTAATATATCAGTAGCGGCTTTGGGCGATAATACTAAAGGCATGTATGCTGTTCACCTGGTCAATAATGGTACCGCGCGTAAAGTAACTTTAACAGGTTTGCCCACTGTTGTGAAACAATTACAAATTTATACCACCAGTACAACCTTGAACATGAAGGAAAGCGGGCCGGTAAAAGTAAAGGATGGCGTAGCGAAGTTTAAGCTTGCGGCCACAAGTTACACAACCCTGATAAGCCAATAATTGCTTATTGATATTTAGCCAGATGAAGAATGACCCTTTAAGCCTTCCCCTGTTCGAGATGCGCCTGGAAGAAATACACCGGGCGGATCCTTGGCTGCGTTATGAAATTTCGATCAGGGATTTTATCGCCTTGTTCCCTGTCAGGTACAAAAATGGCACCCCTGTAAAACCCGAACACCCAGCAATCTATGGCGTAGACCGCGAGGTGTTTTTGAAAGTATTGGTAGCATTTAAGCAATGCTTTAATTAATATCGTGCGATGGGCTGCACCCATCGCAGACAGATTGCGCCCTTTCAGGGCTTTTCATTGTCCGAATTTAGCCCTGAAAGGGCGCTATACGTCAGCACAGGGCGTAGTCCTGTGTGGGTGTGTTAACGATTGTTGTTACGGTTTTTCCACCGTAACATCCTGCGCCAATATCGCATCATCAGGCGTTATGGCCAGGTCTTTATCCAGGGTATAAAGCGCATCATGGCCTGCTTTTTCACCGCCCGCAATTTTTATTCTTGATAACAGATCCATCGCCAGCGTTTCTTCTTCTGTTTGTTCCTTTACAAACCATTGCATAAAATTAAAGGTTGCCCAGTCTTTTTCTGCCATGCTCATGTTTACTATGTTGTAAATTGACGAGGTATTTTCCACTTCCGATTTAAATATTTTTTCAAAACAATCGTTTACACTAACAGGATCAGGACCGGGATCGGGTATAGTTGTTACCACCACCTTGCCGCCTCTTTTTAAAATATATTCCAATATTTTCATCATGTGGTTACGCTCTTCGTTTGAGTGGCGGAACAGAAAATTGGAAATGCCGTCATACCCCTTTTCGTTTGCCCACGAAGCGTAAGCAAGATAGATCTGCGCGTTATGCGCTTCATTGGTCATCTGATCATTCAACGCTTTTGCCAGCGTTTTTGAAAGCCTGTTAGTGTCCATAAGTAAAAATTTAAAATCAAAACTAAAAGTAGGAGAAAAAGTTTAATTTATTTTATTGATGCAGTAAAAATGATATTTCACACGAACGATACCCCTTTTTACTTCTGCCATTCCAGGAAATCGAGCATCCATACAAACCGGGGCATCCAGGCCTGTGAGACAGGTTGGAAGGGGAAACATTTATGGCGCTAACCGGAGTTCTAACAAAATAGTTAAGCCTATTTATAGGCAGATAAATGGCTGGTCTTTATACTCAATATAAATGATTTGCCTACGCTTATTTTAACGCTCTTGTCCTGCAGCATTGCTTTTATTGCGTCGTCGGATTTTAGGGCTTCGTACAGGTCGCGTGCCACGGCTGACCCGCTGATGTTATTGATCACCCGGCCATTTTCCATAGTTATGCTAAAGGAATAGCCCGACTTTCCGCGGTCTCCTGCTGATTCAAAATCTTGTATGTTTAATTTGAACTGCTGATCTTCGTTAAGGCTCTTTTTTATGTGCAAGCGGATAACTGGCAGGTACCTTTTCCAGGTAGTTAAATATTGTCTATCTTCCATTAAGGCGATAAAGGTAAGATAATAAAAATAGCAATTGCGCAAATAAGTAATACGGAATAATTAATATACTTATAGTTAGATGGATAGTTCTTTTTTAAATGAAAAATAAATTAATCGACCGGCTTTTTATTTTTAAAAAATATCGTTATACGCATATTAAATTGACAAAACCGTCGTTTTTTAGTAATTTAAACCAGATAAATTTGTCTAAAATAAAGATATACCCGATAGCCGTCGGGAGTAAACTCAATTACGCCAAATAGAAATTAAGATATGTTTAAAGACATCAAAGCAGTCAGCAGTTTTTCAGTAAACGACCTGCAAAAAGCAAAAGATTTTTACCATGATAAACTCGGCCTCGAAGTATCAGAAGGCTCGATGGGTATTTTAACGCTGCATACAAGCGGGGGCGGCACGATTATCGTTTATCCGAAACCAAATCATGAGCCGGCCACGTTTACCGTTCTGAATTTCCCGGTACGCGATGTAGAGAAGGCTGTGGATGAACTCATAAGCAGGGGTATTACCTTTGAGCAATACGATGCACCTTTGAAAACCGACGAAAAAGGCATTTTAAGAGGTGATGGCCGTGGCCCAGATATCGCCTGGTTTAAAGACCCTGCCGGGAATATTTTGTCGGTATTGAGAGAAGGTTAATTTTCTCAATTTTATTACCTGGCCCACAAACATCAGCGTTTTTGTGTGTTGCTGATGGTAAGCAGTATTCGCGATCAAACAGGGGCCTTACCTCGTGAGTTTATATTCTTAAACAAAGCAGAAAATGCAGATCTTATTTTTTTGCCCGCGCTGGGGCCAGGAGCACGTGGAATGGGATGTTTTTCTGCAAAGGGTAAAACAGGCAGGATACGATGGTATTGAAGCCGGCCTGCCAATTGACGAAAAAGAGAAGGCTTTAATACTGAATAGTTTGGAAAAACATGGCCTTAAGTTTATCGCGCAGCATTATGAAACCGTTGAAAAAAAGTTTGATCTGCATTATCAGCAATATGAACAAAGGCTGCGGAACCTCGCGTCGGCAAAACCCTTATTCATAAACACCCAAACAGGCAAAGACTATTATACATTCGAGCAAAATAAACAGCTTATCGACTTCGCAAGAAATATCTCGGAAGATACCGGGGTGAAAATTATACACGAGACCCACCGGGGTAAATTTAGTTTTGCCGCCCATATAACCAGCCGGTATTTGCACAAAATTGATGACCTGCGCATTACACTCGATATTTCGCACTGGTGCAATACCGCAGAAAGTTTTCTGCACGATCAGCAGGAAGCTGTTGACCTGGCCATTTCCCGCACCGATCACATCCACTCGAGGGTAGGCTACCCCGAAGGCCCGCAGGTATCGGACCCCAGGGCGCCGGAATGGCAGGAGGCCCTTGATTTTCACTTGCAATGCTGGGATAAAGTGCATGCGTTGAAACAGAACGAAAATGCGGCGCATTTAACCATTACTTCAGAATTCGGGGCACCGCCTTATTTGCCTTTGCTGCCATATACCAAACAACCCGTTGTAAGTCAATGGGATGTTAATGTGTTTATGATGAATTTGCTGAAGGAACGGTATAGCATGAGAACCAAGAGTCAAGAATCAAGAGCCAAGACAGAAAAGTAAAAGTGGCTCAAATACTTGAATCTTTGTGCTATACCTAAATTATTTCTTTTTCTTCAGATATTAATTGCTGGCTCATTCCGTCTTGGCTCTTGACTCTTGCTTCTTGGCTCTTTCATTCACCGGTTAATCTCCACCAGCAGCACCCATGAGTCGGTCAGTGCCTTGATAAATGAGAAGGTAATGCCGGGAATAAGCCAGTAAAACCCGACGCCATATCCCGCAATTAAATAAATCCCAGCTACCATATAAGGAATGACGGCGAACTGCGTAAAGAATATGTTTTGAAAATAATGCCTTTTATATTGCTGTTCCACAGTCCTGTACATGGCTAAATCCATCCGGCTGAGCGAAAACCAAATGAGTGCGCCGAAAGCCGATATTTCGCACCCAAGCCAAAAAACGGACTGCCCGGGCACCAGGCAAAAAGACCCGGTGATCAGGATATTGGTAAGCAACACCAGCGAACCCAGCGCGCGCGGAGGCAGATGTGTGATTGACAATATCCTTTTCAGGTTGAGGGAAACGCTTACAAAAATTAACCCGGTTAATGCAGCAGCTCCTCCGGCTGTGGCTATGAAGTAATTGGCCCAGTGCTCCATGTGTCTTTATTGTTCAGGTATAACTTGCGCAAATGCAATAGCTTTTAATATTGCAACTGTTACCTGCAAAATTGTATGCGCATCAATACAATAAAGATAGTAAATTTTCAAGGCGTATTTATAATGCCTGAAATTGGGACTGGTTATTGTTGGGTTCTCCTGTTAGCCATCCTGATTATACTTTTCACAGCCCCCACGTCTGTTTCCTCAAAGACATATTCATCGCCGGGACTATCGCCCATCATAATATGGTCGTTTTTGTAGTTCATTTTGCTTTGCATGCGTACTCTTGCCGATGAATGTACTTCAACGGCGCCTGTAAAACGCACAAGATCGGCAACATTGTTTTTGTTAACACCGCTCCCCGGCATGATGGTTATCCGCCCGGCGGCTTTTTTAATTAAGCCGGCTATCGTTGCTGCGCCCTCCATGGCAGTACTTTTGCCCCCCGAGGTCAAAATGCGTTCGCAGCCTATTTCTATAATGTCTTCCAGGGCCTGGTACATATCGGCGCACATGTCAATAGCCCGGTGAAAAGTAACCCCCAGGCCCTGGCTTTTGGCTATTTGTACAAGTTTTGTACACCTTAATTTGTCAATAGTACCGTCGGCATTCAGTATGCCGATTACCACCCCGTCGCAGCCGGCCTGGGTGCAAAACGCTATATCAGCAACAATGGTATCAAATTCAAGGTCGGTATATAAAAAGTCACCGCTCCGGGGCCGTATTAAAACATATAATTTTATATGAAGTTGTTTGCGGGCCAACAATATTTCGCCGTGCGAGGGCGTGGTACCCCCCTCATGTAAATTTTCGCAAAGCTCAACACGTTCGGCTCCCCCGATTTGTGCCGCCAATGCCGATGCAACCGAATTGGCGCAAACTTCAAGTATTACTGAATGGTTCATAGTTGATGGTAAAAAGTCCATGGGCCATAGTCGATAGTCCATAGCCAAAAGGTATATGTTTTAGTAAGACAATATAAAAGAAGTTTGGGATTGGCACATCTAATTTACCATGGTCCATGGACTATCGACCATGGACAAAGAAATGAACCAATCAATAAACACTTTTCCCCGGAATCAGCAGGTCTTGTTTTTCAGCGTTGCAAACTGCGAACGAAAAGCCGGGCTGTATGGCATAAGCGCCGTATTCGCCCTTTTTGTTAATGGCTAAAAAACCAACCTGTATATCTTTGGCAGTTTGCGGCTTCTTTTTTATGATACGTTTAACCGCTTCTTTACAGGCATCCTCGGGCGAGTGGCCCTGGCGCATAAGCTCCACCACTAAAAAGCTGCCTACATTGCGTATTACTTCTTCGCCAACCCCGGTTGATGTTGCGCCGCCAACCTCGTTATCAACATACAAGCCTGCGCCTATTATCGGGCTGTCGCCAACCCGGCCATGCAGTTTAAAAGCCATGCCGCTGGTGGTGCAGGCGCCTGATATATTCCCTTTGGCGTCGATGGCCAGCATACCAATGGTGTCGTGGTTATATTGGTTGCCCGGCGCATGCTGTTTGTTTTCGATATTTTTTACCGGTGAATATTTTGCTGTTATAAGCCACTCTTTCCATGCTTTTTCTGATTCAGGGGTGAGCAGCTTTTCTTTCTTAAAACCCTGTTCCACCGCAAATTGGGTAGCACCATCGCCAACCAGCATCACATGGGGTGTTTTTTCCATCACCAGGCGGGCAACGGATATTGGGTGGGCAATGTTTTCGATAGCTGCCACAGAGCCGCAGTTGCCAAACTCGTCCATAATGCAGGCATCAAGCGTAACATGGCCGTCGCGATCGGGGTAGCCTGCCCTGCCAACGGTGTGGTTGTTCATATCCGCTTCGGGAATTTTTACGCCGGCCTCTACAGCGTCTAAGGCACGGCCGCCGCTTGCCAGTGTTTTCCAGGCCTCCTTATTGGCGGCTATACCAAAATCCCAGGTTGAAATAACTATCGGGAAGCCCTGGGGTTGGTTTAAAACCGTTGCCCTGGCAAAGGCGGATGAAGAAAGAGCCGCCAGCGAAGCGCCGGCAGCCGATATTTTTATAAACTTACGGCGGTTGTACATAACCGCTAAGATAGAGATTAGCTTTACAAATCTGCTTTTTTTATCTTTATTGATACAAAAAGGTCAGGCAGATTTTTTTTTCGTTTTTATAAATAATCCAATGATCAACGACATAATTGTCCCGGTAACGAACTGGCCGACCAGCGCCTGCATAACCTGCATGCCTGCTGAAAATTCGTTCCTTACGGCAACCGATGCCTGGCTTATATCCTGCTGCGATTCGCCTTTAGCTATCATGGTTTTTTGTGCATCGTGCACCATGAATTCAGCATACCCCGGGTTGATAACTGTACAATAAAGAAGGCTGAAAATAGCAACAACTGTCGCAATAGTTACGGCTACAACCAAACCGGTTTTAACTGCCCGGCCGTAAGTAAGTGAGCCGCTGATTTGTTTTATATTTTGCATCGCCATGTAAATACCAATTGCCTGGATCGGGATCGACAAGAGGCCGCCGATGCCCCTTATGGTACTGACCTGTATATCCCAGCCATATTTCCCGCTTAGCCACGTAAAAAGCGTAAATGAACCAAACAGCCACACCACACTGATGGCGCCTGTTATTAACCCAAATTTTAAAGTTGTTTTCATGTTATTATGATTGTATCAGATGTGACAAAACTGGCTGAAGTTTATTTTAAAACCAAAATATCCGGGGTGGAAAAAGGGTGGATTTTGTTAGAGAGGTTGATTAAGTTGATCAAGTGGGTTGTTGATTGGGTTAGATAAACTCTGAGTTGGATTAAGTTGATTAAGTGAGTTGTTAATAGAGTTAGTTTATTCCAGGCTTCAACCTAATCAACTTAATCCAACTCAATCAACTTCTTCCCCCAACTCACCGCTTCCCGCCGGTTTTGCAGTCCCAATTTAGCGTAGATATTATTGATGTGGGTTTTGATAGTGCTTACCTCTACATAATTAATGGCAGCAATTTCTTTATTACTTTTTCCTTCGGCAATTAGCTGCAGTATGGCAAGTTCTCGGGCGGTTAAATTTGAAATAAGGTCTTTATTTGTTTCGTTGTTGATTTTATCCGGTCGTTTATATTTCGAAATAAAAAATCCGGCAACTAAAAATACAACCGCAACAGCGGTGATATAATAATCGAACTTAAAATATTTATAAACCAGGAAAATATTTGAGACCTGGAAAAGGATAATGGCGAGGGCTGTGGCTATCCCGATTTTGAGGCTTGTTTTAAGGATCGGATAACTCATGGGCAGTAAAAATTTAGGTGAGCCTATTCAAATTCCCGCTGACAGTTATTGCAGCGCCAGTTCATCTTGGTTTGAAACGGGTTTGCCAGGTTTAAAATTGAGCTTAGAACAGGCCATTCGCTCTTATTTATGTCTTCAGCAATATTACTTACATTGGTCGAGGCACAATAGGGGCACACCACGTATGTGTTGGACTCGTTATCAATTTCAAAGTGATCCTTTTCGTGCAGGTCGCCTTCTGTCGCCAAAATTTCACGGCATCTTTCCAGGTCACGCTCAAATATTTTGATCTTTACCCCGCCAACAGCCTGGTTGTAAAGCGGGTTTGCGCCAATCGTGTTTTCATCGGCAACAAAACAGGGGATGCCATTGGCCTCAAGCCTGGTCCGTATAATATGCGCCAGCATGGGGTCGTAGTACGATTCAAAGGTTATTATCCTGTCGTCGGTATTCATCTTAACAAATTAAAACATTTTATACTAAGATACCTTCTTTTTTATGTAATTTGGTTGATATGAACCGTATTGACAGGGTTTCGGCTATTTTAATTCAATTGCAATCGCGCAGGGTGGTAAAAGCCATGGATATTGCCGAACGTTTTAACATTAGTTTGCGTACCGTTTACCGGGATATAAAAACGCTGGAAGAAGCAGGCATTCCCATCATCGGCGAGGCGGGCGTGGGTTATTCTATTATGGATGGCTACCGTTTGCCGCCCGTAATGTTTACCCGCGAGGAGGCCACCGCTTTTTTAACTGCCGAAAAATTCGTGGAGAAAATGACGGATGCGTCAACAGCGGAACATCACAAATCCGCCATGTATAAGATCAGGGCTATATTAAAAACATCCGAAAAGAATTTACTGGAAGATATCGACAGTAAAATTGAGGTATTGAAAAGCCACAGCCAGCTAAACGTTGATAACAAAGATCATATCCAGCCAATTTTGAACGGCATAGCGCAGCGAAAAGTTTTAACCATTGATTATTTTGCCATTCACAGCCAGGAACATACCAATAGGGATATTGAACCGATAGGTATATTCTATAAAGAAAGCCACTGGCACCTGATCGCTTTTTGCAGGATGCGGATGGACTACCGCGATTTCAGGATCGACCGGATCAACAAAGTATTGGTTGCTGATAAAATATTTGATAATAAACATCCTACCTTAAAGGCCTACATAGCGCAAACTGCCAAAGAGCAGGAATTGGACCTGGTGGTAATGCGGGTTGATAAATCGGTTTACCGGCACCTCGAGTACCAAAAATATTACAGCGGTTTTGTGTCCGAAAAAACTATCGGCGACCAAATTGAAATGACCTTCCTAACCACCTCTTTAGAAGGCTTTGCCCGTTGGTTTTTGATGTTTGGCGACCAGGCCGAAATTATAAGCCCCGACAGTTTAAAAGAACGTATAGGCGTTATCGCCACTTCGATCGCCCAAAAAAATCTTCAGCTATCAAATTCCTACTGACATAGGGTTGTCACTCCTGTGTTTTTAATTTGGGGAAACAATTGTTGGTTGATTGAGTTGATTAGGTGAATGGTTGATTAAGTTAACAAAGGCTCAACTACTCACTCAATCAACTTAATCAACCGATTTATGAGCACTCTAACATTAAAAACAACCATTACATTTAAAGCGCCGATCTCAAAAGTCTGGGAAGGGCTTACCAACCCTGCAATTGTAAAGCAATACTTCTTTGGTACTGATTTAAAGTCCGACTGGAAGGTTGGCGGCCGTATTACCTTTAGCGGTGAATGGGAGGGGCATAAATATGTTGATGGCGGCACTATCCTGGAGATCGATCCGCCAAAACTGTTAAAATATACCTATTGGAGCAGCATGATGGGTTTAGAAGATAAGCCTGAAAATTATTACAATATCACTTATGAATTGAGTGAAGATAACGGCGTAACTACCCTGGTCATTACGCAGGATGGTGTTAAAAACCAGGAATCGCTTGAACATTCAGAGCAAAACTGGAAATCGGTTTTTGATGGTTTGAAAAAGATAATAGAATAGTCCGAGAGTCAGTAGAGTCTGGAAGTCCGAAAGAAGCTGCAACTGACGTTTCGACAAAAAATAGCTTATTTATATAGAAGTGATAGACAAAATTGAGATAATTGAACAGCCTGAGTTTCGCCTCGCAGGAGTGTCTGTGCGGACAACAAACCAAAACGGGCAGTCGCAAAAAGATATCGGCGCTCTATGGGCGCGTGTAATGAGCGATAATTTGCTGCAAAAAATTGGGGATAAAGCATCTCATGATACGTATTGTGTTTATACTGATTACGAAACCGACCATACCGGTTTTTATATCGCTTTAATAGGATGTAAAATAAATTCCCTGGCAAATATAACCGAAGGGTTTACCGGTATAACGATGCCGGCCGGTAAATACCAGGTTTATACTTTATCCGGCAAATTTCCTGAGAATGTTCATGAAGCGTGGTTGGAAATATGGAACAGCGATGTTGAAAGAAAATATACTGCCGATTTCGACCTGTACAGCGCCAATGCCAAAAGTTTTGAGGAAACAGAGGTGAAAATTTACCTGGCGATAAAATGAAATTGTCCAGGTGTAGAGACGCGATGCTTCGCGTCTCCGAATATTGCATGCGGGAGACGCGAAGCATTGCGTCTCTACCAGCGGGTAATTTACCGCTCAAACCTTAACCTTTTGCCGTTGCTGCCTTCAATCAATTTACCCCTATCCCATACGACATTACCTGAAACCACAGTGGTAACAATTTTTGATTGAAAGGTAGTCCCTTCAAACGGGCTCCATTTACATTTATACAGTATATTATCAGTATTAACTTTCCAGGGATCGTTTAAATTAACCAGTGCCAGGTCGGCCCAATAACCTTCACGGATAAAGCCGCGCTTTTCAATTTGAAAGCAGTTGGCTACATTGTGCGCCATTTTTTCTGCGATTTGTTCAAGGCCTATTTTGCCCTGGTGGTATAGTTCCAGTATAGCAGGCAGAGCATGCTGCACTAATGGCCCCCCTGACGGCGCCTTCAAATAAGATTGCGACTTTTCTTCCAGCGTATGTGGGGCATGGTCAGTAGCGATCACGTCAATACGGCCATTAAGGACCGCCTTCAAAATGCCATCCCGATCTTGTTCAGTTTTTATAGCCGGGTTCCATTTGATGAGGTTGCCTTTGGTTTCGTAGTCTTTATCGGTAAACCAAAGGTGATGGATGCAGGCTTCTGCCGTAATTCTTTTATCCTTTAAAGGTATCGTATTATCAAAAAGGTAAGTTTCCTTTTCGGTGGATATATGTAGAATGTGCAGCCGCGTGTTATGTTTTTTTGCAAGGTCAACTGCCATTGACGATGAAAGATAACAGGCTTCTTCACTGCGTATCTTGGGGTGCAGCCTCACCGGTATATTTTCGCCCAGCAGTTGTTTATAATGCTCCAGGTTACTTTTAATGGTGGCCTCATCCTCGCAATGGGTAGCTACCAGCATGGGCGACTGCGCAAAAATATTTTCGAGCGTAGTAGGGTTATCCACCAGCATGTTCCCGGTCGACGAGCCCATAAAAACTTTTACCCCGCAAACATTTGCCGTATCGGTGCGCAATACTTCATCCAGGTTATCGTTCGAGGCGCCCATGTAGAAAGAATAATTGGCCGGCGAAGTTTGGGAGGCGATCTGGTATTTGTCTTCAAGCAATTGCTGGGTAAGGGCATTTGGCACGGTGTTCGGCATTTCCATAAAGGAAGTGATCCCACCGGCAACTGCCGCCCTTGATTCTGTATAAATAGTTGCCTTGTGCGTTAATCCGGGTTCGCGGAAATGTACCTGGTCGTCGATGCAGCCAGGGAAAAGGTATAGGCCTTCGGCATTGATCTCTTTATCGGCTTTCGCGTCAATTTGTTTATCTATTCGCTCAATAAAACCATCCTTCACCAAAATATCGGCAAAAAATTGCTTGTTTTCATTGACGACTGTGGCAGATTTGATCAGGATAGAAGGCATAGTGCAAATATAATTGTATGAACCCAGATTTTTCATAGTTACTGATTTTATCTATTCCCCCCTGGTTCCTATAAATGAAATAAAAACCCGGTTTGGGGCAGCCTTTTTTTACACGAAACGGCCCAAACAATATAATATAAACGGTGTTTTAAAAATGTATTTGCTTTGATAGCAAGTAACTTCCTTTTTATTGGGGATGGACTTGAGAAGAATTTTCCGGAGAGACCGGAGGATTGCAGTAAAAAGGAAATCATTATTATTTTAAAGTCTCCCAAAAGTTTATTGGTGTTAATAAACCGTTCGCCAATAAATTCATTATCAACTGTTTATTATTGTTACGCTTGTTCCAGAGCGTAATGAAATTTATTTTCAAAAATGGTAAAATCCTCCCCGTTAAAAGGTAGTACTGAAAAAGCGCTGAAAAAAAGTATTAAAAAGGCGGAAGTTGGCTTAATTCTCGCTAATAGGGCGCTTATTTTTCAAAATGAAGCGAAGGAGAAACGGCTAACGGAATTAGACAAAGCCAGTCACCTTTACAGCTTCATCAGCAAGATCAAGCAAAATATTTTTTATGTAAAAGATGAGGAAGCGCTGTTTCGTAATGCCTGCCAGATAGCCATAGAGTTCGGCAAATTCAAAATAGCATGGGTGGGGCTTTATGACATCCAGAACAAAACCATCACATTGGTTGACCAGATAGGCATAGTTGGGGAAGACATTAAAAAATTCAAAAATATACCCCTAAGGGCCACGGTTTCGCAGGAGTATATATTACGCACCGGCAATTATTACATCTGCAACGATATTTTGAATAATGCCGAAATGGCAAGCTGGAAACCACTGGCAACTAAACAATGTATATGTTCAAGCATGGCGCTTCCCATAAAAAAAGCGGGCAGCATTATCGGTACTTTTAATTTGTATGCCGCAGAATCCAATTTTTTCGATGAGGGAGAAATTAAATTATTGGTAGAATTAGCCGGGGATATTTCTTTCGCGCTCGGTATTTTCGAAAAAGAAAAGACACTTAAGCGCACACAGGAATTAATGGTTCAAAATGAAAATCGCTTTCGTACGCTGATAGAGAAAAGCGCCGATATGATAACACTTTCCACCCTCGAAGGTAAGTTAATCTACGGCAGCAATTCAATTATGAAAGGATTGGGGTATTCGGAGGAAGAACTGCTTCAGATGTCTGTTTTCGATATCATTCATCCTGATGACATTTCTGAGGCTATAGCAAACCGGGATAAAATAATGCAAACACCGGGCGAATCATTTTATTACCGGCAACGGCGGCGGCATAAGAACGGCGCCTGGATATGGTGCGAAGGAACCCTCACCAATATGCTTCATGAACCCGGGATTAATGCCCTGGTTTCTAATTTTAGGGATATAACAGAAAAAAAACTGGCAGAAGAAGAATTACTGTTAACGCAGTTTGCAATTGACAACGCCGGGGATGCCGTTTTTTGGATGACGCCCGATGCCCGCGTCGTTAAAGTAAATGAAGCAGCTTGTATTATGCTTGGATATACCCGCGAGAATATGGTTAAGCTTTCCATTCCGGATATCGACCCCAATTATTATGCTGGAAAATGGCCGGTTCATTTTGACGAACTTCGTCAAAAAGGCTCACTTTTTTTTGAAACCGTTCAGCGGGCAAAAGATGGCAGGTTAATACCCGTGGAGGTCAGGGCCAATTACATAAAATTTGGAGATGCGGAATTTAACTGTTCTTTTATCCGGGATATTTCAGAAAGGAAAATTGCGGAAGGTAATTTGATAAAAAGCGAAACGAAGTTAAACGAAGCACAGGCTATAGCCCATATTGGTAATTTTGAAATTGATTTGACGAATTTTTCAGAAGTTTGGTCTGATCAGATGTACAATATCTTAGGGGTGGAAAAGAAAATTGCGACTTCGGACAAATTATTCTCATCATTTATTCACCCGGATGACGCAAAATTATGCAGGGAAGCTTTTTTGTCTTATCAAAATGCCGCTATGGATTACCGCCTGATACGAAAAGATGGCGTGATAAGGTACGCTACCAGCGAATGGAGATTTGAATTTGACAAAAACAAAAAACCTGTAAGGCTCTATGGCGTATTACAGGATATAACAGATAGAAAGCTTGCCGAAATAGAACGCATAAAGATGGTTAATGATCTTATGTTGCGCAATACGGAACTGGAACAATTTGGTTATATTATTTCGCATAACCTTAGGTCGCCTGTGGCTAATATCATTGGCGCATCAAGTGTTTTAAATGATCCGGATTTAAGCACCGAAGATAAAGAAGTATTAAGCAAAGGCATCAACGAATCCGTTAAAAAACTTGACGACGTTGTACAGGACCTAAACAATATTTTGCAGGTAAAAGGCGAAATTAGTAACAATAAGGAGATAGTACATTTTTCGGAGCTGGTGGACGATATAAAGATCAGCATCAAAAATTTGATTGATAAAAATGGTATAACAATAAAACATGATTTTTCGGAGATCAATGGCTTATTAACCATAAAATCTTATATGTACAGTATATTTTATAATCTTATTTCAAACAGCATTAAATACCGAAGGCAGCATATTCCAAGCTTTATAACAATTGAAAGCCGCCTGGAAAAAAATAAAATGGAATTAATTTTTACCGACAACGGCATGGGTATTGATCTTAATAAAAATGGCGGGGATGTGTTTGGCCTGTACAAACGGTTTCATAACCATGTAGAAGGCAAAGGCATGGGCTTGTTTATGGTGAAAACACAGATTGAGACGCTTGGTGGAAAGATCAGCATAAAGAGCACAGAAAATAAGGGGACGGAGTTTAAGATTGAGTTTGGAGTTTGAGTGGAGGGAAGTCGGAAGTCAGAAGTCGGAAGTGATAGAGAGGCGCAACTTCAGCTGTCAGCATGGAGAGGCAAACGGCGGGCTACCCCGGAAAAGCGGCACAAACTAAGGTAACTATCACTTTAGGCGTGATCGGCCGTAAACAAAATGGAAAAAATAATAAATCTTAAATATATATTATTAATTAAAAATTAATCTTATATTGCATCACTAATCCTTCGAAAGCTTACTGGTACTCCTAAAAACCCCTAACTGATAAGCACTTTCCCATCAAGTCACCGTTATCTTCATTGTTTTATATTGACTCAGCGGTAATCATTTAGTCAAACCTTGCCGGTTATTTATGGAGCCGGCATCCCGCTCGTATTAATTAATGCACTGAGGGGAGGATAAAGTACAAAAAACTTCGTGTAATCAGCAATCTAATTAAACCCGGTAATTATTATGGACGAAAGTAAAAACGATCCAATTTCTTTTTTGAGTGACAGGCGTAAAATTCAGCAGCATGTTGTGAAAGGCCCCGGCATTACCAGGAAAAAAAGGGCCGAAGAATTAATTATTGCTAACAAAGAACTTGTTTTTCAAAACGAAGAGAAAGAAAAACGTGCCTCAGAGTTGATCATAGCTAATAAAGAGCTAGCTTATCAAAATCAGGAAAAGGAAAAGCGTGCTGCAGAGTTGGTCGTAGCTAACAAAGAACTCGTTTTTCAAAATCAGGAAAAAGAAAAACGCGCTGCGGAGTTAGTCATTGCAAACAGGGAACTTATTTATCAGAATGAAGAAAAGGAAAAACGAGCTATAGAGTTGATCGTTTCGAACAGGGAATTAAAAAAGGCTGAAAACGATATTCGCAAATTAAATAAAGAAGATATCCGCAAGCTAAACGAAGAATTGGAGGAAAAGGTACTTGAGCGTACCGCGCAGCTGGAATCTGCAAACAAGGAACTGGAATCGTTTTCATATTCGGTATCGCACGATTTGCGTGCACCACTAAGGGCGGTGAACGGCTTCGCAATATTACTTGGAGAGCGTTATAATGGTCTGCTTGACAATGAAGGAAAGCGCCTGTTGAATATAATAAAGGAAAACGCCAATAAAATGGGTTTGTTGATAGACGACCTGCTTGCCTTTTCGAGATTGGGTAAAAAGGAAATTCACAAATCGGTGATCAATATGACCGCACTGGCCGAAAATGCCCTTTACGAATTGAATACATCGCAGCAGGTTAAAGCGGAAGTAAAAATATATGATCTTCACCAGGCATTAGCTGATGCTACCCTGATGCACCAGGTTTGGTTAAATTTATTGTCCAATGCAATAAAATATTCGTCTAACAAAAAAGCCCCCGTTATTACGATAAGCTCGGAGGAAAGAGATGGAGAACTCATCTACTCCATAGCTGATAACGGCGTTGGATTTAACATGCGGTATGTTCATAAATTATTCGGCGTTTTTCAGCGGCTCCATGACGCAGAAGATTTTGAAGGAACAGGTGTGGGATTAGCCCTCGTGCACAGGATCATAACCAAACAAGGCGGAAAGATTTGGGCTAACGCAAGAGTTGGGAAGGGCGCCACTTTTTATTTTAGCTTACCGGAAAGAACACTGATTAAATAAGTTATTATGGACAATGTAGAGGTTGAAATTCTTTTGATAGAAGACAATGCAAATGATGCAGAGCTTGCTATAACGGCGTTACAGAAAAATAATGTCGCAAAGCATATCATTCATTTAAAAAATGGCGCAACAGCGCTTGACTTCCTTTTTGGAGCAGGCAAGTATAAGGGAAGAAATACCAATAATAAGCCAAAAGTAATACTGCTTGACCTTAAAATGCCAAAAGTTAGCGGGCTTGAAGTGCTGGAAAAATTAACATCGAATGAGCTCACACAACAAATCCCGGTAGTAGTGCTTACCTCATCAAAAGAACATCCCGATGTGGAAAAAGCTTACCAGCTTGGCGCCAACAGTTACATAGTTAAGCCTGTTGATTTCGAAAGCTTCCGCAAAGTAGTAAATGACCTCGGGATATACTGGCTGGTATTAAATCAGCCGTCGTTGTAAAATCGGGATAGTTTAAATTAAATGGAGAAAAAAATAAAAATACTTCATCTTGAAGATGTGCAGTTTGATGCAGAATTGGTGGCAGCCGAGTTGATCAGGGCAAAAATGAATCCCGAAATACTTGTCGTTCATGATAAGGCAAAGTTTTTACATGCGCTAAAAGATTTTTCGTATGATGTTATACTATCAGATCATTCACTTGTTTCCTTTGATTCCCATGAGGCCCTCAGGCTTGTAAAAAAAGCCGGTATCACCGTTCCGTTTATTTTAGTTACAGCAGCCATGACCGACGAATTTGCTGTGAAGATAATGAAGGAAGGCGCTTATGACTATATTCTAAAAGACCGTTTGAGCCGCTTGCCTTCGGCTATTATCAACTCGATAGAAAAACATAGTTGGGAAGAGCAGCAGCGGGCGGCTAATGAAAGGTTAGCATTTCATATAGAAAATACACCCCTTGGATTTATTGAATGGGACAATCAATTACATATAAAAGCATTATCGAAGCAGGCGGAAGAAATTTTTGGATGGGGCCTGGCAGAATTTTCAGAACACGACAGAAACGGTTACAGCCAGGTGTACGAAGAAGATTTACCCATCGCAATTAAAGCAGTGCAAGATCTGATGACCGGGGTTGTCCAAAGAAATACTATACAACATCGTAATATAACTAAAGATGGAAGGGTTATATGGTGCGAATGGTTCAATTCCGTTTTAAAAGATAAAGATGGTAAGGTAGTTACTATCATGTCATTGGTGCAGGACATAACAGCCCATAAAGTAGCCGAAGAAAAATTAAATAAGGCCAACCGTCTATACACATTTATCAGCCAGGTCAATCAAAGCATCGTGCGTATAAAGGATGAGCAGGAGCTTTTCAGGACAGCATGCAGCATTGCATTTGAATTTGGCAAGTTCAAAATAGCCTGGATCGGCTTGTTCAATAAACTGAACAACGAAATTTCTATTGTCGGTCAAAATGGTATGCCTGGTGAGAACCTCAAACAATTTAAGAATATAGCCGTAATAACGGGCGGCCCGCAGGAATATGTATTGCGCAGCGGCAAATATTTTTGCTGCAACGATATTGCGAATGAACCTGAATTGGAAGGCTGGAAATCATTGGCCTCTAAATATGGCATTAATTCGTGCATGGTTTTGCCTGTTAAAAAGTCAGGAAACATTATAGGAACCTTTAATTTATATTCCAACAAGCTGAATTTTTTCGATACCGAAGAAATTGCCTTATTACTTGAAGCAACCGGTGATATTTCTTTTGCCCTTGATACTTTTGAAAAGGAAAAAGCACACCGGCACACAGAAGAACTGGTAGTTCAAAATGAAAAGCGCTTTCGTTCACTGATAGAAAAAGGTTCGGATATGATAACGCTTGCACATCCCGATGGGGAACTGATATATGTTAGCGCCTCTGTTACTAAGATGCTGGGATATTCGGCCGAAGAGTTGCTTCACATGTCAGTTTTCGATTTCGTTCATCCGGATGATATTCCGGGAGTTATGAAAAACAGGGACGAAGTAGTTTTGACCCCTGGTAAGTCAATTTATTACCAGCACCGGCGAAGGCATAAAAACGGCAGCTGGATGTGGTGCGAAGGTACCCTTACAAATATGCTTCATGAACCCGGTATCAATGCCCTGGCATCTAACTTCAGGGATGTCACCGAAAAAAAACTGGCAGAAGAAGGATTGCTGTTAACGCAATTTGCCATTGACAGCGCAGGCGATGCTGTTTTTTGGATGACGGCGGATGCACAGATTGTTAAAGTTAATGAAGCGGCATGTACTATGCTTGGCTACTCACAACCGGAAATGGTTCAACTTTCGGTTCCGGATATAGACCCGGACTTTAATGCAAAAAAATGGCGTGTTCATTATGAAGAACTTCGCCAAAAAGGATCACTTTTTTTTGAGACCATTCAGCAGGCGAAGGATGGCAGGTTAATACCTGTGGAAATAAGCGCCAATTACATAAAATTTGGGGATGCGGAATATAATTGCGCTTTCAGCCGCGACATCTCCGAAAGAAAAATTGCGGAAGGAAACCTTGTAAAAAGCGAAACGAAATTAAAAGAAGCCCAGGCTATTGCCCACATAGGCAATTTTGAAATTGATTTAATAAACTTCTCAGAAGTTTGGTCGGATGAAATGTACGTAATTATTGGAATAAGTAAGGAGGATGCCACAGCCTCCACTGAATTATTTTTGTCGGTTATTCACCCGGACGACTTAGATTATGTACAAACCGGATTTGAGCGATGCTCGAGGGAATTTGAAAACTGTACTTTTGATTTTAGGTTTGTCCGCAAAGATGGCATCGCAAGGTATGGTTATACTAAAGCGAGGTTTGAATTTGATAGAAATAAAAAACCCGTCCGGCTTTTTGGAGTGTTCCAGGATGTTACAGAAGTTAAACTGGCTGAATTAGAACGTTTAAAAATGGTTAATGACCTGATGGTGCGAAATGCCGAACTGGAGCAATTCGGTTATATTATTTCTCATAACCTGAGGGCGCCGGTGGCTAATATTATCGGGGCGTCAAGCGCATTGATTGATCCGGACCTGAGTGCGGAAGACAAACAAATACTCAAAAAAGGAATAAACACATCTGTTATTAAGCTTGATAGTGTGATAAAGGACCTTAATCAAATTTTAGAGGTAAAAGGTAAAATTAGCGAGCCAAAAGAAATAGTCCATTTTTCGAAATTGGTTGACGATATAAAGTTTAGCATTGAGAATATGATAGACAAAGATGCTATAGAAATAAAATGCGATTTCTCGGAGGTCGACGAGTTTTTAACTTTAAGGGCCTATTTGTACAGCATTTTTTATAATATTATTTCAAACAGCATTAAATACCGCAGGCAGCAGGCTCAGTGTCTCATTGAAATTAAAAGCAGGCTTGAAAAAAACAGGTTGGAATTAATTTTTACCGACAATGGATCAGGCATTGACCTTAAAAAAAACGGCGATGATGTTTTTGGCCTCTACAAACGGTTTCACAACCATATAGAAGGCAAAGGCATGGGGTTATTTATGGTGAAAACACAGGTTGAAACACTTGGTGGAAAGATCAGTATAAAAAGTGCAGAAAATAAGGGAACGGAGTTTAAGATTGAGTTTGAAGTTTGAGTGGAGGGAAGTCGGAAGTCGGAAGTCGGAAGTCAGAAGTCGGAAGTCGGAAGTGGCATTGTGTTAAGCTGCTTCAGCGAAATCCTTAAATCAGTGCCCAATCACAAAGTTCGACTTAAGACTTCGGACTTAACAGCGGCTTTTAAGGATTGAATATCCAGGGGTAATTGTCAATAATCGCCTGGATAAGCTGCGGGTCGCTTTTATTTTTTTTTAGATACAAAACCATTTTCTTAAAATAAGCGGTAACGCTGCTCCCCGGTAAATAATAATATTTCTCCGCTGCTATAATTTTAAATGTCCCAAAATATAGCTTGCCGGCATCTTTACCAATCTGGAAATTGGTTTTCTTTACATAGGTCAATACGTTATTATATGATCTTTCATCAGTTACTATTGATTTTGGAGGCAGCGTATCAATCACCCGCTCATCCGAATCTTTTGGCACCTCGCCATCTTCAAAACTTATATTAAGCGTATGCACAGGAACGAGATTTTCACCGATGTGAAAAAACTTTATATAATGTGGTGTCGGTGTTTGGCCATGAGCAATTAACGCCAAAAAAAGAATTGCTGTTATTAAAAAAGGGGTTCTCATACCATTTTTACCCTAATCAACGGGTTAAATATAAATTTGATGATCAAATATCAGTCCGAAGACAAATCACACTTTTTGCAAAGAAAGATAAATATTTGTTAATACGCCTAACTTTCCTGCATCTAAAAACCTTTCACCTTTTACCTTTCGCCTTTCACCTCAAACAAAAACCTATCTTTGCCGAATGGGTGTAACTTTCGAGGATTTTAAGTTTAACAGGCAAATTTTAAATGCCATTGCCGATGCCGGTTATACCGAACCTACGCCTATCCAGCAAAAAGCGATCCCGCCGATATTAAACGGGCAGGACGTAATGGGCATTGCGCAAACCGGCACGGGAAAAACAGCGGCTTATGTTTTGCCTATATTGATGAAGTTGAAATATGCGCAGGGCGACCATGCCCGTGCCCTCATTATTTCGCCAACCCGCGAGTTGGCCATGCAGATCGAAGAAAATGTAAAAACTTTTGCCGCAAATACCGACCTGCGTGTAGTAGTTTTATATGGCGGGCTTGGCCCAAAAACACAAATTGAGCAAATAAATAAGGGTGCCGACATTATTGTAGCCACCCCCGGCCGCTTTATGGACCTGTACCTGGCGGGCCATATTATTACAAAAACATTGCAGGTTTTAGTGCTTGACGAAGCTGATAAAATGATGGACATGGGCTTTATGCCGCAGATCAACCGCATTCTGGAAGTTGTGCCCGTAAAACGGCAGAACCTGCTTTTTTCGGCCACCATGTCGGATAAGATACACGAGCTTTCCAATAATTTCCTGGAGTTTCCCACCATTATCGAGGTAACACCGCAGGCAACCCCGGCGCAAACCGTTGATCAGCAATTGTATCATGTGCCAAATGTTAAAACAAAAATAAACCTGCTCAAAAAGCTGCTGGAAAAAGAAGATGATATAAAAAAGCTGATGATCTTTTGTAAAACCCGCGTCGCTGCTGAAGACGTGTATAAATTTTTACTGCGTAAATTTGGCGAAAAGGAGGTTAAGGTTTTACATGCCAATAAGGGGCAAAACACCCGAATCAATGCCATCAACGCATTTAAGAATGATGAGGTTAAGATTTTGGTGGCGACCGACGTAGCCTCGCGCGGTATCGATGTGAGCGATGTGAGCCATGTGATAAATTTTGATGTGCCGGTAGTGATAGAAGATTATGTCCACCGAATTGGCCGTACGGGGCGCGCTTACCAGTTGGGTGTGGCCATCACTTTTTGTAACCCTGCCGAAGAATATTATACCCGTAAAATTGAAAAGCTGATCAGGCAGTCTATCCCTGTAAAGGCAATTCCTGATGGCGTATTTGTAGAAACGACGCCCTATGAAGAAAAGCAGGAACAGGACAAAGAGATCGACATGCAAAAGCGCCGGGACGATCCTGATTTCAAAGGCGCGTTTCACGAAAAGAAAACCCTGAACCAGCGCAAAAAATTTGACGACGCAAAATCAAAGACCTCACGTAGTCCAAAAGCAAAAAGAACTAAATCGCCAAAATCATACAGAAAGAAGCATTAATTATGAAATTCAGAATTACCCCTTTAAACTTTGCAAGCGCATTTTTTTTGTTCATAGCTGTTTACAGCTGGATATACGGGCTGAAAATATCGGGCCACGAGTTTAAAAATATGAGCGGCCCAATTGGTTGGATATTTTTGCTTTTTGCAGTCGTAGTGTCATTTATGGATATCATGTTCCGTAATTTTTTCTCCGAAACCAAAAAAATATGGATTGTAGAGCTAAGCTTTATAACTTTGGCGGCTATTATATTTTTACTCCTTAGATAAATAAATGAAAACAGCCGAAATTAAGCTTACCATAAACCTCGACGATAATAATGTGCCAGAAAGTATCCTTTGGGAATCAACCGATGCGCAGAATAAAGAGGCGCTACCCGTAAAATCAATCATGCTTGCCCTATGGGACCAGGATTATAAAAATACTTTGCGTATTGACCTCTGGACCAAAGATATGCCCGTGGACGAAATGAAACGCTTTTTTTACGAAACCCTGCAAACCATGGGCGATAGTTTTTTACGTGCTACCGGCGAAACGAATATAGTTGAAGACCTGCGCGATTACTGCGCCCATTTTGCCGATAAAATGGAAATAAGCCCCAAATAAAAATGCGCCTTAATACTTTACTGTCTTTCGCCGGCTTTGTGATCCTTATTGCAGGTACCTATTGCCCCATCGTCAAACCAATTCTTGGCAGCTGGGATGTTTATGATGGCAACAAACCCTACGGTATTGTAATATTGCTGGTTGCTTTAGTGGGTATAATCGGAACTGTTTTTAACGAACAGAAAATTATTCGGCTTTCGGCTTGGTTATCACTCGCTTTGGTAATTCTTTTTTACTTTTTGGCCATTTTAAAAGTGCGCATGTCGTTTGACTTTATCCCCTTACATTTTGTAGCAAAATACCTTACCTCCAAATTAAAATTTAAATGGGGCTGGTATTTATTGTTCGGAGGGCCCCTGCTCGCTTTGGCGGGTGTTTTACTTAAAAGAAAGAAAAGTTTTAATTACCCGGCCGGTTAATTCCTGTCAAAAAAACAATAGGATTTTTTTATTAAATTTAATTATTTTCCACCCAAACAAAAGCAATTACAAATTGTTTTGAGCGGGTATAATCATATCTCCTCAAATCCAAATAATGTCAAAATTTTCCTTTCGGCAAGTGCTAACAGGGTTCATCGTATCCTTACTGTTAGTTTTCACTGTTTTTTACTTTTCATATACCAGTATCAATAATTTACAGGAAAATGAAAAGGCCGTCGCACGTACACTTGCGGTAATTAAAACATCTATCGTGGTGCAGGCCTTGCTGCTTGATTGCGAGACCGGTCAGAGAGGCTATATCGCTACGGGCAAAAATAAATTTCTTGAACCCTATACAAGGTCGATCACACTGATACCGGCTTCGCTGGCAGATTTAAAGACACTGATAAGAGATAACCCGGTTCAGCTCCAAAATTTAGACTCGCTCACTTTTTTTGCTAATTTAAAGTCGCGGGATGTGGAGTCTATCGTGCGGATCGCCGGTGTAAAAGGATTTGACACCGCCCGCAAAGTTTTAAGTAATTCGCCCGGAATATATGACATGAACCGGGTGCGGTTTTGGGTGGCCCAAATGGTTAAGGAAGAAAACAGGCTGTTGAAAATTCGGATAGAATCATCAGATAATGCTGTTGATACGGCAGGAAGAGTAATAGTTTTTGGCGGTATAATTGTGGTCTTCGTGGTATTAATGCTATCACTTTATATCCGGAAATCTTTTACCAGGCTAATAAAGAGCGAGGAAAATACCAGGGTAAGCAAAGCAGAACTTGAAAAGGTGCTGGACGAAAATAAAGCTAAAAACTGGCTGCTTACCGGTACAAGCCTGCTGAACGAGAAAATTCTTGGAAAGCAAAATGAAAAGGAACTAGCTGAAAATATCTTAACAGAAGTATGCGGCTATGCCAATGCAATTACAGGTACATTTTATTTGTATAATGAAGCGGAAGAAAGCCTGGATTTGTACGCGTCGTATGCTTTTCACGATCTTGGGGCGCTGAAGAAATCTGTTAAATTGTCCGAAGGCTGGCTGGGGCAGGTAGCAAAAAATAAAAAAGCCTCGGTAGTTAGGGGTAAATTGAATGATAAGCTTGAATTGGGATCATCGCTAATTAATCAAAATTTAACGGAGGCCTTTATTGTCCCCTTCTTTTTTGACTCCAGATTAAAAGGCGTATTTGAACTTGCTTTTGAAAATGAGTTAGAAACACGCACCCGCGATTACATTTTAATAATTGCTAATGTTATCGGTGTTGCCGTAAACACCGCACAAGCTTTCACAATAACCTATAATTTATTATCGCAGGTACAGGAGCAGGCCGAAGAGCTGGAGTCCCAGCGTGAAGAAATGCGGATCACCAATGAAAGATTGCTGACTAAAACAGAAATGCTGCAGGCTTCAGAAGAAGAACTCCGCGTGCAGCAGGAAGAATTACGCACTGCCAATGCCGAACTTGAAGAAAAAGCCGATCTGCTTGAAGGAAAAAACAGCACCATTGAAGCGGCAAGGCAGTCTATAAACAGCAAGGTAAAGGAGTTGGAAACAACAGGCAGGTATAAGTCGGAATTTTTAGCAAATATGAGCCATGAATTACGGACCCCTCTAAACAGTATTTTGGTTTTGGCCCGGATCCTTAAAGATAACAAACCCGCCAACCTCAGTGCAGACCAGGTTAAGTACGCCGGTGTGATATTTAGCGCCGGTAACGACCTCCTGTCATTGATCAATGACATACTTGACCTTTCAAAGATTGAGTCGGGTAAGTTGGAATTGCACAACGAAGATGTAAAAATCACCGACATTCTGAATGACATGGAAATGTTGTTCACCGAATTTGCCCGGAATAAAAAGATACGGTATTCAGTAAACGCCTCTGATGAATTGCCCGAAAATATATTTACTGACAAGGTTAGGATTGAACAGGTATTAAAAAACCTGCTCTCCAATGCCTTCAAATTTACACCTGAAAAAGGCTCGATAAACATTAATGTAATTCCCGGCGCCGAAGATCAAACCATAAGCTTTTGCATAAAAGATTCGGGTATTGGCATTGCTCATGATAAACAAAAAATAATTTTCGAAGCCTTTCAACAGGCAGATGGCTCAACAAGCCGCAAATATGGCGGTACAGGTTTGGGCTTGTCCATAAGCCGTGATCTGGTTACTTTACTTGGCGGCAATATCGCGGTAATAAGTGAGCCGGGTAAGGGAAGTGAATTTATTTTGACCATCCCCATAAAGGCGAAGATCAGTATGCCCGGAGAAGTAGTGTTTGAAATGAAGGGTGCGCAAAAACCACGCGCAGAATTCTTCGGTTCTGCAAATAAACCGGCAAAGCCATATAACAGGGAGCCATTGGTGATAATTGTCGAGGATGATAAAAATTTCGCAGATATTCTGCAGGACTATTCGCACGATCATGGATATAGATCAATAATTATAAATGAGGGTACAAACGCGGTTCAGATAATCAAAAAGAATCAGCCCGATGGGGTAATACTTGATATTATGTTGCCGGGTAAGGATGGCTGGCAGATATTAAGGGAATTAAAAGAGGATGAGGCAACATCGCAAATACCAGTTCACCTGATGTCGGCGAACGAGGCTGCCACAAACCACGCCGGCCTTGAAGGGGCCATCAGTTTTATGAAAAAACCGATCGCTATCGAAACTATCGACCGGTTGTTTAGCGATATTATGCTGCAAAGCGGCATCGCATTTAAACAAATATTGCTGATCGAGGATAACAAGATACAAAGCGCGGCATTACATGAATTAATGCTGAGCCTGAGCATTACCGTCGACCAGGCTTTTGACGGAAAGTCGGCATTCGCGTTGCTCAACGAAAATGAATACCAGTGTATTATACTTGATATTAACCTGCCTGATATTTCCGGGCTCGACCTTTTGGACAGGATCAAAGAAATTGACCGTTTCAAAACGCTGCCGGTGATCATAAATACAGCTATGGAAATGGATCAGGCTTCGGTTAACCGGCTGATGAAGTATGCCAATGCAATGGTAATGAAAACCAATAATTCGGCCGACAGGCTTATCGATGAGGTAAATTTGTTTTTAAACAAAATACGGGAAGACGATTTGAAGCCAAAAGATACCGTTTTGGTACGTAAACAAAAAATCGTTCCAAAAGGTAAAGGTGTGATCAAAGGAAAAAAAATATTGATTGTTGATGATGACGCGCGAAATATTTTTGCCTTAAGCAGCGCGCTGCAAGGTTATGATATGGTTGTTGAAATAGCCCATGACGGGCAGGAAGCTATAAACAAGCTGCAGGGAATTGCCGATATCGACCTGGTGCTGATGGATATTATGATGCCTGTAATGGATGGATATGAGGCCACAAGGTTTATAAGAAAGCAAGAAAAGTATGCTAAATTACCCGTAATAGCATTGACAGCTAAAGCAATGATAGATGACCGCGAAAAATGCATTGCTGCGGGAGCTAATGACTATATTACCAAACCTGTTGACATGGATAGGTTAATTGCATTGTTACAGCTTTGGCTGGGGAGTTAGCGGCAAGTCAATAATATTTGGTTTTAAGTTCCGGGGTATTTTTTGTTCATCTACTTAATGCCTGGCGGTACTCAAAGACGGCACAATATTTGCCAAAAATCACCATTTTTTTTGCGTAAGTTTCCCCAGCTTCCTTTTTTCTTCAGACTTAAGGATATTTTATTTTGATATAATATTAAAAATGGATTTTTCATCAGAAAGTTTAACCGCCGAACAAATAGCCGAACTTGTTGACCTGGTAAAAAAAGTTCACGGATTTGATTTTTCAGATTACACCAAAGCATCTTTAAAAAGAAGGATCACCCGGGTAATGCAGATAAAGAAAACAGGGTTTTATGGTCTTAAGCATATATTAATTAATGATCCTTCCTTTTTCCAGGAGTTTTTAGAAGAAATTACCGTAAATGTTACCGAAATGTTTCGTGATCCTTCGTTTTATAAAGCGCTTGATACCGAGGTCGTACCCTATCTATCTACTTATCACCATATAAAAATATGGTCGGCAGGCTGTTCGTCGGGCGAAGAAGCCTATTCATTGGCAATTTTAATGCGTGACGCGGGCTTGAATGAGAAATCATTTATTTATGGAACGGATATAAATTTGAAAGTTTTAAAAGAGGCCCGTGAAGGGATCTATAGCTTAAGGAATATAAAAAACCATGCCGGGAATTACCAGTTATCGGGCCTGAGCGGATCATTAACAGATTATTTTACCACCTTTTATGATGACGCGGCCATTCACGACGATTTAAAAGTTAACACGCTGTTTTCTGTTCATAATTTGATTTCGGATTCGGTCTTTAATGAATTCCAACTGATCAGCTGCAGGAACGTTTTCATTTATTTTGAAACAACGTTGCAGGAAAAAATATTGGATCTTTTTTATGATAGCCTGTGTCCGTTTGGTTTTTTATGCCTTGGCAGTAAAGAAACTATACGATCTGACGTGTTTAGGATGAAGTTTAGGGTGGTGAACCAAAAGGAAAATATTTATCAGAAAATTGGGGATTGACGAAGACATAATTGAACGCTGGCACAACTCTGATATATTGTTGTTAGGGGGATCTGCGGGGTCATTTAAACAAATATTCCAGGTTGTCAGAAATTTGAAGCCTGGTTTGAACAAGGCTGTGATCATAATTATTCACCGGAAGAAGAATTTTATGAGTAAAATTGAAAAATTGTTTGGTGAAAATAGCCGGTTGCCGCTAAAGGAAATTAGTGATAAGGACAAAATAGACAGGAATACTGTTTACATAGCGCCGGCTAATTACCATACCCTGATTGAAAAAGGCGATTACTTTAGTTTAGATGTTTCGGAAGCAGTATGGTACTCAAAACCATCGATTGACGTTACATTCGAAAGTGCAGCTGAGGAGTATTATGGCCGGTGCACTGCCATATTGTTTTCCGGAGCTAACCAGGACGGCGCCCTTGGAATGCTTAGATTGAAGGCGGCAGGCTCATTAACTATAGTGCAGCACCCCGATGATGCGGAAATGCCTGAAATGCCCAACGCCGCGATAAACATTAATGGAGCAGCTTACGTATTAAGGACAGCCGAGATTTTCGAACTATTGAATAAATAAGAAATTTACCTGTTTTTCCTTATATGACGCCTATTAATATCCTCGTTGTCGATTACAAAGAAGAAAATATCTCAACTTTTAAGGCGTTGCCAAAACGCGGTGACATCGGACTATTTTTTACCAAATCTTCAAATGAAGCGCTGAAACTCGCCTGGGAAAAACGGGTATCCATAGCATTGATAGATGTTCAGTTACCCGAAATGGATGGTTTGGAATTGGCAGAGATGCTGAGATCAAATCCACGAACCGAAGATATTTTGGTTGTTTTCTTAATCTCTCAATCAAATGTAGTTAAATTAGCGGCAATTAAAGGCTTGGGTATTGATGCCCTGTATAAACCGCTCGACCCTAAGATAATGCTTGCAAAAATTGAATCATTGATACAAATGTCACACCATAAGGCCGATAATAAGCAAAGGGATGAAGAACTGCAAAATCTAACGGCAGTTATAAACAACGCTGCGGAAATTGTTTGTATCGTTGATGAAAATGATTATCATATAAAAACTATTAATCCGGCCGTTGAAAAAATATTGGGCTTTAGCCAGGTGGAACTGCCTGGAAGAAGCATCACGGATTTTGCAGTTGAGGGGCAAAGAATTGATTTCAGAAGAAAATTGGCCGGGATCGTCAAAGACGGCCTGCGTTATTCTGCTTTTGATTTTGAATTTGCCAGGTACGACAAAAGAACAATATGGGTAGAGTGCCGTGTTGCCCGGCAAAATAAAACACTCCTTTTTAATATAAGCGATATCTCAGAGCAAAAGAATTATCAGAACCAGCTCATTAAATCAAAGGAAAATGCCGAACAGGGCAAAAAGGTAAAGGAAACCTTTTTGGCAAACATGAGCCACGAACTGCGCACGCCGGTTAACGGCATTATAGGCTTAACTAATCTTTTGCGCAAAACGCCGCTAAATGAGCAGCAAAACAGTATGATCGACCTGCTTGAAGTATCGTCGGAATCACTGCTGGGTGTTATAAATGACGTGCTGGATATTGCAAAGATGGAGGCCGGAAAATTCAGTATTATAAGGTCACCAAATAACGTTCATGATCTGCTCCGGTCGGTATATGGTTTGCTCAAATTTAAAGCCGACGAAAATAATATAGAATTTATATTAACGATAGCGCCCGATGTGCCTGTAAATTTAATGGTCGATTCCCTTCGTTTAAACCAGGTATTGATGAATTTATTGAGCAATGCTATCAAATTTACTAACCGGGGTTTTGTAAAATTAGAGGTTTCAGTATTGCAAAAAAATGAAGACCGGGTGCAGTTGAAATTCACAGTTGAGGATAGCGGGATAGGCATACCCGAAAGCCGGTTATCGAGTGTTTTTGACTCGTTTGAACAGGCTGAAGATGATACTGCGGTTAAATATGGCGGAACAGGTTTAGGCCTGGCAATTGTTAAAAAACTCGTGGAATTAAAAGGAGGTGAGCTTGTCGTTACCAGCGAACCGGGGAAGGGCAGCATATTTAGCTTTATTAACTGGTACACCGCAACTGGTAAGCCTAAAGAGAAAGCTGCTTTCAGGACTGATAAACTTCTTGAGCAATTTGAAAACGTACGGCTTTTGGTAGCTGAAGATAACCTGGTTAACCAGTTTATGCTGTCGAAGATGCTAAAAGATTGGGATATAGAAGTTGAAATGGTGGACAATGGACAAAAGGCACTCGATAAACTACAGGCTAACCACTATGACCTGGTATTAATGGATACCCACATGCCTGAAATGAATGGCTACGAGGCGGCTAAAGCAATCAGGCGGGATTTTACAGAACCGAAAAGAAGTATCCCGATCATCTCGTTATCAGCCGCTTCGTTTGACTATGAACAGGAAGAAGCACTTTTATCGGGGATGAACGACGTATTGTCAAAGCCATTTCAGCCACAGGAGCTTCACCGGAAAATTAAGCGACTGTTAAAGATCGGGGAACTGGTTAAAGCTCAAGTTTAGTTTGCCCGACGCCCATTACGCGTGCTTCGTGTTCAAGTAACCATTTTTTACGCCATATACCGCAGCCAAAACCGGTTAAGCTGCCGTCCGAGCCGATAACGCGATGGCAGGGAACAACTATTATTAAATGATTTTTGCCATTTGCCGATGCAATCGCCCTTATGCCCAAAGGGTTGTTCATGAATTTCGATTGCTGCAGATAACTGATGGTATGGCCGTAATCTATCTTAAGTAATTGATCCCAAACCTTTTGCTGAAATTGTGAACCATTTTGTTTGACGGGCAGATCAAAAACTTTTCTTTCACCGGCAAAATATTCGTCTAATTGTTGTACTGCTTTTCTTAATAACGGCGTTTCGGGCGCTGTTACTTCAAAGTCTTCATCAAGCATATAAATAGAGGTGATGAAATCATCGTCTTCCGTAATGCGGGCATAACCAATGGGTGTTTTGTAATAGCAAAATGGCATGGGTGTTTGTAATGTATTAGCCGCTAAATTATACTAAATAAAAATATATTCAATGCTATTTGTTTCGATGGGCTACACCCATCGCTGATATATTTCGTCCTTTCAGGACTTAAGAACTGATATTTAGCCCTGAAAGGGCGTAATATGTCAACGCGCGATGAAGTCCTGCGGAACAGGATAAAGTCATGAGGTGAATAACTATCTTTGCCCCATGCAACTCATCAATCAAACCTGGTATCTTTTTAAAAAGGAAATTGTGCTTGAATGGCGTTCAAAATACGCCTTCAATGGCGTGCTGCTTTATGTGGTCTCAACTGTATTTATCTGCTATATCTCGTTCAACTTAAATCCCGGCTTTAGCGGCAGCAAAAGTTATCCTGTTGTTTGGAACGTTTTGTTCTGGATAATTATGCTGTTTGCGTCGGTTAACGCCATCGCTAAAAGCTTTATGCAGGAGAGCAAAAGCCGCTTGCTGTATTATTATTCTATCGCGAGCCCGCAGGCCATCATACTTTCAAAAACAATTTACAACATCCTGCTGATGTCACTGCTCAGTATGTTGGCGTTACTGGTTTACCTGCTTTTTTTTACCAACACAATCGGCGACCCGCTATTTTATTTTTTAACCGTATTGTTAGGCAGTATCAGCTTCTCTACCGTTTTTACTATGATATCTGCCATTGCATCAAAGGCAGGCAACAATGGCACTTTAATGGCCATTTTAAGCTTCCCGGTTATTATCCCCGTTATATTATTGCTGATAAGGCTCAGTAAAAACGCGATGGACGGCATTGAGCGAAGCTTTAGTTATAGTAACATGGGCGTGCTTTTGGCTATCAATGTTATTGTAATAGCTACGGCCCTATTGCTGTTCCCTTTTTTATGGCGGGATTGAGAGTGAGTCCGAAAGTCGGAAAGTCCGCAAGTCCGCAAGTCCGACCGCGTGCCGCCTTAGCTTTAGCGGTGGCGCAAAGAAGCTACGTTTAAAAGTCTTCTCTACCGAAGAGAATTGAAGAGTGCTAAAATAATTCCCAACCCTGCCCGTTATCTAAAAAAATCTTTCGGACTTTCGGACTTTCGGACTTTCCGACTATCTTAGCATTTTGAAAAATAAACTATAATTTTACCCGATGCGATTCCCCTGGCTCATCTTAATTTGTATATTATTTCCGTTTGCCGTCCTTGCCCAAAACGGCATTATCAGCGGTACTGTAACCAATGCTGACAGTAAAAAACCATTACCGCGGGCAAGCGTTTTTTTAAGTAACTCTGCTATTGGCTCCGCCACCAGCGAGGATGGCAAGTATATCCTGAGCGGCATAAGGCCGGGGCAGTATACCCTGGTAGTAAGTATCATTGGGTACGAGGAGTATTCAAAAACCATCCTGGTTGGCCGCGAACCCATAAAACTTGATATCGAACTGGCGCAAAAGCCGCTGCAGCTCAGGGAGGTAGTTATCTCATCAAGCGCCGACTGGAAAAAAAATTACGAGGCGTTTAGAAAGGAGTTTATCGGGACGGATGAAAATGCTAAGTATTGCGAGATACAAAACCCTCATATTCTCAACTTAGAGTATAACCCATCCAAACAATTATTACATGCCGACGCCGATGAATTTTTGATCGTGGAGAACAAGGCGCTCGGCTACCGTGTGAAATTTTTGCTGAATGATTTTAAAATTGATAAAATAGCAGGTTTAATTTCCAGGGAAGGGCAACAGGTTTTTGAAGAGCTGCCGGGAAGTGAGGCGCAGAAAAAAAGGTGGCACGAGAAACGTGAAGAAGCGTACTACGGTTCGGCGATGCACTTTTACCGTTCCCTTTATACTGATAAGTTGGCGGAGGAAGGCTTTCAGATTTACCGCTTGTCCCGTTATCTAAATCCCGAAAGGCCAGAGGAGGACGTGATCAGGCGTAAGATCAAATACTTTACCGGGATAAGAAGGGCAGACTCTGCTAACTACTGGATCAGCCTTGCAAATAAGTCAAAATACTACCGCGACAATTTAATTAAACCGGCATTATTTACATTCGAAATTTTGAACCGGGATGAGCAGCAGGGTTTATTCGATATACATTTCCAAAATTATTTATATATTGTTTATACTAAAAAAACAGATGACGTTTATAACAAGGATTTGTATCGCCCGCTGGATATGCCAAATTATGCAGTAAGTGTTGTTACTTTAACAGCCCCTTACGCAATATTTGATATGAATGGCATTGTAGTAGCAAACGCCCCCATTTATGAGGGAACATGGTCGAGAGACAGGCTTTCGGATATGCTGCCGGTTGACTATGTGCCTGACCAGAAGTGAGTAGTTGATTGGGTTGATTAAGTGAGTGGTTGTTAAAAATGTTTTTCCCGAACGATTATGTCTTAACCTAATCAACTTGATCAACCATTCACTTAATCAACTAAAAAAATTACCTTTACCCCGTTAATAACTATGAGATTTATATATCAAACATGGTGGAAAGTATTGGCTGTCCTGATCATTCTTTACACCTTAATTGCGGGGTTTTTGTTCGGTGTACCAACGCTGCCGATATTACATGAAACGATAAGAAACACCTATTTCCATGTACCTATGTGGATAGCCATGTTCACGGTTTTTACTATATCTGTTGTTTACAGTATCCTGTATTTGAACACCGGTAAGGAAGAATACGACCTGGTTGCTGTTGAATGTGTTAATACAGGCACATTCTTTTATGTTTTAGGCTTAATTACCGGGATGATGTGGGCCAAATATACCTGGGGTGCTTTTTGGAGCAATGATCCC
>Ga0206794_1010_pt1 | contig 56965 bp, 42 predicted proteins | sample Alteio_BWOrgCont_70_FD_152877 | JGI IMG/M metagenome (GOLD analysis project Ga0206794, IMG submission 152877) | Enriched cells from forest soil in Barre Woods Harvard Forest LTER site, Petersham, Massachusetts, United States -... | ecosystem: Environmental > Terrestrial > Soil > Temperate forest >...
CTAAACCCCAACTGAGCTGGCTAAACACGCCACTCCTTCCACAACCTCTGCGCAGCGTGCCTGTACTGCCACTTGGAAAGGGTCGAGTCGAAGTACGACTCATGAGGCTCAAGGTACCGGGCTCATTCGCAACGTGTTCCTGATGGCACGATTCGCGTCCCGCACAGAGCAGCCTGAAGACTGTGTGTCTCAGATCAGAAAGGGTTCATCGTTACCGGCCCGGACCTCGTCGGGTACAACGATCTTCTATGATCCTTGAGCCGTTAGCACCTTTGCCATGGATTTCTGCAAGAACTCAATAAGGAATAGATTAAGCGTCTTTTGAGCAGAAGGTGTCATCCAGCCAACGCTGCAAGAGCCCGCATGTCCCTTGTCTAATTCGCGATGATCATGCTCGCTACTGCTCTTGCGTGACCTCGATTGCATTGACCAAAGCATAGTCGTGAACTGGCTGGAACTCGACTTCGATGACTCCGTCGTTCAACGGCTCGATTCCGGAGAAGACTTTCACGACCGAGTCATGGCCGGGGGAGGCTTCGCTCAGGATGTCGAAATTCTTCAAAAGCGTGCGCCCGTTGGCATAGACATCGAAGACGCGGCTGCCCGGGCCACCACTGACCAGTTTGTCGCGGCCGAAGTAGCCCTCGGAAAAATAGAGCTTTATGCTGTAGGTCTTACCGTCGACGACCGGCAAGTAATAGCTGAATCGGCCATATCGCTCCCATTGGTAGAGCCGGGGCCGATCCGTGCCGACCGCAGCCAGCGCGCGTTGCAGTTGAGTTCCTCCGCCAAAATAGCGGTCGCTCAGCCAGCTGACTCCCGTTGAATCGACATAGCTGATTGCCGAGGCGCTGATGCGCAGCGGCAACATTTTCCCCGGAACGCCGCGGAAGATCTCGATTGCGTTCAGAAATGCCTGATCGTTTCCGGCATCCACGTGAATGGATCCATCGGCCCCGGGCTTAACATCGATCAGGACTTTGATCGCGGCCCGCCCGGTCCCCTCGGAATCGCAGATGATGTCATATCTGTATGGCCGGCCGTTGACGAGCAAAGCGGGTCGATGCGCGGCAACGGGAGCACCGGAAAGGTCAACGAAGAAAAGGTGCAGTTCGTAGCTACCCGGATTGACGGGAAAGGCACAATGGAAATCGCCGGCCAATTCTCCGGCCACGATTTCGGGGTCGCTCACGCCGGAGATCAGCTTCACGTCGTTCTCAATCCGAGAGCCGCCATGGCAGTAGGAGTCGGGAGACCAGACCTGCCCGATGTGGTCCACCCATTCCCGCCCTGATCCCAATTTAAGAGCGAAGACCGGGGCCGTCACGCCTCCCGGTACTTCTGCCGGGGCCAGATCTGTGCTTCCCCGGTGGTGACGCAGCAGAACAAATGAAACGACTAGCAGCGCGCCGAGGAGACCGGCAAGAGCGACTGGCCAATTTCGCCGCGTCGCCGGAGGCGGAGTGTCAGGGAGAGACGAAATCTCCTTGCTGATGGACTCTCCAGCGACGGGATCAGAAGCTCGACTGGAAATGTCCTGGGGCTCTTCAGATTCTAGGTCCGACGGTTTGGAGACGTCATTGACCTCAGCGACAGGGGAGGGCGCCAGAGTGAGGCTGCCTTTCTCGGCGCTGACTCTCTGGAAATTGGGCACGTACGAGCCGACTGGCAGGATGATGCGAATCGGGTTCAAGCGCCCTTCGCCTTTGTAGTAGCTCTCGAGCCGCTTGCGCAGGCTGTGCGCGCTCACGCGCACGATCGGGTCCACTTGTGGGTCGAACCCGGAGCGCCTGCCCAGGGCGGAAACGGCTATGTTGTACTCTTTGATCTCATGGTCGAGACCCTTGAAGTAGCTCTCACATATGTAGGAAAGAAATTTGCAAAGGGCCGGAGCGCGCCGGAAATTGGGCGAGGCCAGGATGCGCTCAAGCTCCATCCGGTTTTCATGTTCGAGTGAATCCTGTACCAGCTTGAGGGGGGTCGACATGATTGGGGTCGGTTGGAAGCTGGCCCTTCGAGCGGCGCGCTTCGAACGCCCTTCAGTGTAGCGAAAATGGCGCCCGCGATTCAAACCGCGCCCGAATCCTCCAGTTCCAAACAGGTGCCGGCCTCACACCACTGACGGGCTGCGTTTTCATGACCTTGGGGTCCGGCCAGGCAAGCACTGCAAACGGCTTGTTTTGAAGGAGCTCTCAGGCAGTCGCAGTCATGGGACGGACCCCCGCTAGGCCCTCGGTTAAGCGTTTATAGAAGCGATAGTTAACCGTTAGCTGCGCTCGCCCGGCGATGAGTTTACCCTACTTTACTTCCAAGTTATCGCCTCCTCCGCTGAGCCTTTGCCGCGTACTGCGACGAGACCACGGGAGAAATTCGAGCGAATGAAACCTGAGAACAAACTGGAGATTGGGCAGCACGGACAGGGAATCGAACCACCGACCCACAAACACCTTCGAAGCCGGTTGCGACCCCCGCTGTCTTTGATCGCTGTTTTTCCTCTGGTTCTGGGAGGGCTCCAGGCAGCCGCACAGCCCGCTCCAGACTTCGGTCCGAACGTAATCATCATTGACCCGAGCATGCCCTCAGCCACCATCAATTCGACGTTGACTTCGCTGGCCGCGCTCGATGTGAACTCCCAATTCATCACCAGCCGATACGCTGTGCTCTTCAAGCCCGGTAGCTATTCGGTACAGGCCCCGATCGGATACTACGAATCGATCGCAGGTCTTGGAAAAGACCCGACGGCAGTCACCATCAACGGCTTCATCACTCCGAACTTTGGCGCCGTGCCGGAAAATCAGAACCTGACAGAAACCTTCTGGCGCTCCATGGAGAATCTGGCGTTCAACGTGCAGACCGATACCTCGCAGAACGCTCCGCCAAACACGCTGCAGTGGGGGGTCTCCCAGGGAACATCCCTGCGGCGGCTTTTGGTTAACGGCGCACTTCAACTCGGCGATTCGGGCTTCGGCTATTCCAGCGGAGGCTTTATCGCGGATACCGAAGTCACGGGGGTCGTCAGCTCCTCTACCCAGCAGCAGTGGTTCACACGCAATAGTGTGTTCAGAGGGTGGAACGGCAGCAACTGGAACATGGTCTTCGCGGGTGTGGAAGGCGCACCGTTTTCAAATTACCCGGCCAATGCCTTCACGGTGTTGCCAACAACACCGGTGAGCCGCGAGAAGCCCTTCTTGTATACCGACGAAGGCGGTGGCTACCGTGTTTTTGTGCCCGTCAGGGGGACCAATTCGTCCGGAATCGACTGGCATTCGCCCGCCGGGCCCGGTTACTCGGTCCCGATCAGCCGATTCTTCATCGCCCGGCCGGGCAACACGCTCCAGGACATCAATCGAGCTTTGTCTGGTGGCGAGAATCTCATCCTGACGCCGGGTATCTATCAGTTCTCGGGGGGCATCCGGATCACGCGTCCGGACACGATCGTGCTCGGCCTGGGATATCCGACAATCGTCCCGCAGACCGGCACGCCCGCTATCACGGTTGCGGACGTCGATGGGGTCCGGCTCGCAGGGCTGCTCATCGACGCGGGTCCGGTCAACTCTCCGGTGCTGGTTCAACTGGGCAATCCGAGCGGGCCAAGGACGTCCCACCAATGGGATCCAACGTCTCTCAATGACGTCTTCTTCCGGATCGGTGGTGCTACGCCGGGTCTGGCAATAACCACTCTGGAGGTCGATAGCGACGATGTGATCCTGGACAACATATGGGCCTGGCGCGCCGATCACGGCAACGGAGTCGGCTGGACTGACAACGTCGCCGATCATGGACTCGTTGTTAACGGCGACTTCGTGACAGCCTCAGGCCTGGCCGTCGAGCACTATGAGCAAAACCAGGTGGTCTGGAATGGCGAGCACGGCCAAACCATCTTTTATCAAAGCGAGCTTCCATACGATGTCCCGAGCCAGAGCGCGTGGATGCAGGGGAATGCCAATGGCTACTCGTCGTACGCGGTTTCCGGCTCGGTCAGGGATCACCACGCTTACGGGCTCGGGGTGTATTCCTTCTTTAATCAGGGAGTCGATATTGTCGAGGACAGCGCCATCACCGTCCCCGATGCGAGTGATGTCTCGGTAACTCACGCAGTCTCGGTCTTCATTGCCGGCAGCGGCTCCATTAGTCATGTCGTGAACGACGCCGGGGGAACGGTCGGCGGCAGCTTCGGATTGTCATTCCTCCCGTCGTATCCGGTAAATCCGTGCAGCCTCGGCTGCCCGCAACTACCCCAGGCACCGAAAAGCCTTTCGGCGAGGGTAGTTTCCGCTAACCACATAAATCTGGCCTGGGAGCCGAGCCCAAGCCCGCTAGTTCGCTACAGCATCTTTCGCAGCAACTTTCCTCTCTTCACCCCTTCTGCTGCGAACCAGGTCTATTCCGGCCTGGTCGATACCACTTACGCAGACAGCTCGGCGAATCCGGCGCAGCACTACTACTACGTGGTCGAAGCCATCAACAACGCGGGAGTCTCGACCCCCTCGAACATCGCCGGCGCGTCAACACCGAGCGCCGGCGGACAAATCTTGGCAGATGTTCTCGACATCAACACCGGAGGATATGACACGGGCGGAACGCCGGATTGGGTGCTGGATGAGTATTCCACCGGCGGACAGTGGGCTGGGTATGCCGGCGGGACCATCGACACTTCACTGGTGCCGAATCCTGCTCCGCAGTATGTCTACCAGACGAACCGGTACGGGACCTTCAACTACGACATTCCAGGTCTGACTCCCGGATCGACTTACATCGTTGATCTTCACTTTGCTGAAACCTACTGGCCGAGTCCAGGCCAGCGGCAGTTCAACGTGGCACTGAACGGGAAGCCTGTCCTGACAAACTTCGATATCGTCGGCGTGACTGGAGCGATGCGGAGAGCCATTGTGGAGTCATTCCTGACCACCGCCGATTCCAATGGCTATATCCACCTCGCGTTCACACCGGGCAATGCGGACAATCCCCAGATCAATGGCATCGAGATCGGCTTGCCATGCAAGACCGGATGCGCGGCGCAGCCAATCGCTCCAGCTGCGCTGAGAGCAAGGGATATTTCCACCAATGAAATTGATCTTTCGTGGACAGCCAGCGCCACTCCCGGCGTGAGCTACATCATTTACCGGAGCCAGTTGGCCGGCACCGCGATCGCTTCTCCACAAATCGTTGCGTCGGGCGTGACCGGCACTGCTTACGCCGACATCAGCGCAAACCCGGCTTCCAATTACGCCTACTATGTCGCGGCTATCGATGCTGCGGGCCTGTCAACGACAAGTAACATCGCCAAGGCGAGCACTCCCAGTGCAGGCGGCGCCATCACGAACGCCGTCGTCGCGATTAATGCCGGCGGAGTCGCGGTTGCCGAAGCTGCGGAGGGTTCGCAGGCTGCCTTTGAGTGGCTGGCCGATCAGGACTTCACGGGCGGGACGCCTACTTCAACTGGTTCCGCTATCAACACGTCCCTGGCCCCCAACCCGGCGCCGCAAGCGATTTATCAGACCAACCGGTACGGAGCGATGACCTGTACGATTCCAGGATTCACAGCAGGCGGTACTTATATTGTCGATCTCCACTTCGCGGAAACCTACTGGACCTCGTCCGGCACACGTCTCTTCAATGTCTCCATCAACAACAAGCAAGTGCTTAACAATTACGACATATTTGCTTCGGCTGGGAGTGAATATACCGCAACAGAGCAGTCCTTCTTCACCGTTGCCGACAGCACCGGTACGATCACCATCAACTTTGCACCGGGCGCCGCAGATAATCCTCAGATCAATGGCATTCAGATCGGGACGCCTTAAGCACCCCTGGCTCGATGCGCATATCCACTCATGATGTCGCCGGGCCGGAGGTTGCTCGTCCGGCGACATTTCAGAGGAGTAGAAAAGATGACCCTCAATCGGTTAATGAACGCCGTCGCAGCGCTGGTCATCGTTGTATCTCTTGGAAACCGGTCGCAAGCGCAGGTGTACAACACGACCTGGAGCGATGAGTTTAACGGTTCCTATGGCTCACCGAACACTATCAACTGGTTCATGGAGACGGGCAACAATAATGGATGGGGCAACAACGAACTCGAATATTATTGCCCGTACAGCAACAACGCCTACCCATGCAGTTCAAGCAATCCCAATGCATATCAAGACGGAAACGGCCATCTCGTGATTTCGGCGTTCCCGGTAGGCAGTAACTTTACATCAGCTCGCCTGCGCTCATATCCGAACGTCTCAACGCAGTATGGATTGATCGAAGCCCGCATGCAGATACCCTATGGCGATGGTATTTGGCCTGCTTTCTGGATGCTCGGCAACTCCATCATGACCGGCACACCTTGGCCTGCATGCGGCGAAATCGACATCATGGAGAATGTACCGCAGATGGGAAACAGCACCATCCAGTCCAGCCTGCATGGGGCCAATGGCTTCAATACCGGCAACCAGACCGGCGTCTCCTCACCGATCAACGGCGCGTTCCACATCTACGGCGTCAACTGGTTTCCGCAAACCGTGCAGTTCTTCGTGGATGATTACACCCATCCCTTTGTCACCTTGACGCCGGGCAGCAGCGGCGGCACATGGGAGTTCGACAATGGCAACTTCTTCCTGCTGTTTAACGTTGCGGTGGGCGGTAATTGGCCGAGTCCGGGACCAGACAGCACCACTCCATGGCCGGCCCGCATGACTGTGGATTACGTGCGCATTCGCAAGTGGCAGGGCGGCGCAAGCTCCATCAACTCCGGTGCCTGGTACCAGGTAATCAACCAGCACAGTGGCTCGTGTGTGGATGACACCGGCTGGGGCACTTCGAACGGTACCACCGTACAACAATGGCAATGCGGTGTTGATCAAAACAACCAAGAATGGCAATTCGTACCCACAGACAGCGGCTATTACAGGATCATCGACCGAAACTCCGGCCTGGCGCTCGACGATACTAATTGGTCAACCACATCAGGAACCGGAATACAGCAGTGGTCATTTGGCGGAGGCGCGAACCAGCAGTGGATGCCACAGCAGGTTGGCGCGAGTTTCCAGCTGGTGAACCGTTACAGCGGCCTTTGTCTGGATGTCCCCGGTGCATCCACCCAGAACGGTTTGCAGTTTGATCAGTACACCTGTAATGGCACGGGCGCACAAATGTTCCAGCTCCTGCAAGAGCCTTAATTTGGGCAGGCGTCGGTTGATGAGCCGGCGCCCCACACCGTGCATTTACAAACAGATTTATGCCTTATCGCATTCAGCATTGCGTAATCACTGCCGTCCTCGCCGGCGCCTTCCTTTTCGGCTTGCCGAGCTCTTTTCGCGCTGTCGGCGATGTCCAGGCCGCCGGACCTGGTACGGACGACGCGCGCCTTCTCGTGCAGGAAGAAGCCCGAGCTGTGCAGTCCATTGACCACTTTGCTGTGGCGCACCAGGTGGACATCACGAGCGTCACACCCCACTACAACCAAACCACTCACGCCTACGTAAAGACATGGGTGCAGCGGCCAGGGCATGTCCGAGCCGAGAGCCAGCAATATACACGCAGCGAAATGATTGTCTCCGATGGCTCGACGACATGGATTTACGATGGCGGCAACCGGATCTACTGGAGACAGAGTGGAGGCGCCCCCGTTGCGCTCTTCTCAAATGCTTTCCCGGGACTGGCGCGCCAATTGAGTAGCGCAAACCTCCCTGCGGTGATAACTTCAGCCAGGCTTGTTGGAACAGAATCGCTGACCATCACTGGCCGCAGCTATCCATGTAACATCGTGGATGTAAGTGTCACTCCGGGCGCTGCGGACGCCATGTTACAGGACAACTTGCTGCGCCTGTGGATTTCTCAGAAATACAAGGTTCCTCTCAAGGTAGAAGCGACCTTCGCCGGGGCCGCCCCACCGGACCATAAGAAGTATTCCGACTACGTAACGAACTTTGAGCCTGACATCAAGATTCCAGCTTCTGTATGGACGTTCAAGCCACCACCTGATGCGAAGCAGAGGAGCTACAACTAATGAAACCGGGAGTTCCCCCGGCTTTGCCGGGGAGGCAGTCAAACTTTGAGAATTCCGGGAGTATTCCCCCGGCTGTTGTTTTGGTTCTATCGAAGCTCATTGTCGAACGAGCTCCAGGCTGTTGCAGTTGCTTTTGCTTTTCACCGGTTGCGATTAGGCCCCTTCGAGGGGCCAGCAACCGAAAGCCTCCGGCTCTGCCGACGGCTCTGCCGGAGGATCCTTACTCGCCAGTTTTCAGTTGGCGTTTAGCTGCCGCACTACGATCAAAGACTCGGAATCATAATATCAAATTAATACGTATGTGATAGTTTCCTTGAAATGATTGTCGGCTATGCGCGAGTCTCCACAACCGACCAGACCCCACAATTGCAAATTGACGCTCTGAAGGCGGCGAAATGCAAGCCGATTTACGTTGAGCAAAAGAGCGGCAAGAACATGAACCGGCCGGAGCTCACCCGTTGCCTCGACATGCTGCGGAAAGGCGATACCCTCGTTATCTGGAAGCTGGACCGCCTGGGTCGCTCTCTACGCGACCTGCTTGAGATTGTTGAACGCCTCGAGAACTCCGGCGTCCAGTTCCTTTCCTTGACAGAGGACATCAACACCAAAGCGTCCAGCGGCAAACTCATCTTCCACGTCTTCGCGGTGTTGGCCGAATTTGAGCGGAACCTCATCCGCGAAAGAACGATGGCGGGTTTAGCCACCGCCCGCGCTCGCGGTCGTCTCGGGGGAGCCAGGAGAAAGACAACGAAAAAGCAGGATGAAGGGATGCGTGCTTTGTGGGATAGCGGCAAGTTCACCGCTGCCGAGCTGGCGAACCAGTTCGGTATCTCCGTACCCACATTTTTCCGCAGGATGCGCCCAAAGAGTCTGAAGAAGGAGGATTGACCACAGCAGTGTCGGGCATTCCATTGTCCGAGATGGCGGTTTTATCGGCCACTTGAACCGAACACAGTCGTAAACACTGACCGACTCGCAAGGAACCGTAACAGACGTTGAGCTGGGTGGCCCGGGGTGCGGTGAAAAGGCAAACTCGCAAACGAGATCGTCGGGTTGGCCGAACGTCATCAATGTCCTGTACGCAGGCCCCAGACCCATCCCCGAACTTGAAATCGCCCCCACACGCTCTCTAAAGGGCACAACTACACAGCAATGGAAAAAGGTCGACTACAAGCTCGCAAGTTGAAGTCCCCGCATCAAACCCACCCGCTGAAAGCCAGCCGCACATTTGCCCCATGACGCCGCCCCCTCGTGCGTTGCCCCATCTGCAGCAATAATCTGGAGCGCGCTAACCCGCCAGCGACTCGGACTGGTCAGCTATGAAAGCTGCACGTTCAGTGGCAGCCGACTTTTCCTATCAGGGATGAGTCCGCCGACCAGCTTATGATCACCAAAACTGTAGCCAGAACAATTTGCAATCGCACTGGGGTGCCTTTAGGAGCTTTGGCATATGTGCCGACGAGCATAAGCAAGACGCCAACGTGCACGAGAACGAGTATTATCCAATTGCTCGAGGTAATGTGCGCCACTAAAAGGGACCAGTTGTCAGAGATCTCCCATCCCCATGAGATGAGAACCAGGCAGAGCGAAGCCAAACTCAACTTTTCTGTCCACTTCATGAGTGATTACCTCCTTGTGCCATCCGTTGCACCCAAACATTTTGACCGCATTCTCTATCTTCCGCTCATGCGAATGAGTCAATATACCCGCAATTTCCCACGCGGGCTCCATTTCTTGCCTTCAGCGCAGTTCGCACTCTGGTTGCGGCTTAGTGACCGACAATGTGTGCGTCTCCGTAGGCGGTTTTTCGGCCAGGTGAAGCAAACACATTCGTTGGATGGACCGGTTCCAGTACAGGCCTCAAAGTCAAGTTTCGACGGTGCCCACTTTCTCTGCGCCAGCCCGATAGTGAGAATCGCCCCGCCATTTAGACTCTATGCGTCTACAGCGACACTGGTGTCGAACAGAGCAAACAGGGCAACGAACGTTCCAGCGAGCCGACGGAATTGAACAGGGTGGCTCATGAACAGCGTTGAGCTTCGCATGATTGTCTTAATGGGTGCGGGGATGGAATTGGAAGCGAATGCCGCCGATCGCGGCCGGTGCTCCCACGGTTCCTGCTCCCGGCGATATCGTCGTCGGCGATGATTGGTGAGTGGCGATCACGATCCCTGCAATCACGCCACCCACCGCCACGCTCCCCAGTACCCATTCAAGCTTCTTGTGCGACACCACGGCCACCGGGCGCGAAGATCCTTCCGACGCCAGCGTTGCTATGTTCGCTTCTGCAATCACGGCATCGGCCTGCGCCTGGCCCTTGGTCGCATGTACCCGGATGCTGTATCGTCCCTTGCGCTGCGTAATCTGGAAACCCTTCGCCGTGGCGCGGCCGGCCGCATCAGTCTCAACCGAGTACGTCGGCGATCCCGCAAATGTCGCATACGGGCTTCCGCCGCCGTTGTCGAGCGAGAACAGCACCAGCGCGCCTGCCACTGGCTTGTGATTCTCGTCGTCCACTTCCACGATGGGCTCTCGCGCCATCCGTGTGCGTATGTCGTTCAGCGCTCCCTCGCCCTCGAGAATCGTGATAAACAGCGTTTTGGGCTGGTCCGCCCCTCCCACCGCCGCGTTCGACGGCGTCTGGGCCCCGCCCGTAGCGCATACCGCCGCAGTTGTTGCCGCCATCACCGCAGCCAGGAATCGATACGCGAATTGGATTCGGTTTTTCACTGTGAGTTTACGCTCCCCGAGGTGCCGACCGAGTTTTGGAGTGTGACCGATACTCCGGTTATTGCAGAGTCGGGTCGGCTCAGTTGGAAATTCTGCGTGTAGGTGAACTCGGAGCCGTACTGGTCCGAGGTCGTCGATGAGTACCACGGCGAGAACAGTCCCGTCACCGAAATCGTCGCCTTCGACGAGGCCAGCGAATCCGCCCCGCTTCCCGTAAACGTGAAGTCGGCCTGCGACATGTCCCGCGTGTTCGAGAACCCGTTGATCACCACAGTGACGAGGCCCGTACTGTTGCTGGTGAACGAAACGCTGGTGATCGTCGGCACGGCTGGGGCAATCACCAGCGTGATCGGTGCCAGGCCGGAGGGCGTGACATCCACGCCGCCCGCGCTCAACGTCAGCGTGACCGTGATGGTTCCGGCCACTGTCCCCGTCTGCAGCGCGACCTGCGGCGTGGTGGTCGACGCCGCCGGAACCGTGAACGTCAGCGTGCGCCCGCCAGTCGAGAACTGGATCGCCGGATCATCCACGCCGCTAGAGCCGCTGGACGCAAATGTGAGGGTCAGCGTTCCTATCAACGTTGTGGGATACGGGGTGTTCACATCGATCGCCAGCGTCGGCTGCTCGCCCGATCCGCCCGTCGAGGGAAGGGAAATGCTCACGTTGGCCGCCGGCGCCGTCACCGTGAACGGAATCACGTTGCTGGTAAACTTCGTCGTCGGGTCATAGACCGACAGGTTGAGCGTGCCGGTGCTGGCCAGGTTCGCGACCGGTATGCTCGCGCTGAGCGAGGCCTCGCTCTTCGCCGTTGTCGCTAGCGATGAACCGTTCACTTCCACCACCGAGGTCGCAGTAAAGCCAGTACCCGTGATCGTTATCGGCGCCGGATTCGAGCTCAATGGCGTCGTATTCGGCGAGACCGTCGTGATCGTGATCGGCGCATACGTCACCTGGATCGTCGCCTGCGCGGTCGCTGTCGTGTAGTCGGTCGTATCGGTCGGCGTGAACGTCGTGCTAAGCGTGTGAGAGCCCACCGTCAGCACTGTCCCGGCCGCCGGGCTGTAGACAAACGCCCCGGGCAACGCTGCCCCCCCCACTCCTGCTGCCGTCGCATCCAGTTGCGTGCCGCTCAGTGGCGTTACCGTGTTGATCGATGCCGGCGTCGTCCAGCTCAGCACCGGCGTTGCCTTGTTGATCACCAGCGTCGTCGACCCGGTCAGCGGCCGGCTCAATGTCGAATTGGTGTACGTCACCACAATTGCGTGCGTCCCCGCCGGCAGTGAAGCCGTCGCCACCGTGGCGACTCCGTTGACCACCGTGGCCGAACCGGCGGCATTTCCGTCCGATGTGAACGTCGCCGTGCCACCCGAGAACGGCTTGCCATCGCTTCCCGTCACCGTCGCCGTCAACGTCACGGTTTGCCCAAAGGCTGCCGGATTCGGCGAATCCTGGACCATCACCGTCGACGCCGACGGTGAATTGACCTGGATCGTTACTTGCGCCGTCGCTGCGTTGTAGTCTGTTGTATCGGTTGGTGTAAACGTCGCGCTCAGGGTGTGCGCACCTGCCGCCAGCGCCGTGCCGGCCGTCGGGTTGTACACAAATGTGCCCGCCAGTGCCGCTCCCTTCACGCCCGCTGCAGTTGCATCCAGTTGCGTGGCGCTCAGTGCAGTCGACGGGAAGATCGGCGCCGGCGTCGGCCACGTCAGCACCGGCGTTGCCTTGTTGATCACCAGAGTCGTCGACCCGATGAGCGGCTGGCTCAATGTCGAATTGGTGTACGTCACCACAATCGCGTGCGAGCCCGCAGCCAGCGAAGAGGTGGTCGCCGTGGCAGTTCCGCTTGCTACCGCCACCGTGCCCACCGCGCTTCCATCCGACGTAAAGACCGCGGTGCCGCCCGAGAACGGCTTGCCGTCGCTTCCTGTCACCGTCGCCGTCAGCGTCACGGTTTGTCCAAATCTCGCCGGATTTGGCGACGCCTGGACCACCACCGTCGACGCCGTCGGTGAATTGACGTGGATCGTCACCTGCGCGGTCGGTGTGTTGTAGTCCGTCGCATCGGTGGGCGTAAACGTCACGCTCAGCGTGTGCGCGCCTGCGGCCAGCGTCGTTCCGGCTGCCGGGTTGTACACAAATGTGCCCGCCAGCGCCGCTCCCGTCACACCCGCCGCGGCTGCATCCAGTTGCGTGGTGCTCAGCACAGTCGATGTGAGAATCGCAGCCGGCGTCGCCCACATCAACTTCGGTGTCGCCTTGTTTACGGTCAGCGTCGTGCTCGAGTTGAGCGAAGGATTCGTCCCGTTCGTATACGTCACTCCGATCTGATGAGTGCCGCCCTTCAGCGAGGTCACTGCCACACTGCCCGATCCATTCACGATCGCAACCGGAGTGAGTGCCGTGCCATTCACCGTGAACGTCGCTGTTCCTCCCGAGTAAGGATTGCCGTCGCTCCCCGTCACAACCGCCGTGAGCGTCTCGCTTTGCCCGAATGTGATCGGGTTCGCCGATTCCTGGATGGCCACTGCTGCCGGTGTCGGCGCTTTCACCTGGATGGTCACCTGCGCCGTTGCAGTCGTGTAGTCGGTCGTATCGGTCGGGGTGAATGTTGTAGTCAGCGTTTGCGCGCCCGCCGTCAGCGCCGTTCCCGCCGTCGGCTTGTACACAAATGCGCCCGGAAGTGCCGCTCCCGTCACGCCCGTCGCAGTGGCATCCAGTTGCGTTGCGCTAAGCCTAGTCGACATGAATATCGGGGCCGGCATGGCCCACGTCAACACCGGCGTAGCCTGCGTGATCTGCATCGTCGTGCTCAGCGTGTACTGCGTTGTCGATCCCGTCGGAGTGAACGCAACCCGCACGCCGTATGCAGCCACGGGATAGACCTGGCCCACGTTGATAGTCGTACCGGTCTGTGTAAACGTATAGATAAACGAGCCCGTTCCTGGCGCGCCATTCACCGTCGCCGTCGCATTCAGCTCACTCTGCGGAATCGGCCCGTATGTCGCTGGCGCCGGCTGCCACGAAAGCGTCACAACGATCGGGTTCGAAATCTGAAATACGTTACTCGTGGCGCTGTATGCCGGGTCCGCCGAGGCGCTATTGCTCGGAATCGCCGCCGTCGCAAACAGCTCGTAGCTTCCCGCCGTGTTGGCTGCCAAGTCAGAGAAAGATGCCGCTGTGACTCCGTTAGAAACGGTCGGACTCTCGGTCAGCGTACCCGATAACACTCCGGTCACCTGGACTCCCTGTGTCGTTTCCAACGACAGCATTACCGGCACGCCCTGCGGATAGTTCGTCGTTGACCCATCGACTTCGATCACCTGCACGGCTACGGGCGGCGTGATCGTCGTATTCACGGTCGCCGCCGAAGGCTGCGTGGAAAAAGCCACGGAACTGTAGTGCGACTGGACTGCGCCGATGTCGACGCTGTTCCCGTTCACTCGCGAAAACCCGCGCTGGTCTGTAACATCGAGCGTTGTGAGAACGGTCCCTGTTCCGACCGCGGCGCCTCCCGGCAACGGCATCATGGTTTGTGTCGGGCCGCCGTTATTGGCCAGCGGACCCAGGTTCGCCGTCACCGCAATCAGGTTCGTTAGGCCGTTTCCGGACAAACACCCGCTGCAGTCCGAGTTGGCCGCGCCGGGAATCGTGGTGTTCCCTGAAATAATGGTGTTGTTGATCGAGGGAATCGCCGTGCTCTCGACATCAAGGCCGCTCCCAGCAACACTCGCCGTATTTCCCACCATCGTGTCGTCGTCCAGCGTTAGACTCCCGCCGCCAAAGTTCTCCAGGGCCCCGCCGCTGCCCGCGGTCGTGTTGGAGGTGAAGGTGCTCTCGGTAATTGTCGCCGCCTGCACGTTGCACATGGCGCCGCCACATGCCGCCGCGGTCGCTGCGCCCTGCGACGTGTTCCCCGTAAACAGCGTCTGGGTGATGTTCGTAACTCCGGCGTTGTAGATCGCGCCCCCGCCTTGGCTCGCGCTGTTGGCGTTGAACCTCGTTCCGCCTGAAATGTTCATCTGACCGTAGACGTCGTTATAGACAGCGCCGCCATCAGCCCCCTGGTTTTGTGAAAATGTGCTGCCGATGATCTGCAGGTTGCCGTCGTTGCTCAGCCCTCCGCCGTCTCCGGCCGTACTCGCATTCCCGGTAATCGTAGTGTTCGAGAGCGACAACGTAGCCCCGAAAAGGTTCGCGATCCCGCCGCCCAGTCCGATCGACGAAGTGTTTCCGCTGATCGTGCTGTTGGTCAGAATCACGGTGCCCTGGTTGAAAATGCCACCGCCCTCCGGGCCGGAACTGGAGCTGATCGTCACTCCTGAAAGCGTCACGACGCCCTGCTGCACCCAAATGGCTCCGCCGCCGGGCTGATTCATATTCGTCGTCGCGAAACCGCCCGTCAGATTCAAACCCGAAATCGTCACCGCATCAGTGGAGGCCGATGGGCTGATGACCATCAACTGAACCTGGTTCCCACCCGAAATTGTCACCGCGCTCGAGCCCGTGATGTTCACGGGGAGTGTGACCTCAAGCGGGGTTGCAAGGCTGATCGTACCCGTCACGCCGAAGCAGATGTTTGTGCCGCCGGCCGATGCCAGCACCGCAAACCCTGCGCGCAGGCTGCCCGTTCCGCTGTCGGCGGTCGATGTTACGGTGTAATCGCAGGTCTGTGCGGCGCCCCCAGCCGTAACCAGCAATGTCGCGCAAAACGCCGCTAACTTAAACGATGTGAGACGCCGTGTCCGTCGCCCGCAGCCGCTATTCCGCTTGCAAGTCATCGCGATGTCCTGTCTGACTGCGCGGTGTTGGTAGCCGCCGTCGTGCTCGAAGCCGCAACCGCAAGCGCCGGAACAAAGAACGTTCGCGGCTGCGAAGTCCTGACATCCAGCAGCCAATCCGGTTTTCCGGCAGCGTTGCCCGTGATGGAGTAAATCCCATCGGCCGTTAGGGGCACCATCTGCCGCGGATTGCAGGCGCAGGCGATCGCTATCGGCGGGGGTCCTCCCATCGCCAGGCTCAACCGCACAACCTGGGCCTTATCCCCGTCGGCCACAAACGCCCACTTGCCGTCGGGCGAAATGCCAACTCCCACCGGCTTTTGCAGTAGCCCGCCGCTCGATAATGTTGTGAGCACCGGGGACGTCCCACTCAGGTTGGTGACATATGCGACCTGTCCGTTGCTGGCGTCCGCAATCACTGCGGCATCGGTCTCAGTTCCGGGCAGAAATCCCGCGCCGCCCCAGGCATTCAGAGCTCCTACCGCCGCATAGCTATGCGTCTCCGATAGCACCCCCACCAGAACGCCGGAATTCCCCGCCGCTTCCACACCCACAAGTGCCGTTCCGTTGTCGCTGATCGCCACATTGCCCGCCACGAATCCCGATGGCAGCGCCACACTCGACGCCTGAGGTTTGGCCGGCAGACCGCTGATCACCGTGAGCGTCCGTGTCGACGCCGAAGTCACTGCCGCACAGCTGCCCGACGGCGAAAACACGATACTCGAATCCAGCGCCACACGTGACGCAAGTCTGATCGTTGCCGATGTCGACAATTCCCACTCCTCGAGCGTGCTGTCTTTCTTGAGCACCAGTGCCCATGACGAACTCGACGACATCGCGGCTGCCGCCGTTGCCACTTGCGCATCCGTTGGCAGGACCTCGCCGCCGTATTGCGCAGCACCGCTCACGCCGAGAATCGGAAAGAGATTGCCTCGATCCGGCTGCCACGTGAATCCAAGCTGCAGTCCTTGGGACGCCACCGGAACCGCGCCGGACGCTGGGCCTGTGCCAATCGGTTGAGGAGCTTTTGTGCTGGTTACAATGCCGCACCCCGTGAAGAGGACGAGCACTGCTCCGCTAAGCACAAGCTGGATGCCTGCGATCCTTGGGGGAGTCATGATTTGCCTCAGCTGCCAGGAATTGGAATCTTAAGTCAGATTCGGACGGATTATTGCCAATACCCGTTTCAAAAGCCATGAAACGCTTTTCACGGATGTCGGTTGAGTCCGCCTCCTGGCCCGATTGTCTGCGACCAAGTAGTGACGCGGCCTCGCCATTCGTTACATTGCTCAAGCGGATTTCTCTTTTCAAAAACGGAGGCAGCTTCTCCCCGGAATCACTATTTCATGCGCTGCGATGATCAAACTGGTCGTGCGCCAGGGAATCATTTTTCAACTGCCGGCGGGACTCTCGGACTGGGAGCGGCACTCGCAACCAGACGCCTCATGGCGAACACGCTTTATAAAGTTCCGCCCGACGATCCGGGAACATTCCTCTGCGGTCTCGGGTCTTTTTCTTATGGTAGCCTTGGCCCAGGTTGTGACTCTGAAATCCGCAGCAACGGAACCGCTTCCTCGGTTGCCGCATTATCGTCAACTGACTCAGCAGCAAGTGCCGGCATGGCACTTGGAGGAAGAGTCGCTTATCAGAGAAACGGTGAACGAAAACGTCGTCATCGGAGGAGACCGAGACAGAGCCCAATGCAGCGGTCAAGACGACCCACCAGTCATAGAACACGCGAGGTCGATAGCCACTCTCTCCTTCTCTCCCCAACCTGTCGCCCTCTCGATGCCTATCGGTTGCATTCTCTTCCTCGAACCTCCGGTCAGTTCGCGCAGTACCGATTGCCTGACGCAGCTAATCAGAATGTTTAAGCAAGCGAGCAGAGTCCTTGAACACTATTCCATTTGGCACAGGAATTCAGCGTAACTCCTGGAACTTGATCATTTCGGGGTCGTCCGGATCGACGAGCCCTCGGCCGGGAAGATACTTCACCGACAAACGAAGTCCTCCGATGGTGACCGTGTAGATGTGGTGCTCGACATCGAAAGCCGTCCAGGTTCCGCTTGAGCCGTCTGATCCTTGCACCGTGCCATCCGCGAGAAACTTGGTGGCGCCATAGCTGTTCAATTTAGCCAGGAATGTCTGGATGATGGGATCTCCGCCGGCTTTCGCCGGCTCAAACTGGACAGCCCCGGTGGCTTCGATCTCATATGCGCCGCCAGTGCGAACCAGGGCGTCTGAAGGCGCTGCGATGCTGATGAGTGTCTTCAGTTTCTTTTCCAGTTTCCCGGTGAAGGTTTGTTCGGCCATGTCCTTCTCCGAGGTCACAACCTTGGTGACATGCCAGGTTCTTTGCTCGTCATAAAGGGTGGCGGTCAAGGGAGTGCGGATCGGGTTGCCGAAGAGTCCCATGGACTTGAATCGCACCACGACGTGCACGTCACCCGGTCCTCCGACGAAATACCAATAGTGCGGGCCCACAAAATTATCAACGATTCCAGTGTTAACTCCCGACTGGAGTGGGGCCGGATCCTGGGACTTCAACGACTGCGCTGCTGCGCAGCTTACCGTCAAACCGAATCCAATCATCACAAGCTTTTTCACCATGCTTAAAGTCCTCATTTCTGCGTAGCGCGACGCTACATCCAATGTTGCGATTAAGTACCTCAGCGATCAGGTTCGTCGTCGGTATGACCTGACTCTTGTGTTCACCCAGACCTAAGCAACGAGTCCAGGCAGACCTGTATTGATCCGTCCACGTCTTCCAGTAGGTGCCATCTCTCCGTCTCAGCGCATTCCTTGAGAACGAGCTGCGTCATCCCGATCAACTGACCGGCTTCCCCGATTGGTGCCACTTCCACTTCGCGAGCGCATTTTCGACACCAGCGGCGTGAATGGCTCGGACGGATGATCGTCATCGTGTGGGTTTCGACCGTGATCTGCCTCCGGCGAAGGTCATTCACCTGAGTGCGGTGTACTTTCACCCAGCCAAATACTCTGTGATAGACTGCTCGCCACATCGACTTTCGGGTCCCGACGCCCATCGAACGGGATCATGTTGCGTCAGGTCGGGATCAATTGTCTTCAATCGGGCCTCAATAAATTCTCAAGTCTTCTCAAGCGGTAGCTATGAGGCAGCAACTCAAGCACTTGTACGAGTTCGGCCCCTACCGAATCGACCCGGGAAAACGAATCCTGTGGCGGGGCGACGATACGATTCCGCTTCCCAACAAGGTCTTTGACACACTCCTGGTGCTGGTGGAACAGGGTCAGGAAGTGGTGTCTAAAGACGATCTGATGAAGGCCGTCTGGCCAGACAGCTTCGTCGAGGAGTCCAATTTAAGCCAAAGCATCTTCCTGTTGCGCAAGGCCCTGGGGGAGACGGCCCAGGACAGCCGTTATATCGTCACGGTTCCGGGTCGCGGTTATCGCTTTGCGGAAAGGGTGAGAGAGATTTCCCAATGCGACGACGTGGTCGTCGAAAGCCACTCCGTTCACACAGTGACGGTCGAACAACCCGCCATCCCGCCCAAGAAAGCCGCTCTCACCACTCGCCTCTCTTCTCGACTGCGTCCAAAACCCTGGAAGTCGCTTCTGGGCGCCGGCGCCATGGCGGCAGTAGCGGGCGCCGCGTTGGTCGCTTATCTGCGAACGCATCGGCCGCCAACCCTGAACGAAGCGGACCTGGTTCTTGTGGCTGATTTCGTAAATACCACCGGAGAGCCAGTATTTGACGACGCGTTGAAGCAGGCACTGACTGTGAAGCTGGCGGAATCTCCCTATTTCAACGTTGTGCCAGACAGCGAGACTCGGAAGACGTTAGTCCTGATGGGCCGTTCACCTGACGAACGGGTCGTGCCACCTATTGCGCGAGACGCGTGCCAGCGGGCGGGAGCGAAGGTAGTGGTCGGCGGTTCGATCCTCGGTCTTGGAGACAAATACGTACTCGATCTCGATGCCATCAATTGCCTTACCGGCACTCAACTGGCCCACGAAGAGATCAAAGCACCCAGCCGGGAACAAGTCCTGCGACAGCTGGGACAATTGATTCCGTCGCTCCGGAGCAAACTTGGCGAGTCCGTCGGCTCGATTCAAAAGTTCGATACGCCCATCGAACAGGCCACTACCAAATCGCTCCCTGCGCTCAAAGCGTATGCCTCAGGTGACAAGAAGCGGACTCAGGGCCAGGAAGCGGAGAGTATTCCGTTCTACAAGATGGCAATCGAGCTCGATCCGGATTTCGCCATGGCCTACGCGAGGTTGGGTACGGTTTACGGCAACCTGAACCAACCCGATCTAGCGGGGGATTATCTTCACAGCGCCTTTGAGCGGCGCGAACACTTGAGCGAAAGGGAGAAGTTCTACATTCAGGCGCACTATTACGAAAATGCAACCCGGGAAATCGACAAGGCGAACGAAACTTTCAAGCTCTGGACAGAAGTGTATCCACACGACTTCCTTCCCACGAACAGCCTCTGCAGCGGGTACGTGGAGACTGGTCAGTTAGACAAGGCGATCGAAGCAGGTCAACAGGCCCTGCGTCTGAATCCTAACCACGCGCTCGCCTATGCGTCACTGAGTCGGGCTTATGAGGGAGCCACACACTTCGCCGAGGCAAAGGCGATCTGCGAAAGGGCAATTGCAGAAAAAATCGACAGTTCGTGGACCCACCAGGTGCTCTATCGCATTGCGTTTGTTGAAGGCGATGACGCGGTCACGCAGCGGGAGATCGACTGGTTTAAGGGCAAACCTCAGGAAAGCGTTAGCACCTATCTCCGCGCCAAAGCCGCTCTGAGTTTGGGTGAACTGCGAAATTCTCGAGAACTATTTCAACGTGCGCGAGACATCGCCTTGGACCGGCAACTCAAGGAAGTGGGCATTGCTATCATCAACGGGCAGGCGCAATTTGATGCCGAAGTGGGCGATTCCTACGAGGCGCGCGCGTTGGCGGATCTGTCTCTCCGGACGATGCCGGCCTCCACCCGTCATAATGCCTTTGCAGCACTCGCGCTTGCTCGCGCCGGGGACTCACGCCGCGCGGAGATTTTGCTTAACGACCTGAATAAACGGCCGAACCTGGGTACAGCGCTGAACAACGTGGTGTTCCCAAGCGTTAGAGCGGCCATAGAGTTGGACCGCGGGAATCCCGCCGCGGCCATCGAGGAGCTCCGGCCGGCACTTCCTTACGATCTCGGCACCGACGCCGGTGGCACCACTCTCTACTATCGTGGCTTGGCCTATTTAGAAATGAAATCCGGGAAAAAAGCCATGGCACAGTTCCAGAAGATCCTCGACAACCGTGGAGTCGTCGCAATAGATGTCTACTGGCCGCTGGCTCATCTTGGCCTCGCGCGTGCGTGCGCGATGATCGGCGATGTCGACAAAAGTCTCGCGCATTATCGGGAATTTCTGAGCCTCTGGAAGAACGCTGACCCGGACTTGCGCATTCTGACGCAAGCCAAAACTGAGTACGAACAACTAAGAAGCACGCCCACTGAGCCAGCGTCGCGCCGATGAAGAAGCCATCCGGCCACCGACAAGCCGCCAAGCATTGTTGACATGCCGCGTCCGTGGCAAAGTCGCCTTGGAACTGGCGAAGCGTCCTCGGGAACGGCGGGCGCGACATCCGTCAACACTACCTGTTGGGGCTTGCTGAAACAACCGGATTATCAGATCCCAACTAGCCGAAACGCATCACCGCTACGCAAGAGAAGTTATCTCCCTGGATAGATCCGGAAGGTCCGAACTCGTACAAGTGCTTGATTCGCTGTCTCACGCGACGTGCGGCACAGATTGCGCTTCAGCCGTGTAATTCGGAAGACTCCGTGTCAGCAACAACGCTGGTCACAGGAGGTCGAGGCGATCGAGGATGGAGGCGAGAACTCCAGTTTTTCCTCTATCCAAATGCCGCGGTCGGGTCTGTGAACACCGTTTCAGACATTTCCCGATGGCGCTAAGCTGAACGTCCATGAAATCAAAGCCGGGGTTATCTATAAGGACGAAAAGATCACCGTTACGGCGGCCTTCGCATGAACTGAGAGCTGTCAGTGGAACGTACTATTAATAGGCACGTGGGGCGGGGGCGATCAGGTGCAACTTTTTCCGCCACTCCGCTTCCTTTCCCGGCTTGCTCCAATTCCGGTACAGTTGAACGATCCGCTCGCCGGCTTGACCCACCTTGAACTGCCTGTCAGCCGGAATGGAGGCTTTGCGCTCCACCATCCCCGCATAGCCGGAAAGGAGCAATTCCTCCGCTTCCGGAAACTTCTTCTGACCACTGAGACTGACGCCCAGCATACTTTCGGTGTTGTACCGCCTCCAGTCCCCTGGTGTTGTCCTGTCCAGGCTTTCCAATGCCTCGCGGAGCAGGGGCTCGGCCTGCGAGTACTTACCCTCGTTCAGATAGTCAAGCGCCAGGTCGTTCATGCTCGCGACCCTTCTGGGGTGTTCCGGGCCGAGCACTCGTCGCTGGAGGTCCAATACTTTGGTGAACAATGGTTCGGCCTGTGCATACTTACCTTCGTACAGATACTGATCCGCCAGGTTGTTCATGCTCATCAGCGTGTCGGGGTGATCTTCACCCAACAGGCGACGCCGTGCGTCCAGGACCCTTGTGAACAATGACTCGGCCTGCACATTCTTACCTTCTTTCCTGTACAGCACCGCCAGGTTGTTCATGGTGTTAAGCGTATCCGGATGCTCCTCCCCGAGGTGACGACGCTGGACCTGCAGCGCTTCGGCATAGAGTGCTTCGGCCTGCGTGTACTTGTCTTCGGACACGTAGAGCGTCGCCAGGTTGTTCATGCTCAGGAGCGTGCTGGGATGCTCCTCGCCCAGCATGCGACGCTGCACTTCCAGGACCTTTGCGTAGAGGGGCTCGGCTTGCCCATTCTTGCCTTCGGTATAGTACAGCAATGCCAGGTTGTTCATGCTGGTGAGGGTGTCGGGATGCTCCTCGCCGAGTATGCGACGCTGTACTTCCAGGGCCTTTGTGAACACCGTCTCAGCCTGCGCGTACTTCCTTTGGGCGTAATAGAGCAGCGCAAGGTTGTTCATACTTAGCAGCGTATTGGGATGCTCCTCGCCCAGTACGCGACGCCGCAGATCCAACACTCTGATCGAGAGAGGCTCGGACTGCGCATACTTGCCTTCGGAATAGTAGAGCAGCGCCAGGTTGCCCATTGTTTCCAGCGTGCTAGGATGCTGCTCGCCCAGCACGCGACGCTGCACTTCCAAAGCCTCGGTGAACAGCGGTTCGGACTGCGCATACTTGCCTTCGTTCCAGTAGAGTACTGCCAGGTTGCCCATTGTCTCGAGCGTGCTGGAATGCTCCCTTCCAAGCACGCGGCGCTGCTCTTCCAGTGCCCTTGTGTACAGCGGCTCGGCCTGTGCATACTTGCCTTCGGCATAGTACAACGCCGCCAAATCGTTCATCGTATCGAGCAAGTCGCGATCCTCTTTGCCCAGAACTCGACGCTTCAGGTCGAAGGCACGTTCCAGTTGCTGCTCGGCTTGCGGATATTGGCCCAGCTCCCTGTACGTATTGCCCATGGTTTGCCGGATCGAAGCCTCCACCAGCGGTTGTGTGGCGAACTTGCCAGTGATACGCGCGGCAGCCGCATCCAGAGCGGTTCGCACCTTAAGGTCTGGATCGGGCTTCGTTTCGGGACCAGCCTGGCTGTTGGCGCTCGCCTGAGCCAACAGGTCCTTCTGCAGAAAATCGTTTACTGCTTTCGCGGTAGCCGCTTCGGTCGTGGCAACCTGCTCCGCGCGCCGGGCGCGAGTCGCTTCCCAAGTGCTGGCCACTATTCCCGTAATCAGCACAACGAAAACGGCCGCCACGCCTGCCACCACGGCCTTATGGCGATGGGCGAACTTCTGTAATTGGTACACTGCGCTGGGCGGCCTCGCCGCGATCGGCTCGTCACTGAGATAGCGTCGAATGTCAGCCGCCATTCCCGCCGCTGAAGCGTAGCGGCGCGCTTTGTCTTTCTCCAGTGCCTTGCCTACGATGGTTTCGATGTCACCTCGGTAGGAGCGGCTGATCGCACTGAGCGGCGCAGGATCTTCTTCCCTGATCGTGTGCAGGGCCTCGTGAATCTGGCCGCTTACTTTGTAGGGTAGACGCCCGGTCAAGAGCTCGAACAGGAGGACCCCGAGGGTGTACACATCGCTGCGCGTGTCCAACTCCAGTGGATCGGCCAGCACCTGTTCCGGACTCATATACGCCAGCGTTCCCACAATCTGACCCACATCGGTCTGGCGCGTGTTTTTTGCGTCGATGTCGGTCACGTGGGCCACACCGAAATCCAGAATCTTCGGTTGGCCGCTCTCATCCACCAAAATGTTGCCGGGCTTGAGATCGCGGTGAATGATCCCTCGTTGATGCGCATGGTGCACGGCGTCGCAAATCTTTGCCACCAGCTCCAGGCTCTGCCGCGTGTTCAGTTGATGGCGCTTCGCATACTCGAGCAGCGAGTCGCCACGTATGAACTCCATTGCGAAATAAGGCTGCGGTCCTGATCCGCTATCCGCAGTGCCGGCCTCATAGATCTGAGCAATACCGGGATGCTGAAGCCGGGCCAGCGCTTGAGATTCCTGCTCAAAGCGCCGGATGAGTTCGAAGCGCGCCAAGCCTGGCCTAATGACCTTCAGCGCAACCGCGCGGCGGGGATGTTCCTGCTCGGCCTCATACACCGTTCCCATGCCACCTTCGCCGAGCACCCGGACGATTCGATACATACCGACTCTGATTGGCGCGAGGGTAGTGCCATCGACCGCGCGACTGACTTCCATGCGGTCAATCGCGGGGATCCCGACGATTTCGCCCAGGATCTTCGCCACCTCCGAACGCTCAGCCGGCTCCGGCAGGTTCGGGTCGGCATAGCCAAGCAACGACTCGACTTCATTTTGGAGTGTCGGGTCTTCGGCGCATGCGGCGACCAGATAAGACGAGCGTTCACCTGGCTGCTTTTCGAGAGCGGCGTGGTACAGGGCTTCAATGATTGCCCATCGCTGGGGGTTCATCGGATTCCTCACGACTCATTGCACGGGCCAGCCACGCCTTGGCCAGGCTCCAGTCCCGGTTCACGCTCTGTGGCGAGACACCAAGGACAAGTGCGATCTCCTTGGACGTGAGGCCGCCGAAGTAGCGCATCTCAACCACCTGCGCTTTGCGCGAATCAAACCTGGCCAATTGCTCCAGCGCATCATCCAACCGGACGATCGCAGGGTCCAATTGAGACGAAACCAGCAAGGCCTCGTTGAGATCGATGGGGCGCATTCCCCCGCCCCGTTTCGCGCTTATGCGCGTTCTGGCGTGCTCAATCAGAATGCGGCGCATGGTTTTCGCGACAATCGCGAAGAACTGCGCTCGCTCCTCCCAGCGTACTTGCCGTATGTCGACGAGGCGCAAGTACGCTTCATGTACCAGCGCGGTGGCCTGAATCGTGTGCTCGGAACGCTCCCCGCTCATACAGCGGCGTGCGATCTTCCGCAACTCGGGATAGGCGGCGTCGACAACCATCGTCAAAGCCTTCGGATCGCCGTCGCTCCACTTGCGCAGAAGCTCCGTTAACTCTTGGGAAGAAGTCAGCGCCAACTGCTTGCACTCCGGGTGCCGATTATAGCCCCGTCGGAGGCCATTTGCAGCTTGTCCAAAATAAGTCGAAAAGATTTTTCAGCCCCGCATTAGTAATTGCGCGGCGGCTTCTCGCATTAAGTGGCGAGGCGGAATCTATGTCACTTAAGAAAATTCTGCTGGTGCCCTGCCGAAGCAAACGTCGATACGGCTGCAGTTCGACCAGACCGCGACGACGGAGCTTCTATTGCCGCCGGATGGAAAAACAGCCAGCTCACCGGCCCAGGAACAAATGGAAGGCGGGAATTCTAACCGGAACCTCGCCTTACCAGTTCAACTCCGTAAACTTAGCGGCTTCCCGATTGGCCGAGAACATTCATTCCGGCCATCGGCAAGCTGGAACCCAGAACAATCAACCGACCAGCACCGCGTGCTGAAAGGAGTTTCAGATGAAGTACATAGCAAAGATATGGCTTCTTGCAATGGGTGTGGCTCTCGTGACACTGGCAGCCATTCCGCCTGCCGAGGCACGCTCCACAACGGGCTGGAATGCGTTCCGAGTCTGGAGTAGTCCCCTCGGGGCTAACCAGTGCGTCGCGGAAAGCTTCGGCGCGGCGGTCAACAGATGCAACTTCAATATCAACCTTACGTTCGAGCTGGTGGTTGATACCCCAGGATGGAAACACATCACAGTTTGGGATGCGCCTGGCGGGTATGGAGCATTCACGTGCGCGGCCGCGAACTTCTCGGGCGTTAACAACAACATTGGTGTCTCGGATGGGAAAACTTTCAATCCTGAAGGACAAGAACAACTAGACTTCTGGATCTACGTTCATCCAGGCGATGGACTGTCGTTGTACTGCTTTAACGTGCCGCCGAGCAAAGGCATTTCCAACATTAACTGGAATCCGGCATAGCTGTGGTTAAACAGGAGAGTTGAATAATCGTGCAGACGCTTGTTCGGCTCTCCTAAACCCGTAGCGTTACCAAGTGTTTTCCGCAAAACTCGACACATGGTGCGCCGAGTGGAGGACAAAATGTACAAACTACACTCGCTCATTCCTCGCATGAAAAGTCTTTTGTTAGCGGCCCTGTTGAGTAGTTCCCCTACAGCGCCCTCTGCAGGGCAGTCCCTTGATCCTGACAGGCCCGCTCCGATGCTGGCTGGCCCAAACAGGGGGACGGTCGACAATTTCGTCGGCGCCAATTATTTCTACTTTTGGGCCGGACCCGGGGAATGCAAGGTCCGGGCATCCTTTAAGTCCATGACTCTCCTTGGAAATGGAATGCGGACCAGTTTGACGGTGGAGCTTTACGACGAAAAGAAATCCTGGACCGTCCGGAAGGTGATCACATCACTCAATGAGGCGGGCGAAGGGACCTTCCCCGGTAATCTCAAAGAGAAGACGAAGGTAATTGTAGCGGTCGTCCCTCCGAGTGGGGCATTGATAAGAACAGGAGGCGACTACGAAATTGAGGCCACGGGAGTGGTCAAATTCGACTCCCAACCTAGTGCAGTCGATTTACTTGTCGGGGTCTATACCCCAATGACTATTTACGAAAACGAGAACACGGCGGTCAAATTTTTCTCCGACGGTACCTTGGAGTTTGCAAGCGGCACGCAGGGAAAGTGGAAGCTTTTCGACGCCACCGATCGCATTTTCACAGTCTTCTTTCTAAGCACTCGTCTCAGTCTCAAGTTGATGCCTGGCCGCGGTCTTGTCCAGACGAACGATCCGTCGTCGATCGTGTTCCAGAGGCACCGGTGAACCTGAGCGGCATCGTTTTCGTACTCCGACACCGAACATCGACGAGTTGTTGACGCACAACGCCAACGGGATTTCGGTACACAATTATGAAGAGTCAGGCTTCGGGTAACCCTGGAAGTTGGCAGCCTGAATGACCTGTCGCGATGGAGCAGTAGATGTGGATGAGAAAAAGAATGCGATCGATGCAGCAGACTGCGTTGGTGTTCGCGATGCTCGCGATCGGAGGCCTGGCTCACGCTCAGGGGTTCTCCGCCGACTGGGTGGATTCCAGCGCCCGTTCCGGAACCCCCAAGCGCAACCGATTTTTTGGACAGAACGACAAAATGCGTCTGGAGACATACGACGACCCGGGCTCGCCGGAGCCCTCCGAAATCGTGCTCACAGATTTCGCACAACAGACCGCCTTGGTTGTTTTTCCCGCCCAGCGCTTGTACATGGATATTGGTGCCAGCAAAGTAGGCTTCGCGAATCCGATGATGTGGCAGCTGTTCCGGCCCGACAGCGTCGAGGATGCCTGCAGGGGCTGGCTGAAAATCGCGGCGGAACATGGGACGCAGATGACCTGCAAAAAGATTGGCGCTGAGGCGATCAATGGGCGGAGCACGGCTAAGTATCAGATCGGCGGTACGCAGAGCGGGTTCCTGTGGGTGGATCAGCAATTGCGTATCCTTCTCAAGATGGAGGCCGGAGGTATTCACCTCGAGCTGCAGAATGTCAGAGAAGGTCTGCAATCCCCGAACCTGTTCGATATTCCTGCCGGCTATCGGACAATGGACATGGCGATCAAACAAGCGTTGGCGAAACGAGACACATATCTCGACGAGGCGTCGGGTCGCAATCATCATGAGGAGAGCGGCATGCATGCCTGTAAGCAAGGCTATGCGATGTTAGGTGTCCAGATCGATGACAACGTGTTCTTGTGTCGCCAGGTATCAAATGACACTAGCTCGGAAGAGAGTAAGGTCGATGGTGATCCGGCGACGCAGAGGAACGGCATGCACGCATGTCCAGCGGGCTGGTATGTGCGAGGGCTCCGTGCGCCTAGCCTATTTCATAGGAGCAAGAATTGGTTGCTCTGTTCCAGAACCGCGAGCGTCGCACTGGGCGACGAAGGGAAGAGCGAACCATGGACGTCGCCCTCGTGCCCCTGGAAGGACATCCTCTCCTGCCCCGCGGACATGCAGGGTTGTCCAAATGACAGACCGGTGATGACCGGGATGCATTTGGCCCTGTCGCAAAGCAACAATGCCTTCCTCTGCGCCAAGACTATGCAATGACAAATGAATTTTTCCGCGACGGCTAGGACCAAGACGACTCGGAAAACCCGCGACCAAACAGGCCATGGAAATGCCGGTCTTATGGAAAGCTCGGAAAACGATAGAACCGTTTCCCGCCCTTCCCACAAGACCTCGAAAATCGATGAGACCGATTATCACATTTCCACCGCCACGACCATGACTAGCTGAATAATCTTTCCACTTAAAAACCGAAAAACCTGTCCTAACAACCGGATCCAGCGCACTGTTGCCTAAATGGTTACTGAGGGGTGACACTGAGGGGTGGCCCACTGAAGGGTGGCCCACCATCCAACCGCAGAACGCGGTTTGAACCGCCAACTTCGCACGTCGCCCTAGTTCGCACGTCGCCCTAGCTCGGTGCCTGAGGGTATTTGAAATTGCGGGCGAGGTGTACGCGACCGAAACGCCAGGGGGCGAGGCTGCCGTCGCCGTTCACCGCGGCCCGTACGACCGCATGAACGAGGCGCACGACGCGATCCGACAATGGATGGCGGCGAATCGGAGGGATCCGCTGGCCACTCGTGGGAGATATATGGAGATCCGACGCAGGATCCGGCCGACACTGAGACGACGGTAGTGTACCTTTTAAAGTGACGTTCGCGCTTCGGGCGAATGGTGGGAACACGGAAGGTGACCGGAAGCCCGCGCTTGATTCTCGCGAAATCGCCAACTAAACACGACGACATAAGTAATGCAGCATCGTGATATCATGGCATTGTTCTTTTCTCTGGGGAGGAAGGCGATGCGCAAACTACAGATCGAGGATGCCGAGGTGATGCGAATAGCAATTCAGCAAGAGATTGGGCGTAGCGAGGAGTCGCGTTACGACCATCGACTGCATGGTTTGCTATTGGTGACTGCGGGGCAATCCTGCCGCGAAGTCGCCGAATTGTTTGGCGAGAATGGCACCAGCCGTGCAGCGCTGGGTGAGTCGCTTCGAAAAGGGTGGCCTTGACGCCCTGCGGGAAGGCGAGCGAGAGGGACGACCGCGCTCTCTGAATGCGAAGGATTGGCGCCGGTTGCAGGGTGATCTGCGAAAGACACCGCGTGATTTTGACCTCGCCGCAACAATCTGGGACGGTCCGATCTTGTCGGAGCATTTGCGTCGGCGGTACGGTGTGGAACTGGGAGTACGGCAATGCCAACGACTGTTCCGAGAAATGGGCTTTCGGCTGCGCAAGCCACGCCCTCAAGTCGCCCAGTCGGATCCGCTGAAAGTTGCGGCAGTAAAAAAAACTTCGCCGTCTGGCTCGCCGTTCCGACGTCGAGCTGTGGAGCCTGGATGAATGTCACTTCCAGCAACACGGTTCGCGCTGCCGCATGTGGGTGCCGCCGGAAATCAAAGACCCCATCCTGCAGCATGCGCCGACCCGCAAGTCCGTGGCTTGTTTCGGCGCCGTCAGCTTGGACACGGGCCAGTTCGTGCGCATGATGTGCCCCATCTTCAACGCCGCCACTTTCCTGAGCTTCCTCAAAAGGCTGCTGCGCCAGCAGAATCCCGCAAGGCGAATGATCCTCGTACTGGACAATGCCCGATATCATCATGCGATACTCCTGGCTCCTTTCCTACGCCGACATGTCCGCCAACTGCGGCTGCTGTTTCTGCCGCCCTACAGCCCGCAGCTGGCTCCGATCGAGCGAGTTTGGAAGCTGACCCGGCGCCTGGCAACTCACAATCGTTACTTCGCAACCCTTCCCGAAGTACTGAATGCGGTCAATGCCTGCTTTAATCGCTGGCGTCGACCGAATACCGTATTGCGTAGATTATGCTGCATTACTTAAGACGCTATGTTTAACTCGTCCGCGTGATGTAGACAGATAACACCGCCGTTTGGGTCGCTGTCGGATCGCCAATTTGGACATTACTCGACTTTGGCGAATGGAGAGAATCCGAATCTGTTGAACTGGTCTGTGTACCTGTTTTTGCTACTACAACGAACGTACCGCATAGCAACTGATTCATCGACAAACGCGCGTCCCGTCCCCCATACTTTTCAGAACAGAAAAGAGGGAGCCCTATGTGCGATGACTTGATTCACCAGGGTCTAACCTACGACCCCACGGTTTCGCGCCGGGCCTTCGGGCTTGGAGCAGCAGCAACTGTTGCGTTGCACTCAGCCATCGCATCGGCGCAGGCGAAGGTCGGCGAGAAAGACGTCAATGTGCCCATGGCGAGTGGTGTCTCTGACTCTGGGCTCTTCTATCCCGAAGGCAAGGGAAGCTGGCCAGCCATCCTGTTGTGGACCGACATCCTTGGCCTCAGGCCCGTGTTTCGCGAGATGGGTCAAAGGCTCGCCGCTGAAGGCTATGTTGTTCTGGTCCCGAACCCGTTCTACCGGAACGCCAAGGCGCCTGTGGTCGATGGCTCGTTTGATTTCAGCAAGCCGGAGGACCGGGCCAAGGTGATGCCAATGGCCGCTGCCCTGACCGCCGACGCCAATATCAGCGATGCGAAGTCCTACATCGGCTTCCTCGACGCCCTGCCACAAACGGACAAGAAAAGGAAGATGGGCGTCCAGGGCTACTGCATGGGCGGGCCACTCACCTTTCGCACGGCAGCCATCGCCCCCAACCGCATCGGTGCCGCTGCCACCTTCCATGGCGGAGGTCTGGTGACCGATAAGCCCGACAGTCCGCACCTGCTCATTCCCAAGATGAAGGCCGAAGTTCTCTGTGCGGTCGCTGACAATGACGACAAGCGCGACCCCGCCGCAAAGGACACACTCAAAGAGGCCTTTGCAGCAGCGCATCTAGAAGCCACGGTTGAAGTCTACGAGGGATGCAACCATGGCTGGACGGTGCGCGGCAGTCAGGTCTACAACGAAGCAGGCGCAGAGCGCGCGTGGACGGAACTCATCGCACTCTATAAGCGAAAGCTCGCGTAGGCGGCGAAATCTCTGGGCGTAAAACGGATTCGAGACAGGCCACTGTTCTCACTGTGCAAACTTCAGAGTTTTCTAGGGTAAGTTTGAAAGCTCGTCGGCATCAGTATCGTCGGTCGCGGATTGCAGTCGGATCGGATGACCGCCAATCTTCCTTAACTCGGTTTTGGCGGAGTTCACGCGGATTCGAGGCGAAGACTTTTCAAAAGTCCGGATCGCCCACGACTCTCCCACAATGCCATGTGTTGTGGGTTAAAAGCTGAGAGGTTGGGAGAGGGAAGCTTGGGGATGTACTGTCACCGCAACGGGGCAGGTGTTCCGGTTGTCTGTGGTTGTGTGCCGAAAGGGATTGTGGGCTGAAGGCGTCAGTGACTGTGATCGGCGGGCTTGCTCTTCTGGACTTTCAAAATTCGCACAGCCGCGAGAATTGTGTTTCAGTTAGGCGCGTGGTCGAAGGCCGCTTCAAGGTTTCGCAGCACCAAGAATCACTTCGTCAGCATCTCGGAGAAGTACATCGATCGATTCGAAACCGGCGTCCCTCAGAATCCTAACCCAACCTGATACCGGCATGCCTTCGATCAACTGCGAATCTCGCGAGCCCAACAGCTTCGTGTGATCGTAACCAAGAATTTCGTTTGCTCGGCCCCAGAATCGTTCCCAGTTCTCGCGGCTGTAACGGCTCGGCTGCCAAGACTTCCACTCGGTGAACCCAGCAGCGAACGTCTCATTTGCGCAAGCAGGCTCGACGAACAAAAACACCCCGGCGGGCCGGAGCAGTCGGAACACGTCCTGGGATACTTGAGCGACCCGCCGTGCATCGAGCCAGTGAAGGGCGTTGGCGGTCGCGACCACGTCGTACTCCGGTTCCAAGCCATTGTGCCAATTAGTGTCCCACAGATCTCGAACAACGTTCTGTCCTGGAACTCCCTCGCGCCGATTCATCCCGATGCATATCGAGATCAGAAATACGTCGCGATCGACGCAGTCGATATGGGAATTCGGATAACGCCCTCGAATGGCTCGTCCCACGTCACCAGGACCGCAGCACAAATCCAGAACCCGAAGAGTCGCGTCGCGCCGAAAAGGAATTGCAGCGGCCATGAGGTCCATGTCACGGCGCTTCTCTGCGCCCTGCTCGGCCCACCACAGGTGCAACAACTCGTCGAGATCTTCATTGGTGAGCTTCTTCTCGATCTGACTCTGCGTCAGCGACATCGGCATATCCATCCTTGAGTGCTCTTTCTTCCCCTGCTTAATTGCAGCCCGCCAGTTTTCAATCGCCGATTAATTCTAGGCGAGACGGGGCCGCCAAGGAAGTAGTAGAAAATCTGCTGCGCGCGAATCACCGCCCACCGTTTCTGCCATCTTCTAATCGCATCCTCCATCCCCGACTAAGGAGCCGTTGAAAGGTGATGAGAGGAATGTCGACGCGGCGTCCAGGCGTGGGTTTCTCCGCGGCAGCCAGAAAGGTTAGGCCGACAGCACATCTACTGCGAAACAGGGCAGGCAAGTGAGCCATAAGAGATCCAGAGAAGACTCCCACAACGATGGAGGCGAGGCGAATGGTAAGAGGCGGCGGGGCGAGGGTCCTTGCTCACAAAAGGCACTGAACTGTGTGCGCCTCCAAGTCGTATTGAGCTGTGTGCGTTTCGGAGGATTCGACATGCATTCTCGCACCCTGGGCCTTCCCCGCCTGCTTTTCGCATTGCTGGGAACACTGCTGATCTTCGGCGGCACGCTCACGCCGGCGCAAAATTCCGGAAAGGGATTCGAATTGCACGCCAATGGCAACGCGAGGGCGGCCGACGTGGGATTGCCCCTCTATCCGAGATCGAAGCTCTTTAAGAGTGTGGATAGCGATGCGGCAGTCGATATGGATTTACGTCTTTCTCGCTGAGCCGCTTGGGCACGCACTCATTTCTTCCCGTACTGATCTCATTGGGATGCGCATCAATTGCATGCGCGCAAAGCCTTGAGCACCGTCCGACGGCCAAGCCCGCCACGCCTGCCCCAGCGCCCGTTCCGGCGGCTCCTGCCTCGCAGATGCCAATATTGCCCAGCGGAACGAGACTGCAGGTTGAAGTCCTCCGCCATTATCCGATGAAGGCTGGCGAAACCATCGAAGCTCGCCTCATGCACCCTATCTATGTCGGCGAAAGGGTTGTCGTTCCCGAGAATACGCCGCTCCGTGGTCGCGTTGTCGAGCTTAAGCCCGACTCCAAAACCCGCTTGCATGCGCGGCTTCGCGGCGACTTCACGCCATTTCGCACAGCCCGGGTCCATTTCGACGAGTTGATGCTCCCCTCCGGCACGCTTCAGATCTCTGCCGCGACCGCAGACGATGGCGCGCCCGTGCTTCAACTGCAGGCACCAGGCATCTCGCCGAAGCGATCGTTCATCTCGCGCCGATGGACGGAGGCGAAGCAGCGGCTCCACGAGCAAGTCGCCTATTTCACCGCACCCGGAAAGGGTGACCGTGCCCTGCAATTGCTCCACCATCAGCTTCCGTATCATCCCCAAAGAATCGATGCGCACACCGCCTGGTCGTTCGAATTAACCGCAGCCGCGGAGCTGCCAACAACGCCCATGATTGTGTCCGACCCGCGTGCACCTGCAGCGGCCCCCCGCGGTAAGTCCGAGATCTGGTCGGTCAATGCGACTCTCACCCGCGGCCTCACCTCCGCGATTGCCAAACCTGGCGACACTGTTGAAGCCCAAGTTGTCGAACCCGTCTACGATCACGACAAGCAGCTGGTCGTCCCGCAAGGCTCCACGCTGGTCGGCAAGGTTTCCATTGCCACTGCCGCGAAATCCTTCGGCAGAAACGGGAAGCTCCGCTTCACCTTCCAGCAGATCCGCTTCCCTGAGGGCTACAACCGCCTAGTCGAAGGAGCCCTCGCCGGAGCCATCACCGAGAAGACACAGGATCTCTCACTCGATGCCGAAGGCACGATCACGCCGCACAACAAATCCAGTGTGATCGCCCCGCTGCTGCTCACAATGCTCGCCGGGCGCGCGCTTGACGAGGACGGCAACCTCACACTCCAGACGGGTGTTACCGAGTCGTTCTTGAACAGAGGCAGTGAAAGCGGAGGATACCTCAATCGGAGCTAAATGACGGCTTGGTCATCTTTGCGCCGCCTGTTGATGGGGCGTGGCTGGTTTTATTGAGTTTTAGCCAAGAAAAGGCGCCCGTTCGGCGTCGCCCTGCTTGCCGGACATGTTCAGGCGGCCCGCCGTTCGGACGCTCGGCGTTCCCGAGCGTCAGCGGCGTGGAAGTACGTGATGCGCTTCCTGAGGATTCGCTTAAGCTCGACTAAGGAGCGGGTGTCCCAAGCAGGGTCGGGGCTCAACTGAAATCTCCGAAGGACGAGGCGGAGGGATTCGAGCGTGTCGCGAGGGGACCGAAAAGGCATTGAGGTTGTGGATGCGGGTTGCAACTAACAGGAGGTCTACGAATCAGAACTCGAAGGAGTTGTAACCGGAAAAAGAAAACGGCGTGTGAAGGCTCTGGTGCAAATATTGGAGGCAGGGATGGCAGGGCCTCTCGGCTGGCCCGGGTTCATGCGGCGAGCACTGCATTCCAGATGGTAGGCGCAGTCTGGTCTTTGACGCGCAAGGGACGAAGCGAGAATTGGTTCTTGCGATGCGGCGGAGCAGTTCGATGCCGGCGATCGTCGTGGCCGCGCAATCATAGTTCTTGAAGCCGAGCATAGGCCTGGTCCGGAACTTGATCCCGCGATGATCCTGCTCGATCAGGTTGTTCAGGTATTTCGACGATCGCAGTTTGCTCTTCTTCCATGCGTTATTTTCAGTGGGCATTTCACGTACGGCGCGATGCGACGCGGCATGGCCATCCAGAGTAATGCTGACAGGAGCGCGTCCTTGGGTGCGAAGCGCTTTACGGAAGAACGCCTTGGCGGCGGCCCCATCCCTCTTCGGGCTCAACCGGAAATCGACGGTGTTGCCATCCCGGTCTACCCCACGATATAGGTAGACCCAGCGGCCACGGACGTTCAGATACGTCTCGTCCACCCGCCACGACCGGCCGCTTCGGCGCATATAGCGAACCCAGCGCTTCTCAAACTCAGGAACATACCGCTGCACCCAGCGCATGATCGTCGTAAGGGGAAGTTGCAGCCCGCGCTCGGCCATCATCTCCGCCAGGTCGCGCAGGCTGAGCTTATAGCGCAGGTACCAGCGCACGCACAAAATGATAATCTCTCGATCGAAATGCCGACCCGAAAACAATTCCTTGACACTCTTTATCTCTAGCCCGATCACGCCCATTTGCAATTCGCTCCAGCAACCACTCTATCCGAGACGGACTCGCTATTTGCACCTGAGCCGTAACGCGTAGAGGCTTCTTCCTCCAGATTCTCTGAGCGTGGTGTCATTAAGTACCGCCGTGGATCCGCTGAGCGGAGACGATGATGCAGTCAATGCCGGGAGCGTAGCCAGTGGGATTAGGGTTGGAGAACACGATGGTATTTGTACCGCGGCGCAGTTGTACCGGTAAAACGTAGGGCACGGGGTCGTACCAGTTGTTGCCATTGAAGGTGAGCTGCAGCGGAGTCGCGCCGTTGATGGATACATATACGGTGCGCGGGCCGCTGGTAACGTAGTCGATTTCGAGCTGATAGGTGCCCGTGGCTGCGGCGGTGACGTTGTTGAAAGTGATGGTGTTGGCGGGACCGGCGCCGAAGCTGCCGACATAGGCGCCGCCGGAGGCACGGGTGCTGTAGTTAAAGCCGGCGGTGCCGGCAAGTTGCGCGCCTTCGGCCTCGTAGGTCGTGAAGGTGGGCGCGCGCTCGTTGCCGTCACCGGAGATGACGATGCGGTCGAGGTCGGCGCCGTAGCCGGAGGGGTTGAGGAACGTGATGGTGTTGTTGCCGGCGATGAGCGCGACAGGCACGGTGGAACTCTGCGGCAACTGGTAGCTTCCTCCGCCCATGTTGAGTGATGCGGCAGCCGCGCCGTTGACGGAGTACTCAACCGTGCGCGGTCCCTGGGTCATGGCATTGATCTCCATGCGGTAAATGCCGGCCTTGGGCACGGACACGTTGCTGAAGATGACCTGGCTGGCGCCGCCGATGTTGCCGACCTTGACGCCTCCGGAGCAAGCGGGGCAGGGAGCGGGCGCGGCGGAGCCGGTAAGTGTGGCCGCTTCGGCCTCATAGGAGACGCCAGCGGGTGGCTGCTCAATCTCCCCTTGAGGAGTGACCCTGAGCAGGCGAGCGCCGTGGCCGGGAACCATCGTGCTGAACTCGCCTGGAAATGCGCCCAGGTTTGCGTGGTTCCAGAGGTCCCGCACGGCGACGGCGTTTTTGAAGCCCAGATCGCTCCACCGCACATCCACGCGGTCGGGGAAGGCAGTGAAGTTGTAGAGCGCGACGTAGTAGTCGCCGTCGCCTGCATCGGCAATCCAGACAGGGTGGAAGCCGCCGGTCTTCTGGATGCCGGGATGCCCGGACTGATCGACGGCTAGGATCTCATCATTGGTAAACGCCGATTTGGCGAGGGCATCGAGTTGAGTCAGATCACCGCCGAGGTAGAGGGGCGCGTTGGCCATGGCCCAGATGGTGATGGCGGTCTGCTTTTCGGTGTCGGTGAGGCCGTCTGCGCTTCCGTTGCCTACGTCTAGGGTATCCAGGTCGTTCCACCCGAGGGCGGGGCCGGCGGCGTTCTCCCAGCCCACATCGTCATATGCGCGCAGAACGATGCGGGGCCAGTCGGTGAGAAACCCTCCGCAACCGCCTTCGCACTCCACGTCGTCGTCGATGCGGCGGGCGTTGGAGTATTGCTGCCAGACGTCGAGGTAGTCCTGATCAAGCTGCCAGGAGATGGTGAGCCAGATGCGCCGGCCGCTTTGGGCGATGGCCTGCGACCAGGCTTTCACGTCGGCACGATTGTCGATAGAAAGGTCGTTGGAATAAGAGCCGGGCGTGACGGCATCGAGCTTGATGAAGTCGATGCCCCAGGAGGCGAATAGGACGACAACGGAGTTGATGTACTCCTGCGCGCCGGGCTTGGTGAAGTCGATTTTGTCGTGGTATGGATTGGGGAGGGGGCCTGCGAACGCGTTGCCCTTGGCGAGCGGCATGACCACGATGTCCTGGGTATGGTAGCTGGTGCCAAGGATGGGATAGTTCCCGTCGACGGCGGGCTGCTCGATGCCCGGGATCCAGTAGATGCCCGCCTTCTGGCCGTTGGCGTGAATGTGGTCGACGAGGGCCTTTATGTCAGGAAAGGTAGTGGTGTTGGGGATCGGCCGGCCATTGGCGTCGAAACTGCCCTGCCATCCTGAGTCGATATTGATGTAGCGGAAGCCGTGCTCCTCGATCCCGGAGGCCTTCAGGGCGTCCGACTGGGCCTGGATATTGGCCTGGGTGAGGAAGCTGCCGTTGATCGTCTGCTCGCTGAAGGTGCTCCAGCCAAGATAGGGTTTCTCGCCGGCCCCGTTGACCTGTGCGGCGGCGGGCGCGGGAAGCAAGCTGAAAACGAGACCGGCGGTTGCAACAGAAAGAAAGGTTCGCATGGTGTGACCTCGCGAGCCTGGGATCCGCAGAGGGAGGCGAGCTCGCCGTTGAGAAGTGTCCACGAAACCCACGCGATCCGGCGCAGGTTCAAGGTGAAAACGGGGGCCGAAAAGGCGATCGTTTTTCAGCACCGGAGGGGAACGAAATCCAGCGCCACAACATATAAACGTGTACGATCACGGTTTGTCAAGATTCAATGTTGTATGCGAATTTATAGGATCACGAAGCCAGATATGAGTGTACGTACACAGTATTCGCGAGGATCAATCGCGTTCGCGACGGGAGGGGCCACGAACGAAGAGGGTTTTCAGGTCTGCGTGACCCCGGCGCCGATCTGCTCAAGGGTCCTTCCTTTCGTCTCGGGAACTGATGAGGCGACAAGAACAAAGCCCAGCAGGCAGATGACGCCGTAGGTGAGAAAAATGCCAGCTGTACCTTCAAGCTGGTTCAGGAGCGGAAAGGTGTAGGTGAGGAGGAAGGATGCGATCCATAGGGCGCTAACTGCGGTGGAGATGCCTTGAGAGCGGATACGAGGGGGAAATATCTCAGCGATCAGGACCCAGGTGACGGGCGCCACGGTGAGCGCGTAGCAGGCGATCGCGCTCAGTGTGAGGACAAGGATCGCAGCCCCGCGCCATTGAGCGTGGTAGGCCCACGCGCAGAGCAGATGGGAGACACCGATACCGATGCAACCCGCGAGCATCATGCCGCGGCGGCCAATTCGATCGACGAGGAGCATGGCAAGCACTGTAAAGACAAGATTGATGGCGCCGGTGATAACGATGTTGAGGAAGATGTCATTGGCTCCATAGCCGGCACTGCGATAGACCTCCGCGGCGTAGTTGAAGAGTATGTTGATGCCCGTCCATTGCTGGAGCGCAGCAAGCGCGATGCCCACGAGAAGGATCTTGCGGAATGCGGGGAGAAGAAGCTCGCGCCACGAGGACTGGGTGAGGGCAGCGTTTGAGCGCTGCGCGGATTCGATGCCGGCAATTTCGGCGCGGGCGTAGGCGGGGCCGCCAATGCGTTCGAGGATCGCACCGGCTTCGCGGGCGCGGCCAACGCCGCAAAGCCAGCGGGGACTCTCGGGGATAAAGAGGGAAGCGAGCGTGAAGACGAGGGCAGGCGCGGCAACCGCGGTGAACATCCAGCGCCATCCGTACTGTACGTTCCAGGTGTGGAGGAGCAAGTCGTGCGGCAAGCCCGAGGGCACGGGACGGGCGAGGCGCCAGTTGACGATCTGGGCGAGCAGGATGCCGACTACGATGGCGAACTGGTTGAGACTGACGAGGCGTCCGCGATGCGCCGCGGGGCTGATCTCAGCGATGTAAAGGGGCGAGACATTGGAACTGAGGCCGATGGCGATACCGCCGAAGATACGCCAGAGGATGAAGGCGAAAAAGGACCAGGCCCATCCCGTAAGTACGGAGGAGGCGGCGAAGAGCACGGCCGAGGCGAGGAGAATCCGGCGGCGACCATAGCGGTCGGCGAGGGTTCCTGCGGCGAGAGAACCGAACAGGCATCCGACCAGGGCGCAACTGTTGGCCCAGCCCACAAGAGCCGCAGAGGTGAGGTGGAAGTAAACCTCGTAGAACTGTCGGGCGCCTCCGATGACGACCCAGTCATAGCCGAACAGAAGACCGCCCAGGGCAGCAACGAGTGCGATGCCCCAGATGTAGAGGCTGTGCTGCGGCATGACCGGGGACGACTGAGAAGCGGCGGGGAGTGAGGGGCCGTGCATGGCTACCTCTTATGGAACCGGAGCAGATCGATTGCCCCGGTGTGGGCGTTGTCCATGGAGAGGACTTCCTCAAGCAGGCGGAGTCCCGCCACCTCTTCGCCCAGCCCGAGCCGCGCCTGCGCTTCAAGGAAGCGAGCGGTAATGGTCTGGCGATGGGCAAGGTCTTCATCGAAAAGGAGCATGGCAGGCAGGGACGTGGCGAAGTAGTCGATCTTCGCCGTCTGTCTTTGCAGGTGGGCGGAATAGTCGAGGATTGACCGAAAGGCCTTGAGTGCATCCTGCTCGCATCCGAGACGGCGCAGGGCCAAAGCGTTCCAATATGTATTTTCGGAGATGGCCTGTACCTGCATGTGCTGGAAGTCGCCCTTCTGGCGGGTGGCGCGGGTCCAGTCATGTTCGGCCTCGCGGGGATTGCCGGCATCGTGGTGCGCCACGCCGAGCCAGTAGTCAATCATGCTGAGGTTCATCAGCAGGTGCTTGGCCTCGCTGAGATTCTCGGGCGGGTTGGATGCGGCACGGAGGCTTGCGATGGCTGCTTCGGGCTCTCCGCATTGCAGACTACGATTTGCGAGCAAGACATTGGCACGAACGTATTGAGACAGCACAAGGCCCTCGCCGCCTTCCCACGGTTGGAATTCGCGGCTGAGGAGCAGGTCGAGAGCACGCCGGGGCTGATCGAGGTTGTTATACAGCGAGGCGAGCTCGACCGAAATGTCATCGCGCTGTTCCACTAGCGCTCGATTGTCTTCGAGGTTGGCCAGTCGCTCGGGAAGGGCGTCGCCCGTACGTTTCAGGAGTTGGTCGTATTCGTACAGGATGCGGGCGTCGCGGGGCGAGGCGGCGCGGGCTTTGCCAAAGGCTCGCAGGGCGCGAACGGGGTCATGGAGCACGTTGAAGTAGCCGATGCCCAGGTTGCGCCAGGGTGTGGCGAAAGAGGGTTCAAGTCGAACGGCCCGCTCCCACATCATGATGGCTTCAGAGTAGCGACGGCGGTCATACAGCAGGTTGCCGAGATAGTAGGGTGCGCGTGGATCATCTGGATCCGACTGGACCGCCTTGGTCAGCAAAACCAGTTCTTCAAGGCGGCTGGGAAAGACGCAGGCGGGATCGGCGTGGCGGGCGCGTTCGCGAACCGCAGCGCCTTCGGGGGAACGATCGAGGCGATCGAGGATGTCGGCATGCAGATAGAGCAGCGTGGGCTCGGCGCCGGCAGTTGTGCCTGGGTTTATGTCGACGAGTGTCGACTGCGCTTCGTACAGAAAGCCGGCACGTACAAGATCGAAGGCTAGATCGAGCAGAAGCTGCCCGTCCCGTGGCGCAGTGTCAGTGGCGAGCCAGCGACTGAAGATGTCCAGCGGATCGAGGGCGCGGGTTTCCTCTAGGAAGTCCGCAGCCTGCGCGGTGCGGTCGAGACGGCGCAGCACGAGGGTGCGAAGATTGCGGGCATTCAGGTTGTCGGTCTCCGCGCGGAGCGATCGATCAAGATGATCCAGGGCGGCTGTCCAGTCGCCGCGCGTGCAGTCGATCTCGGCGAGACGGTGATAGGCGGGAGCGCGCCAAGCTGCGTTCCACGTGCTTTTGTAGAATGCTTCGTAAGCTTCCTCTACACGCCCCTGATACAAAAGCGTCAGGCCAAGCGTGTAGTGCGGTTCGCCATCAGGCGGATTGGGATTGCGCATGGTGAGTCGCGCGATGGAGGCGCGAAGATGTTTCTTGGCCTCGGGGAATTCGCCGCGGTTCAGGTGCCAGCGGCCGAGAGCAAGGTTGCAGCGGCTGTCCCCAGGGTCGCGCTTGAGGGCCTCGCGCCAGTAGATCTCTGGCGCACGAGTCGGATGGCGATATTGCTCGAGATGGTGGCCATTCAGAAACAGCTCGTCGGTGCTGGCCACGTCCTCCGGTAAAGGTGGCTCTGTGGCGACCGAAGGAGATGGGACAGGCTCGATCTCGTCGGGCGCATAATCGAGGACGCAGCGATCGCCATCCATGAGCGTGACTTCAAGACGGCGGCCAGCACTGCTGGAGTAGATTTGCAGATGCAGCGGCTCGGCCGTGGTGAGTTTGCCGGTCCTGCGGGCGATTTCGGATTCACCCATGCGAACGATGAGACGGGCTTCAGGAAGATTCTCGGTGACCTGAAGGTGGAGGGTGACGAGCCTGTCAGTGTTCTCGACGCGGAGAGCGGCGTGCAGAGTGGCGATGTCCGGAACACCGATGTCGCCGATGGGATACCAGTATTGGCTGAAAGTCTTCGTCTCGCCGGGGGCGAGGAAGGAGAAGTCCGGCTGATTGTCGGTGTATACGCCGGACATGAGCTCTACGTAGGGGCCGTCGTGGTCAGTGAGGCTCCGGTCCCAGGCGTAGCCGAAGTCGTGGTTACCCCATGTCCATTGTTTTTTGCCCGGAGCGATGTGGTGATTTGCGTAGGCGACGGTGCCGGCGCGGCGGCGATGGTCGTAGCCGCCGAAGAAGTCTCCGCGGGAGCCGACAATCATGTAGCTCGTAGGAACGGGGATGTTGGCGTAATACCCGAGGTCGTTTGGAGGGTAGGAGCCGCCGGGAACGAACCTGCTGGGCATCTCTTCGGGAGGGACGCCCGTGCGTGCCCGCTCGCCGTAATCGATGCCGTAGTAGAGGCCCTGGCTGAGCGGATATTCGGTGACCGCGCGCTTGGCATGATCGGCAGCGTAGCGCACGTCTTTAGGGAAAAAAGACTGGTATTGTTCGTGAACGTGTGTGGCCACGTTTGCCCACCATAAGAAAGTCTGGGTCTGGAGAGTGCGGTTGTAGAGGCGGACTTTGAGTTCGACAGATGCCTTGCCGGGATGCAGGCAAATGCCGTGCATGCCTTTCATGCGGGCCATGGGATCGTGGTCGCTGCACCAGATCGTGACCGAGCCGTCAGGATCACGTTCGATGGTGGTTTCCACGGGCATGAACGTGGCGGGGCGATGATGCTGGGGCCAATTAAACTCGACGCCCCCCGAGATCCAGGGGCCGGCGAGGCCGACCAAGGCCGGCTTGATGACGTTCTGGCGATAGAAGAAGTCATAACCGGTGCGCTTATCCACGCCAACGTGGATGCGACCGCCGATGGCAGGCAAGATCATGAGACGCAGGAATTCGTTCTCAATGTGCACGGCGTCCCAGGAGTATGGATGGGGGGTTCGTGCGACATAGTCGATGACGGGCAGGGGATAGACGCGACCGCTGCTCCCCTGGTAGACGCGTTTCTCGAGGAACAATGGATTGGGGTCCGGGGCTGCCGGCGTGTAGGTAAGCATAGAGACCTGGGCACGCCAGGCCTTCACAGGCCCCCCTTCCTCCGCAGGCGGAGGGGGCAATTCGAGTTTGAGTGATTCGGCCGTCGGCTGGCTGGCTGGGCTCTTAGCGTCGACTACATCCTGCCACATGGGATACCTTCCGTCCTGGGTCGAGTGCGACTCGACCCAGGCAGATCGGTCGCGATTTCCGCAGATCGTGTACGTTACCGTCCCGCCCACAGTAGGAGTTGTTCTTCGCGATTGTCAAGTACCGACATCAAAACTCGAGGATGCAGTCCATGCTAGCGGGCCGTTCGTCAGGTCGGGGAAGTCGGGTCAAAGAGCACCGTCTCCCTTACCCCGAAACGGATCTCCCAATCGTACGTCTCACCTGCCTTGAGCAAGATGGCAGAGTTGGTTTCTTGCGCTTTGGCGAGCGTGTTCCATGCCGAAGTCGTGGGCTCCAGCGCCACCGCATATTGCACGGTTCTTCGCCATCGCTCGGCCAGCCGCAGTAGCAGAGCCATAGGCCCAAATACGGAAGAGGTTTGCTATCGAAGGAGACCTCCAGCACCTGCCCTGATATCTTCCGATCGATGCCGCAGCCCCCTTCGTTCAGTCGAGAACTATAGAACATCTCCGCCGTCCCTGCCTCTGGCCCATCTGCGACGTCTAAGCGAAGGCCTTCCTGCGTGACCGGGCAGCAAATGGTGGAACCGGGCATTCCCAGGCGATCTCCTTTCGAATAGTCGAGCCTCAGTTCTCGAATCTCGCGCGGCAAGAGTACGCGATCTCCTCGAGAGACTGCGAACAGAGGATGGCACGCGTAAAGGAACGATCGCGTGGTCGAGCCTATGTTTTTAACTGCGTACCAGGGTCTTGTCCTCCAGAGCGAGTCGCTTGGTGAATCGGAGCACCCGGCTAAATCCAACTGCGGACATGCCGACATACCTGTCAGAGGCCGCGAGCACCCGCCAAGGTAGTTGCCAAAAGTCGCCGTGATCCGGCGCCGGGCCACCTCTGTCTCAGGGCCTGACGGGCCGACGGTTGGGAGGCACTCTTCTATTCCGGCGCAAGATCCCTCTTGAAAACGGGTGTCGAGTCTAGCTTGGGGATATGGTCCGCGGCGTCGCGACTGAGTCAAGAACTCCAGGCGCGAGCGCAAACTCTTGAGCGAGGAGATGCGACCACCCTCGGCTGGGATGACTTCAACAAACAATTCGGAATTCGCAGAATACGCTTTCGATTCATCCCTTCTCATTTCGTCCCGTCATGACCCAACGACAGAAATGCCTTTGGTACTCACGCACACGATGCCTTTGACCCGAACGCCTTCATTGCGCGGCGGTAACGTACACACACAATACTCACGCGCAGCTTCCAGGAGTGTCAATCTCATCTTCAATTCCACGCCCATTTCGCCCGATGAAGTGATTCGAAATCGGATGCGATAGAAGACAGCGACTTCGTATCGTGCCTCTCAGTTAACAGGACTAACAGTCCAGAAGATCAGGAGGGGCCGGATCGCCATTGTCTGAAAAGGTAATAGTTTACGGCTAAATACTCACTTTCGCGACCGATAGCAGGGTCCGGGTAACATTGAGGGTTCTGATCGGGCTCCAGCACCTCGGTGGCGGAGAAGCCCATCCCGAGATCCGAGCCAGCGGTTACTGCGCCACAAAATGCTTCTTGACAATTCTTTCATGTTGAGATTACCGTTTTTCCGGTAACGTACACAGTTCCGAATCCCCAGGGACATCAAGGTCAACATAACAGCGAAGTAAATGGAGGCAGGATCAGGCGCAGTTGCGCCGGCCTAGAGAGACCGATGGCAAAGCTATTGTTGAGGCCAAATTCTTCGAAGAGAGCAAGCCTGACCCTTTTGGCGCCAGCCGCGGCGGCGATGTCGCTGCTCTTGCTCACGTCTCCTTATTCCTCTGCGCAAACGGATCAAGGCGCCATTACAGGTGTGGTGCAAGACTCCACGGGTGCGGTCATCCCGAACGCAGACGTCATGGCAACGAATGTCGATACGAGCTTAGCTCTACAGACCAAGACCAACAGCAGTGGCGTTTTCGTTTTTTCCCCACTCAAAATCGGGAACTATACGGTATCGGCATCCTCGGCAGGATTCCAGACGGTCAGCCATGAAAATTTGCATCTCGACATTCAGCAACGGCTTAACGTGAACTTCACGCTGCAAACAGGCGGTGCTACCGAGACCGTTAAGGTCGATTCTGAAGCTCCGGTTCTCCAGACACAGGACGCCGCAGTCGGGCAGGTAATCAGCACCAAAGAGATCAACGACACTCCGCTTAACGGACGGAACTGGGTCTACATTGCGCAACTGACAAACGGCGTCGCCCCGCCTTTCGGAAACACTCGCGGATCTGGAAGTGGAGACTTTGTCGCGAACGGCCAACGCGCCGAACAGAACAACTTCATCCTTGACGGTGTGGACAACAATACGAATCTTGTCGATTTTTTGAACGGCTCCAGCTACGTTATGCGGCCTCCACCAGATGCGCTTTCCGAGTTCAGCCTCCAGACGAGCAACTTTAGCGCAGAGTTTGGTCACTCCGCAGGCGCGGTTCTGCAGGCCAATGTAAAATCGGGCACGAATCAGATCCATGGCGATCTTTGGGAGTATTTCCGCAATACCAACCTAGATGCGATCAACTGGAATGCAGGTCCCGACGCTGAGGTTCCGTCGTATCACCAGAACCAGTTCGGAGCAACGCTCGGCCTTCCGATCTGGAAAAACAAACTCTTCTACTTCGGTGATATTGAAGCCAACCGGGTCTCGATCAGCAATCCGACTCCGATCAACGTTCCTTCCGCCCTTGAGCGCCAGGGAGACTTCTCGGAGTTGCAGAACGGCGATCTGACTGGCGTGGGAGCGCCCACCAGGTTGTATGAGCCGAACACTGCCGACCCAAATCAGCCCCTGGCCTGCAACGGCCAGCAGAATGTGTTCTGCGCAAATCAGATCAATGCGGTTGCCCAGAACATTCTTAGCCTCTACCCTGCCCCCAATGCCAACAACGGCAAACTCTACAACAACTACCTTGTGAACGTGGGCAACAGCGACAATACGATCCAGTGGGATCAGCGTTTGGACTGGAATATCAGTGCCAAGGACCAGAGCTACGCCCGCTACAGCTACCTGCATCAGATCAAGACGAACGGCCTGCCCCTTGGTCCGGTGCTTGACGGCAGCGGTTACGGCGGAGAGTATGACACCAACCTGGCCATGAATTTCATGGGCAGCGAAACTCATATTTTCACGCCCACTCTAACCAATGAATTGCGCTTCGGCTACAACTGGGGCGTCTTCAACTTCCAGCAGCCGAATGCTTACAATCCCGCGCTGAATGATTCTCTGGGACTCGGGCCACAACCATCTAACTTGAAGCCCGGGCACTTCGGTCTTCCATCGGGCTACGTCAACGGAACCATCCAGCAGTGGGGTTCGGTTGGCATCAGTCGCGAGTCGCAGAATGTCTACCAGATTCTCGACAACGTGACGAAGATTTGGGGAAATCACTCTGTGAAATTGGGAGCCTCCTTCCAGGCTATCCGCTTTTACTACATTTATGCGCCGGCGGATCTCGGGCAATATCACTGGGACGGCCAGTACACCGGATTGGTGGGCGTGGCCAATACCGGGTCCGCGGTGGCAGACATGATGGCAGATCAGCAAAACTACGCCACCATTTCTGTTTCCCCCAACGTCAATGACGCGCAATGGTACGACGCAGGCTATGTGCAGGATGACTGGAGGATCGCGCGAAGACTAACCTTAAACCTGGGTGTGCGTTATGACTACTTCCAGCCCTACAAGGAAAACAGCGGCCAGCAGTCGAACTTTGTTGTCACCGGCCCTTTAGGCATCGGCACGGGTTCCGGTGTTCTTCAGTTCCCCAAGAGCCAGCAAAATATTGTTCTCGGGGCGCCCTTCCTAAATGCGTTGGCAAAAGATGACGTGTCGATACAGTTCGTTGATAACGACCGCCTCGTTACTTCGCAGAAAACGAATTTCGTGCCGCGTGTCGGCTTTGCTTATTCTCCGAGAGATAACACCGTTGTCCGCGCTGGCTTTGGGATGTTCTACGGTGGCCTGCAATCGATGGGCAATGGCAATCTGGGGGCCAACTTCCCGTGGTCCAACCAGGCACAGTTCTTCAGCCCCACCTGCGTTACGGGTAATTGTCCCTCACTCGCCGCGCAGGGCATTACCCTGCAGGCTGGTTTGCTTCCGGCTACTGGCGGCGGCCAACTACAGACCTTCATCTCGCAGCCGGGTTTCCACTCCATCGATCCGAAGGTAAAGCCGCCCTACACGATGACATTTAGCCTCGGCGTGCAGGAGCAGATCACGCCCAACATGGCGTTTAGCCTCACCTACGTGGGCAACCTCTCCCGGCACCTGTCACTCTATGGCGCTCCCAATACCGCGCCGGGCCTGTGGCGCCCAGGCACCAACACCAATCCGTTTAACCCCTTCCCGGATCTGGGGGGTATCGGCCAAGTCCATTATGCAGGCGTCAGCACCTACAACTCGCTCCAGGCAAAGGTGGAGAAGCGCTATTCGCATGGGCTGACCTTCCTGGCGACCTACACCTGGTCGCATGCCCTCGATGACGCCAGCGACGCGGGCGGCCTCTTCACCGCGATCGGAAACCGCCAGCCCGCTTTGATTCCGTATATCGACGAACTGACGAACTCCGTCTTCGATATCCGCAATCGGTTTACCATCAACGGCAACTATGAACTACCCATCGGCAGAGGCCGCACGTTCCTCAGCAATTCTTCTCGCTGGCTCGATGAGATTGTGGGAGGCTGGTCCTCGAGTCTGACCTATGCAGCGCAGACCGGAACGCCGTTCACGGTATATCCAAATATCAGCACGGCCTCAGGTGGGAGTGCTCGTGCGTTTCCTGTAAGCGACCCATTCGCCGGAGGCGGAACGCCCGACCCGACGAATCCAAGCCTGACCTCGTGCCCGGCACAGGTCAAGACGAAATTGAATTACTTCAACCCATGTGCGTTCCGAAATCCTCTGCCCGGCGAGATGATCTCCGACGCAACACATCCGGTAGGATCAGTCAATCCCGATGGTGTTCCCGTCAAGTTCCAGGCGCCAGTTACGGATAAGGCGACGGCCATCGCGCTGCTCGGAAGCACGCAAAACAACATCTATGGTCCCGGCTACTACCAGGTCAACATGTCGTTATTCAAGAGTTTCTCAACGTGGCGTGAACAGAGCCTGCAGTTCCGGGCGGATGCTTTCAACATCTTGAATCACCCAACGCTCGGGACCCCGAATGGTTCGATGAATGCAAATGGAGGTCTGATTTCGGGACCAAAGTTCTTCCAGAACAACACACCGGATGCGCGATTCTTCCAGCTTGCGTTAAAGTATTTGTTCTAGCGATTAAGAAAACGGAACCGAAACGGCTTCCCTTTACGGGAAGCCGTTTTCGTCTGACCGTCGTTTGTGTTTTCATTTCTTACCCCGCCGCCTTGGCGATTCTGTGGATGAAGAGGGGGAGGTTGCTGCGGAGAACGATGTGCGGAACGAAGCGGTGAGACCTGACGGGCTTGTGCTTATGGGTCAAGTAGGCGATGAGCGTTTCCAGCGCGGTCTTGCCCTGCGCTTCCGGGCGCTGATAGAGAGTGGCCAACACCTTGCCTGACTCCAGCAGCGGCACGAGCTCTGGAAAGAGATCGGTTGCAATCACTTGCACGCCGCCGAGCAGTTTCAGTTCTTCAAGCGCACGGAACACCGGAAGGCTATTTGCCGTGCTGATGTAAATTGCATCAGGGCGCGTTTTAGCCTTCAATAGCGCGAGGGATTGGCGGTAGGCATCCTCCGCGCTTTCGTGGGATTCGACGACGGGAAGAAGGGTGAGGTGGGGAGCAAGCATCGCGAGAGTCGCGGCAAAACCGCGAAGTTTCTCCGCATGGTCGAAGGTGGCCAAATCGCCGGTAATGGTTGCGACTCGGGATTGAGTTTGCAGCTTGTGCGACAACAGTTCCGCAGCGAGCGCGCCGCTGATGTATGCGTCCACCGTGACAGACGAGATGCGATCGCTATCCGGCGCATCGCTGGCGACGCAAAGCATGGGAATCCCTTGCCCCACGATGCGGCGAATAATTCCACCCAATTCGCGGGGGCGGCCAGGCGTGAAGAGTATCCCGTCGTACTTCTTCGCCGCCGCGCTCTCAAGAGCCGCTGCATCGCCCGAACCAAGTCGAGGAAAAGTGATGAAGTCGAGCGTGAGTTGCATTCCCACCACTTCGTCCGCGGCAGCTTGAATCCCTCCACGCAGTGGATCGAAGAAAGCCGCGATCTCGCGGGGGAACACGGCCGCGATTCGAATATTGCGGTTGAGCTTAAGCGATCTGGCGGCGATGTTGGGCTTGTAGCCGAGTTGTTCCGCCATGCGCAATACGAGCGCCTCGGTGCGGGCGCTTACCCCGCTGCGGCCGTGCAGGGCCCGATCCACCGTGCCGATCGAAGTTCTCAGAGCTTCCGCGATGTCACGGATGCCCACCGCTTTGCTGCTTTTGTGTGCCGATCGCATTTCCAGAGTCGCTCTCAGTTTCGCACATCCATCACCGGGAAACGATGTCGAATGGATTTTGACAGATTCGGGGAGGATTGTGTAATTTGTTGTCGTGAACGTACACGGATTGATCCTGACGGCACTCCCATAAGCGCGCTTGTTCTTCAACCTGTCGAAAAGCTATTCGCGTGAAACCCGATCGGGGCGATTTTTTGCTCGGCGCTATGGCCGCCGCCACACTCAACCGGGGCTCGACGAAACCAGAGATCAAGAGGACGCCGTTATGGTTTGCGCGTCCGGTGGATCGGTGGCTGCAGGCCTTGCCAGTCGGAAACGGCAGGCTCGGGGCCATGGTGTTCGGAGGCGCGGCACGAGAGCGGTTACACCTGACAGAGAGTACCTTGTGGTCGGGCGCACCTCCTGGCCATGACGTAAATCCAGCCGCGCGGGAGTACCTGGCCGCCATTCGCAATCTTTTCTTTGCAGGACGTTACACGGAAGCGGAAGAACTGTGTCGTGAAAAACTGTTGGGCAGGGGGAGTCAATTCGGTACTGCTGTACCGATGGCGTTCCTGGAGATCGAAACGATCCTGCCGGCAGAGACCTCCGGATATCGACGCTCTCTCGACCTTGATGAAGCCGTCGCGAGGGTCGATTTTGCTGCCGGCGACGTGATGTTCCATCGCGAGGTGTTTGCCTCACACCCGACGGAGTCATCGTCGTTCGAATAGAATCAAGCAAACCAGGCCGGCTTTCCTGCAACATCGGATTTGCAGAACCGCGTTTGCCGGCAGAGATTACCGCCGCCAATGCTGTGACGCTGCTGATCGCAATAGCGAGCGAGTTCCGTGGGGAAAGGCCCGACCAAGCCTGCTCTGCATCCCTAAGCGCTGCCGGCACGAGACCTTACAAATCTTTGCGCGAAGCGCACACCGCAGATTATGGCGCTCTGCATCGTCGCGTTTCCATAGATCTGGGACAAGCCGGGGACGTCTCGAATCTGCCCATCGACGAACGCAGAGAGCGGCTTGTGGCTGGCGGCGATGATCCTGAGCTTTGTGCGCTGTTTTTTCAATATGGCCGCTACCTGACGATCGCGGGATCGCGCGAAGATTCGCCCTTGCCACTCGCCTTGCAGGGCATTTGGAACGATGGACTCGCCGCTGGTATGGGGTGGACTGATGATTTCCACTTGGACATCAACACACAACAGAATTACTGGCTATGTGAGCTTGGCAATCTCAGTGAATGTCATGCTCCGCTTTCAGCGCTGGTGGAGGGACTACGCGTAAACGGCGCCCAGACGGCACGAGAGATCTATGGCGCGGAAGGCTGGGTGGCACACGTCGTGACCAATGCCTGGGGGTACTCGGCGCCGGGGTGGGGCCTCGGCTGGGGAATGTTTGTGACAGGCGGCGTTTGGATCGCACTGCATCTATGGGAACACTACCGCTTCACCCTCGATCAGGCCTTTCTTGGCGAGAAAGCCTATCCGGCCTTGCGCGACGCAGCCAAGTTCTTCCTCTCGTACATGGTTGAGCACCCGACGAAAAAATGGCTTGTCAGTGGGCCGTCCAACTCTCCGGAAAACTGGTTTATCGCCCCCGACACGAGGAAACCATGTTCGGCATGGACCCAACCTGTGACCGCGTCCTTGTGTATGCCCTGTTCTCGGCCTGCATGCCAATCTCTGGCTGAACGTTCTGACAGACTCCGCATATGCTCAGGTCGAGGCTCCATGGATTTGCTCGCTGCCGGTTCGAGCCGGTCCCAGCCCGGTGTTTGACAATGTCGGGGATGCCGATCAGCGTTCCAAGATAGGCACCTACAACATCGCCCCGACCTACACCCGCATCATCAATACGAACTCTGTCCTCAACGTCGGCGGTTTCGTGCGACGGGACGGGTACAACTACTACCCGAGTAGCAATCCTCTCGCCGATCTTGGCCCCATCCAGAGTGAGTCGATCTCTCAATATCGAACGCTGTTAAACGCCGGTGCCCATGCGGAACTGACGCTACACAAAGGGATCAATGACATCAAAGCCGGAGCGGTATATCGACAGACCTTCCTGCGCGAGCACGACAATGTTGGCCTGGTCAACTCAACCTTCAATTCGCCATGCGTCGATGCCGATGGGAATCCGCAGTCCGGGTTCACCGATCCGGGGCAATGCGCGGCAGCCGGCCTGGTCTCAAACGATCCGTCGGTGGGAGGCGCTTTCGATTCCGACTTGCTTCCCTATGACCTTACCCGCGGCGGTTCGCTTTATGCCTATTTTGGCCACACCGATATCAAGGAGCTGGCCCTCTACGTTGAAGACCAGATCAAAGCCGGCAATTGGGTCTTTAATCTCGGCATCCGGGGGGATCTTTACAACGGTCTGACCGACACGGGCCAGGCAGAACCTCGCGTTGACGTGGCGTACAACATCAAGGCAACCAGCACCGTTCTGCGGGTATCTTATGCTCGAACCCTCGAGACTCCTTTTAACGAAAATCTCGTGCTCTCCAGCGAGGGGTGTCTGAACAACGTCCTTAATCCACTGCTGGCGTGCACTGCTGGTGTTACGGGAACTCTGCAGCCTGGTTTCCGCAACGAGTTTCATGCCGGGTTGCAACAGGCTTTCGGCAAGAACATCGTGGTAAGTGGCGATTACATCTGGAAGTACACGCACAACGCGTTCGACTTCAGCATCTTCGGCAACACGCCGATCTTCTTCCCCATTGACTGGCATAACTCGAAGATACCGGGCTTTACGCTCCGCGCCGATGTGCCGAGCTATCACCGCTGCTCGGCATTCGTCGTCATGTCCTCTGTCGCCGCCCGTTTCTTCCCGCCCCAGTCCGCTGGCGTGGGCGCAACCGTGGGAGCGCCAGGGTTTCCGTTCCGTATCGATCATGACGAGAAGTTCAACCAGACAACTCACGTTCAGTACCAGGTCCCTGGCCGGCTTGCTCCATGGATCGGCTTTAACTGGCGCTATGACAGCGGACTCGTGGCAGGCTCAACGCCCTGCTATAACGTCATTGGTGTAAATACACTCTGTACCGGCACGTCGACCACTCTCAACGGACAGCCCGCGATCGACCTGAGCGGACTCACCGCCGACCAGGAATTTCAGGCCGGATTTGCCTGTAATGGCGTGAGGGCAACACCGACCACGGCCCTGCCCACGCCCTGTCTGGCCTCAGAGTTCACTTCCAGCCTGATCAGCATCCTGCACCAACACTGAGGACGACGACAAGAACCCGCCGCGCATCGCCCCGCGCAGTCTATTTGACGCCTCCATCGGGGACGACAACCTCTTCCATGGCGACAAGCGCAAATGGAGCCTTCGCTGACTGCTGTCAATGTCACGAACAAGTACGCCCTTTACAACTTCCTCTCAACCTTCGGCGGCACGCACTATGTGACACCACGTGCGCTCACTGCGGAAGTTGGCTTCCACTTCTGAGAAGCGACGATTCCGTCACGTCCGCTTGAATCGGGACAGCGAAGGCCTGCTGTCCCGATTGCCCTAAAGGGGAGGGAGGCCGTCATGACGAAAGTGATTACCTTCGACAAAGGCATTGACGGAGCTATGCGCTGCTGACGAAGCGCTTACCTGACAGGACGGCGTCGATAGCCGGGATCAGATCGCCTTCGGCATGTGTTTTAAAAACGTAAGCCCATGCACCCAGCCTCATAGCCTCTTGAACGACATCAGCATCGGTTTCTTGGGTTGAAAAGATGATCTTCGATTCCGGCACAAGGCCGCGAATCCGCCGTGCAGCCTCGATGCCATTCAGTGTTGGCAGACCGATGTCGAGCAGGATCAGGTCCGGCTTCAGTTCCTCAGCTTTCTGAACCGCTTCCAGTCCATCGGACACTTCGCAAATGACCTGCACTTCGGGTTTTTGCCCCAATTTCGAGCAGACGAATCTGCGGAAGGATTGGAAGTCCTCCACGACCATTACTCGAACGGTTGACTCTATCTTCACGGAACTTTTGGCACTCTAAATTGCTGCACTGCGCCCGGAGCAAAGTGAGACGGTAGCACAATTCAGCGAAGACATCCGCACGGTATCCGACACAAAAATTGAGAAGTCGTCACAACAAGTCGATGTGGCCTTGTGTGTGGACGGATACGCAAAAATGGTCGGGTATGGTTGTTCAGCAGGCGCAGCTTTTTGAGCACTTCGGATGGGTGTTTCGGGAAATGAAAATGGCGACATTTTTGGGTTGATTCGCGGTGCGGCTTAGGTGCAGGCTGTAGATCGGTTGCTTTCCCCAGAAGGGAAGAGGCGATGGCCCGAGGATCAGAGATGATTCCGGGCCATTTGCTTTTGGGGCCACGGCGTGGGAAGGCAACCAATTGTCAGGAACCTCGCATCCCACCGGCAAGGGCGAGGTGCAGAATCTGGCAAGTCGAACAACAGGGCCGATTGTCTTGCGACACGGACATGTGAAGGGAATGAGCCGCACGGCCACGTGCGAGGTTCTTGCGCGAAAGATACCCCTTGACCCAAACCTGAAACCCGGATCGCACGAGTACACATATTCGGACTGCACTGTAATCGACGCACCTGCGGATTTGCCGGACGGCGAGTACCTTGTCCATTTCGATGACCACGTGATCGCAGCCACCAAAAAGGACGCGTATTGGTTATCACGTGGAATGGCGAAGCCATTCAGAAGCGCGATTTTCTTGGCGAGCTGATCCGGGAGCTGACGCCTTTAACTGACCCCCCTTCAATTGGTGTGCCGCTTTCCCCGTTGCTTCCATACCTGCGACAATCCTCAAGTCTCCGGCTCTGCGTTTTCAACGAATGACGCGTCAAATGCATGGCGGAGAGAGCAGAATGACATCTCCCATTGAATACATAACTCTACTCGGACAACTCAGGGGTATGGGTCGAGAGGTAGAGTGCAAGGTGTCAGCGCTTGAAGTTCCCCTGCCCGGTACTGACTCGTCTGAGTATGCTCTTGTGATGATTTCTGACGCGCCGAACGATCTACCAGATGGTCGCTATTACCTGTCTTTCGATGGTCGTGTGATTCCTGTTCTGCGACACAACAGTGCGTGGTTCATTTGCTAGGATAGCCAACGCGGCAGCGTTCAGTGATGGGAGAACCGTCCTCATGAGATTCCCAGCCACAATCAAGTCTGTGTTGCCTGCCGCAGCCGTGAGGCCGCGCAGCCTTCGGAGATGCGAAGGATAATCCACGCCGAAGGCTACCGGTGTCTTCCACTGCCGACTGACGAGCGGGTTTTCTCAAGTACGCCAAACAGAAAAGCGGTAGTCAGACCGAACAGCAGCCAACCGTTCAGCGCCTCTATCGCTCCCATGAGCTGCCAGTGCCTTTCCAGTCCCAGACTCTCGTGCCCGTAGCTAGTGATCGCGTTCAGCGAATAGAGCATCGCAGTCCTGTTGTCAGGTAGAGCGTTGAGAACCCGGTAAGCGACGGCCCAATTCGTCGCCTCTATCGCGTGCATCATGGTGACCAACAAGGTCGTAGCACCCATGACAAGCACGAATGCGGAGGTTGGATGACGGCGCACAACAGCGCCGCCGGTAATGCGATCCACTCTCTGGCTTAGGAACCCAAGGCCAATGACATGGATGACCACGTTGACCACGATCAGCGGCAAACCCCATGCCCAGTCGCCGCGCCAATTCGAAAGGTTGACAACGAGGGATGTGAAAACGGCTTGTGCAATGTTCATCGAGACCTCCATTAGTCGTTCCGGCCGACTCAGTTGAGAAGTGTCCAGAGATTATTACGAATAACGCTCACCAAGTCACGTGCAACAGGAAGTACTCCCGAATGCCTGTGAAGTCCAAGTGCTGTATCTGGAGCGACCCGCGACGAAGTGGTCCCGCCTCCACTGCACTTGCGCTCGCCGGAAAACAGGTTTACGGGCGGCAGCGCAAATGGTGCGCATCTTCCCGTGTTCGACCCTGTAGAACCGTTTCCAGTTTGGTTGGCCCGAACTCCTATAATCCGAGTCACTATGGGTATGTTCGCACTGTTCTTCTTAGGGGTAGTCGGTTTTTCGATCTACAAGAGCCGGAGACGAGTTAAGACCGTGCTCTATACGTTATCCGCGATGGCTTTACTCCTCGTCCTTGCGTGGGGAGCCACAGTCTTACTTCCGTCGCTTAACGCCGAGACGACAGGGAAGGTCGCCATTGATTTGGTCGTTCTGGTCGGCATGTTGACTGTACTCATTCATTCCCGTAGGAGCAGAATCTAAGTGGAGTCGGGCGAGAGCGATGCCGAGGAGATGAACATGAAGCTGAAAGATCACCCCACCTTGTTCGACATGACTCCGGAGGTCCATGCGCCGACGCGGGAGGAGATCGCAGCGGCCTGCAAGGGACCGGGCGGATTCACGAAGCGGCGGTTAGCATCATGGGGTGTGGGCTGGCCACCGCCGCACGGCTGGCGAGCAAAGCTGGAACAAGCTGCGGACGAAAGGGAATGCCGGATTCCTGTTGTCGCTGCCGGTCACGATTACGAGAGGTTCCGGCATCTGTACCGGCGGGGTGAACGATGAACCAGTGGCGCAGGCACAGCAGGATGGCGAACGACACTCGACCAGAGCACAAATGGGAAATACGGCGGCGCTTCAGGCGGCTGCGCAAAAAGGTACGCCTGACGCAGGCACGGCTGGGAAGTCTGATCGGGCTGTCGCAAAAAGCGGTGAGTCAGATTGAGTGCCGCCGGGTCAGGCCGAGGCCCAGCACATGGCGGGTGTTTGAGGAATTCGAATCAGTACACCGCCAGCGCGGAATCAGATTCCCGAAGATTTGGGACTAAAAAAGCCGCAGCCGGGACTGGGAGCACAACGTAATAAGTCCGGTTCTTTTCACTTTTGTAACTTCCGTTAAGGCAACCGCATGGGACGCAGTTGAGCCTGTCGGTGGAGCGTTACACCATTGTTATGATGGCTCATGCCCCAGCGTAAATACCAAACCGCTGCTGAACGCCAATTTGCCTACCGCCTGCGGCACAGGTAAGCGAAGCTGATCCGCCTAACGGTGCTGGACGATCTGCGGCAGGAGATCGGCAGGCGCAAAGCCAAGATCGCTGTCGGTACCGCCAAACCCGCCGGCACGCTACTCCGGGTACTTGAGCTTTTAAATTTCGCCGAGAGGCGGTTGTCTATGCTTACGGGATCATTTCCGGGTAACGAGGAGCGCGTCCAGTAGCCGCGTGGTAGACTCTGACCAAAGACGAAGAACATCATTCAGGATACTCCGCTTGCCCCATGCCGCCCGCATGGGGCTTCTATTTCCTGCCCAGACGCACGATGGCCCACCGGGCGAGGGTGGACATGGTGCAGATTTAAATCTACCGCACTCCGGCGTGATTACAATATCGCAGATTCTGCACGGCAACAGGCTCCTCACGCTGGACCCGATTCTCGAATTCAAGAAGCTTCTGCTCCAGCCCCGGCGTCCTTACGATTAACAACACAAGATTAAGGCGGGAAAAGACACCACAGGCGTCCATGATCAGGGAGATGTTGTTGGCCACTGCACTGGGTGTGATTCCCAGACGGCTGGCGATTGCAACGTTGGTGGAATAGCCGGAGACGAGCAGGGCCGCGCAACGCTTCTGACGCGGATTCAGTCGCTGAAACACACCGAACAAGTCCAAACCGTTCTCGACCATAAAAGGACCTCCGGAACCAAGTTAACCCCATCATGTTGGGAAGCGAACCGGTAGAAATGCCAGTTCCTAAGCAGTAATTGTTTGCGGGACCGAGGGAATGCTGGCGAACCGGCGGAGTCACGAGATGCGGCGGGGTGAAGTGCAGTTGCGC
>Ga0206794_1011_pt1 | contig 56084 bp, 37 predicted proteins | sample Alteio_BWOrgCont_70_FD_152877 | JGI IMG/M metagenome (GOLD analysis project Ga0206794, IMG submission 152877) | Enriched cells from forest soil in Barre Woods Harvard Forest LTER site, Petersham, Massachusetts, United States -... | ecosystem: Environmental > Terrestrial > Soil > Temperate forest >...
GCGTCAGGGGAACCTCGCGGTTCTGGCCGAGCACAATCGCGGTCAGGTAGCGGGCGCTGATGATCAGGTCGAGGAAATCGTCAGCCGCCTGCAGCGGGTCTGCCTTGCGTAAATCCCCTGACGCCATACGGCGCTTGAGGAATGCAGCCGTGTTCTCGCGGCCCACTCCTGGGCCAAGTAAATAGAACTTCTCCGCCGACACCGGGTCCCGAAAGGTCTCGGCTGCCACAATCCTGAATAGTTTGCCGAATTTCTCCGAACTGATAAAGTCCAGGATTTCAGTTCCCGCCCTGGTGAGGACTTTGCCCACGTCCTCACTCGAAGACCAGCTCAGGTTGACCTGCGACTGGATTTCCTGTTGCAGGCGCGCGATCACGGCGGCAAGAATGGCGCGCTTGCCGGCAAAGCAGGCATACAGCTCGCGTTTCGAAACTCGGGCAAGTTTCGCAATGTCCGCAGTGCTGGTAAATTCGAATCCGTTTTCGAGAAAAGCCGCGGAAGCGGCGTCAAGGATACGAGCCTGGTGACCCAGCTTTGCGCGCGCCGTCTTGATAGGTCCAGTCACTCGACTCAAGGGATGGTGGACAAGTGGAGAGCGGCGGGCAGGGAGAAGACGGCCTCCATCTCCAGTCACGTCAACAACTCTACATCATCGGCGTCACCTCGGTCTCAGCGAAGGCGAGAGGATTAGGAGCCACAGGCGGCGCAGGTATACTCGGCTGTGCATGGGAACCCGGAGAGAAAATGAATCTCACGATGACTCACGAAATCGCGTTTGAAATGGCCGCGTCCAACGTGCGGTTTGGCGCCGGCGTTACGCGAGAAGTGGGGATGGACCTCGCGGACCTCGGAGTCCGAAACGCGCTGGTAATCACGGATCCGACCATTCGGCGCATGCGTCCTTTCCAGACGGTGCTCGAATCGTTGGAGGCAGCGGGCATCGCATCCACAATTTATGACCGTGTGCGGGTCGAGCCCAACGATGAATCGTTCCTGGATGCGATCGCGTTCGCTGGACAAACCGACTCCGGCGCGATTGTTGCGGTGGGCGGCGGCTCGACCATTGATACGGCCAAAGCCGTGAATCTTTACACCTGCTATCCGCCTGCGGAATTTCTCGACTACGTGAATCCGCCTATCGGCAAGGGCTTGCCGGTGCCGGGTCCACTGAAACCTTTGATCGCGATTCCAACCACGGCCGGCACTGGCAGCGAAACCACGGGTGTTTCCATTTTTGATTTGAGCAGGATGCGCGCCAAGACCGGCATCGCGAGCCGGCGGCTCAAGCCTACACTCGGATTGCTCGATCCGGAAAACACCCGCACGATGCCCGCACAAGTGGCCGCGGCAACCGGTCTCGATGTGCTCAGCCACGCCGTCGAATCCTACACGGCATTGCCGTATTCGGATCGCCCCTTGCCGGATCGCCCATTGTTGAGGCCCGCGTACCAGGGATCGAATCCCATCAGCGATGTGTGGTCGCTCGAGGCCATGCGCATGGTCGCGCGATACCTGGTCCGTGCGGTGGAGGATCCCTCCGACGACGAAGCCCGCGCCAACATGATCCTGGCTTCCTCGTATGCCGGCATTGGATTCGGCAACGCCGGGGTGCACTTGCCGCACGGAATGTCGTATCCCGTGTCGGGCATGGTGAAAGGCTACTTCGCGTCCGGATATCCCGGCGATCATGCGATGGTGCCGCATGGATATTCCGTCGTCCTGAACGCTCCCGCGGTGTTCCTCTTCACGGCCAGCGCGAATCCGCGGCGGCATCTGGAAACCGCCGAGGCTCTCGGCGCGAACATCTCGGGCGTGCTCGCAGCCGATGCTGGAAAGGTGCTCGCAGACCGGATCACCTGGTTCATTGAGCGGCTGAAACTGCCCAATGGGTTGCGTGCGCTGGGCTATAACTCATCCGATATTCCCGCGCTGGTCGAAGGCACTCTGCCGCAGCAACGCGTTACCAAGCTTTCGCCGCGCCCGGCCGGAGCTGAGGAACTCGCCCGCCTATTCGAAAAAGCACTCGTGGCATTTTGATTTGGGATGGCTCCTTATGACACCGGTTCAGATGGGCTCGTGCATTCCCACCTTAGCGACAAAAACAAAGACGTCGCGAAGGTGGGGCACCCAGCGAGTGCCACCGGGCCTGCAACTCGCGTTCGCGAGTCGAACTGGTCAAGATGGCAAAACCGGGCGTCCCTTGCAAGGAATCTGGACAGAAAACACGATGTACCCATCTAATGGATTATGAGTTCACCCGATGTTACCGCGATCGCGCCGCCCGGCGACTCCGGACCTGACCGCCAAGTCGTTCGTTTTGCGTTCGAAAACACCTATGCAAGGCTGCCGGAGCGCTTCTACGTCCGACTCAATCCGACACCGGTAGCGTCGCCGCGGCTGGTCTGGGTGAATCGTGAATTGGCCGGGATGCTGGGACTGGATACAGACGCGCTGGCGAGCCCGGAAGGCGTGGAGATCCTGGCTGGAAAGCGCGTGGCCGAGGGCAGCGAGCCCCTGGCGCAGGCATATGCCGGTCACCAGTTCGGCCATTTCGTGCCGCAACTTGGCGATGGCCGCGCCATTCTGCTGGGCGAGGCGATGGGGCGGGACGGGGTGCGCTACGATATCCAGCTCAAAGGCTCCGGTCCGACTCCGTTCTCGCGCGGCGGCGATGGCAGGGCGGCGCTCGGTCCCGTCTTGCGCGAGTACATCGTGAGCGAGGCCATGGCAGCACTGGGCGTGCCCACTACCCGCGCGCTGGCCGCGGTGACCACAGGGGAGTACGTATTCCGCGAAGCGCCATTGCCTGGAGCCGTATTGACCCGGGTGGCGGCGAGTCATCTCCGCGTGGGTACGTTCGAGTATTTCGCTGCCCGACGCGACGACGAAGCGACGCGCATGCTGGCCGACTTTGCGATCGCCCGGCATTATCCTGAAGCCGCTGATGCGAAGCAGCCGTATCGGGCGCTACTCGATGGCGTGATTGTCCGGCAGGCGCGGCTGATCGCGCAATGGATGCTCCTCGGCTTCATTCATGGCGTGATGAATACCGACAACACTTCCATCTCAGGAGAAACCATCGATTACGGTCCGTGCGCTTTCATGGAAGTATACGATCCGGCCACAGTATTCAGCTCCATCGATCGCCATAGCCGCTACGCTTATGGGAACCAGCCTCGCGCCGCACTGTGGAACCTGGCACGACTCGCCGAGGCTTTGCTGCCAGTTCTGGTGCAAGAGGCGGGGAGCGAAGAGGCCGCGCTGGCATCCGCTGAGGAGGCCCTTGCAGCTTTCGAGCCGCAATTCGTGGCGGCTCGCAACTCCGGTCTGAAAAGGAAGCTTGGGCTTTTCACCGAGGGTACGGGGGATGCTGCTTTGGCTGAAGACCTGCTGGAACGTATGGCCGCCAACCGCGCTGACTTCACCTTGACCTTCCGGCGGTTATGCGATGCCGCGGCCGGCCCGGAAGGGGACGGTGGGGTGCGTGCGCAATTCGCCGACGCCGGCGCATATGACGCGTGGGCTACTGGATGGCGACGCCGCCTTGACGAGGAACCCGTTTCGAGGGAGGAGCGCGCTGCATCCATGCGGAGGACAAATCCGGCATTCATTCCGCGAAACCACCTGGTGGAGGCTGCGCTCAATGCCGCCGTGCGAGAGCAGGACCTTCAGCTATTCGAGGAATTGCTGGATGTCGTATCAAATCCATTCGAGGACAGGCCGGACCGGGAGCGATATGCAACCCCGGCCCGCCCCGAGGAGTCCGTCACTCAGACTTTTTGCGGAACGTAAGGGCGCCAGAAAACTGCGAATTGTCCTCGCGATCCGACACCGTGCCGGTGGAACCCCGGGCCGTTTCATTTCCCGGTATCAAGCGGCAGTCGCATGAAGATATCGGCTCGCGTATAAGGCATGGGTGGGAGCGATTCCGGGTCCACATGACGAAAGCCTACTGATTCATACAGGTGTATTGCGTTCGGTAGTTTGGTGCTGCTGCCCAGAAATAAAGAGGTGGCCCCAAGCATCCTGGCTTGACTGATGGCGTGCTCGATCAAGCGACGGCCAATACCCCGGCCGCGACACTCCGGAGAGACGGCCATCTTTGACAGTTCAAATACACCGGCGCCGATGGGAATCAGCGCCACGCATCCGACCGGTTTTGCGTTGAGGTAGACCATGAAAATATGTCCGCCCTTGCGAAGAATCGCGTTCTCCGGGTCCCCGAGCGTCTCAATATCTTTTTTCTCCAGCGCGAAATAACGGGTGATCCACTCTTCATTCAATATGCGGAATGCGGTGGCATCCTCGCCGGCAATCAATGGGCGGATCTCAACCTCTGATGGAGTAGAGCCGGACTCCTGATCAGCCTGTTCCGATGGTATTGTGGTGCGCATGGGAAACGACCTCTAAGGACAAGTTTGCCTCTCAAGGAACACCAACGTCCAATCTATTGGACCTTCCGTTTTGCCCAAACAACGTGCCTATGATCTCCGTTCCCAAACCGCGTAATACGGCTGATTCGAGAGCGTTGCGTTGAAGCCGGGGTGAAGCCAGGATTCTTCATTCTCGCGACGAAGTTCAAAGTAGTACTGCAGTGGGAAGGGCGAGCCCGTATATTCACCGGGAATGACAGCCCCATACCCGCCATCGGCCGATTGCATTTCAACTGATCGCCATCGTTCGCCCTGATTCACGTGGCGGTAATTGAGTCGCACCATCATATGCGAATCATGGTTGCCGGAGGTGGAAGGGACAAGCGATAGCGAGAGCGCCTGACCGGGTTGAAAGCTCGCCGGCACTGCATGCCTGCAATTTAAAGAAGGCCTGTTCTGAACGGAACTGGCGAGCTTCAAAGCGCGCGCTGCAGTGGGTGGCGCTGTCGGATCCAGTGCACCGTCGATCGCCTTTTGCATGGCTGCGATATCTTTGTCGATCTCCGCCAGGCGGTCGGTCCAATGTCCGCGACGCATGGGCACATTGCCATAGGAGATATCGGACATGTATACGGTTCGAGCGCGTTCAGCCATTTTCGCCCATGCCTGGCGAGCGGCCTGATATTGAGTTAGAGCGGGTCTGCCAGCCTCACGATTTCCGCTTTGGTTGAAGATCTCAAAGAACACGCCACTGCGGAGTTTTGCAGCGAAGAAGAGTCCCAGGCTATTCTGAATGAGGACATCCTCTTCAATGCGGCGGAATGACGGCGAGGCGGGCGCCGTTGCTTTGATACGGGCATTGGCAAGCGCCTCGCCCGACGCTCCGGCGAACGATTCAAGCCACTCTGCCACTTCGATGGGAGAATATTTTGGATTGAGTTTCCCGGCCAGGAGGTCCTGCGCGTGCTCCGAGATCGTTGAAAACATCTGCGGATCGAGAGGGCTGACAGTTCCGAAGCATTTAGGACTTGGCGTATCGCCATAGGGCGATGGCTCGCCGCCGAGCACGATGGGCATGTTGGTGTTGATCTCTGGCCAGAAAGCGTGGTTGGACGCCGAGGGAAGATGGGCAGACGTCACCAGCGGAAGAAGACGGCTGGCGTTGGCGAGAGCGGTTTCGACGGACTCGGCTCCGGCTCCGAATTCGCGGCGCAAGTAGCGGCGCCAAACCTCAGGGTTCACGTCCGGGTCGTAGAGATGCCGCCCCCAGAGGCGATAGTAGTATTCGAACTTTTCCCAGTCGGCTTTCGGATTGAGGGATTGATCCGAGTAAGCACAGCGCCCACCCGGGTGTCCGGAGCCTTCTCGTCCTTTGAAGGTCAGAGGCTCCATCAAGTCGATTCCTGCAGCGCCGCAGAAGTGAGCGGTACGCGCATAGGCTCCGCACAGTTCGGGATCGGCCGAAAGCAAGTGCCGCTGCGAACCGGGCCACAGGCGAAATAGCAATTGAGATTTGCTGCCCTGCTGAAAGAAGTCGGCATATCCATAGCGGGTGAAGAGGCGAGCTCCGCCGCTGAGGCTGAAAGGCCCGCTTTCTACGTGATCGGGGTTCGGGATCTCGAGGGCGCGTATGTCGGCCTGGTTGTAGCCCAGGCTCTGATGTTCGGCCGAATACTTTGCGCCCAACTCTACCGGCATCCCGGTGGCGGACGCGATATCGATCATGGTCTGGTTCACACCCTTGGCGTGCATGTCGATTTCGACGGTGCGGCCACATCCGGAAATCGCTTCAAAAAGAGTGGCCCAGAATTGGTAACTCCCCTCGGGTATGCCGCTCTCCCCGTGAACGCGCATGGTGAGTCCTGCGATCTCCGGGCACTCTCCCAGCAGAATGGCCAGCGCATCGCGGCAGTAGGCGGCATGCGTGTCCGGAGTCAACCCATCAATATGGTGGTAGGCGTTGGGGCTCGCGGTCCATTCGTAGGCATGTGTCCAGATACCTAGCTGGAAATGCAGGCCACGCGCTCCTGCCTCCGCGGCAACGAAGCGCAGCATCTCCATGTTCTCATCTCGTTCACTCGCCGGCAAAGGAACTGGCGAAGCGAGCCTCTTTCCTTCCTGCGAGGCCAGTTGCAACACCTGAACCTGGCTGTACCCCGGGACTTCAACAAGGTAGGGATAGGGGAAATGGAGATAATCGTCGGTGACGCCCCTGGGAAAATCGTATTCGAGCCCATAGGCAAGCGTGAAGCGATTGAACCGGCTGGCGATGAGGACATCAAGATATTCACGCCAGAAGTTCTTGTCGTAATACCACGGCTTGTCTTCGAGTTCGCTGCAAAAGTACCGGCTGACGGCCCGCACCTGGTTTGCGGGCGCTTCCGCGACTGTCCCCGAAAAATGCAATCCGGATTCGGGATCGGAAGCGAATCGCACGCGCTCGGCGAGTTCCAGGAGCCCATAGATGTAGCCGCGCGGGCCGATTCCCGAGACGAGGAGCGCGGGCGTCTGGGCCAGGCGTCCTGATACGAGAAACGTGCTGTCGGCATTGGACGGGCTCGCGGAAGAGGCTGGAAACGCATGGGTGAGTGGCGAATTCCGAGGCGCGACAACGATACATAAATCCGATCCCGCGGCCTGTTCTGCGGACCGAACCAACGCGCACATCAATCCTCTCGCCAGAGAATCCTCCCGAAGCTGTTCTGCGGCGCGCCGCACGGGAATTGAGGATGCGGTCGCATCCTGCGCATCGATGATGATCGCGATGCGCCGCGGGGAAGCGCCTGCTGCACTTCGCGACAGACCAACCACTGAAGCCGCGCCGGCAAGTTTCAGAAAGTCGCGGCGTTGAAGGATAGCAAGGGAATCAGAGGTCATGGAAATTGGCTCCTACGGCGGAGTTGTCCCGGTCGCGTCCGAAACGGGTCGCTTCCCATAGCATAAGCAGGCCGATGACCAGGTAGATACCCGCGGTGGTGCTGATGCCGGCGCTCATTCCATAACGGCCGGCGGCCACCGCAATGGCGATCGGCGCTACACCACCGGCGAGCCACGCGAGAGAATTCATGATTCCAACGGCGACGCCACGCCGATCAACCGATACGACGTCATGGAGCGACGCAAAGATGTTCGCGTCATACATTCCCTTGAAGAAGCCGAAGCCGATCATGGCAAGAATCAGCAGCGGAACCGAGATGGTCCATCCGGTAAGAAAGAGGAAAGGTGCTCCGCAGAGCAGGCCCAGGGCCTGGATAAAGATGCGTCCTTCACGTTGCCACTTCCCCCCGCGTTTGACCGTGGCATCGGCCAGGAATCCACCGGAGAGGACACCCAGCACCGAGGCGGTCTGAAGATAGGCGGTGGCGCTGAATCCCGCCATGGACAGACTCATGTGGAATTTCTGAAAGAGAAAGGTCGGCATCCAGGCAAGGAAGACAACAGCAACAAAGTTTGCGCCCATGAAGACGGTGATGAGAAGGAGGACGGCACGATTGGCGAAGAGTTCCTTGAGGGCGTCGAAGAGGTTCGTGCGTGGGTCAACCTTTGGGTTGGAAACAAGTGCGGGATGGGAAGGCTGTTCCGACATTCCCCTCGCCGGCTCGCGGAGCAGTTTCCACAATGACAGGGCGAGCAGGACGCCAAGGGCACCAAACAAGATGAAGCTCGATCGCCAGCCGTAGTATTGCCCGACGGCGCCAGAGACAGCGCCTCCCACGATGGTCCCGGCGTAGACGCTGGATTGGTGAATCGACATGGCACGGGAGCGGGTTTCGCGATGGTAATCGCTGATGAGAGACATGGAGGCGGGAAAGTAAAACGCCTCGCCCAGTCCCCCGAGGGCGCGGCAAAGGATGAGTTGCCAGTAACCGCGCGAGAAGGCGGTGGCACCAGTCGCGACAGACCAGAAGAGCAGTGCTCCGAGGACGAGAGTCTTGCGCGGGAAGCGGTCGCACAGCCAGCCGGCAAGCGGACCGAACAGCGCATACATCCACATGAATGATGAGCCAAGGACGCCCAACTGCACGTCGGTGAGCGAGAACTGGTGGCCGATCAAAGGGAAGACAGAAAAGATGGCCTGACGGTCGGCATAGTTGAAGAAGCAGACAAGCCAAAGCATACCCACGACGAACCATTTATAGGAGCCGGCTTGGCTTGGTTTCATCGTCGGGGCGCCTCTCAAACGCGCGGGCTAATCTGGTCAGCATACATGAGGGCGTCCGCGGAATTCGGATGGGCTGAGATACAGCAGCACCTATAAAGGCGAACGGAGCGATATTCTCAAGAAAGAAAGGCCTACGGTGTTTCGAGGCATCTCATTACTATTAATGCTCGGTCTTGCTGTCCGTACTCCAGGGCAGGAGCCGGCCGGGGAATTCATCTTCCAGCCGGGAAGCGTTCCCTTCGCGTCAAGTCACGCCTCAACAATCGTGGAGCTGCAGGGGGGAATGTTGATGGCGGCGTGGTTCGGAGGAACGGGAGAAGGCAATCCGGACGTGGCGATATGGGGCTCGCGCACGGCTTCCGGGCAGTCTGCCTGGTCGGCTCCGGTGGAACTGGCACGAGAGGCGGCGGTTCCGTGCTGGAACCCTGTGCTCTTTCATACAAAAGACGGTCGACTGTGGCTCTATTACAAATTCGGGCCCAGCCCGAGCACCTGGACGGCAGCTAGAAAATACAGCGACGACGAAGGGAAGACCTGGTCGCGGGCAGAGCATCTGCCAGCGGGGCTGATTGGTCCTGTTCGCGCCAAGCCGCTTGTGCTGCCGGATGGCGCCATCGTCAGCGGGTCTTCAACGGAGGCATACCACTCCTGGGCGGCGTGGATTGAGCGCAGCACGGATAATGGGAAGACGTGGGCGCGGACGGGGCCGATTGTTCCCCCCGCCGATGTAATCAAACCAGATGCTGGCGATGAAAGGGCAGGGAATCCCTCCGGCGTTTCCGGATTGCAGGAATCGAACGAGACGACCGGCATTATCCAGCCTTCGGTGGTTTCGCTTGGGGGAACTCATCTTCGTTTCTACGCCCGGTCGACGGCCAGTATTTCGCGGATCACCGTTGCCGACTCATTTGACAACGGCGTCACGTGGACCGGAGCCCGGCCGATCGCTCTTCCCAACCCCAATTCCGGGATTGATGCCGTCACTCTTAGGGATGGCCACGTCGTGCTTGTCTTCAACAACACAACCACAGGACGCACTCCGCTGAACCTCGCTGTCAGTGAGGACGGCGAACACTTCAGAGTATTAGATACCCTCGAAGACGCGCCGGGAGAATACTCGTATCCCGCCATCATCCAGGGCAGCAACGGCGATCTGTACATCACCTATACATGGAATCGCAAGTCGATCCGTTTTGTTCGCGTGCCATTGACCCGAATACCGAAGTAGGGTAAAGACCCGATGCATGGAGAAACCGATGTCGAGTGTCGAAATTTCCGGCGTCTTTGCTGCTCTTCTCACTCCAAGGAATGGCGAGGGCAGCATCGATGTTCCGGCTTTGCGCAAGCTCGCTCAGTTTCTGATTAAGTCGGGCATTTCATCGTTTGCCGTAAATGGCGCGACAGGAGAATTCTGCCTGACCTCGCCGGGCCAGTTGCGCACCGTGCTCTCCACCGTCAGAGCAGGCGGCGAAGGCAATGCAAGAATACTGTGCGGTGTGGGAGGCGCGGGCGCAGCTCAATCCATCGAATTGGCCCGAGTCGCCGAGTCGGAAGAAGTGGAAGGCCTGCTGTTGCCGATGCCTTACTTCTATCCCTACGCGCAGGAAGACCTTGATCTCTTTTGCCGCACCGTTGCAGGCGCTACGCGCCTGCCCGTGATGCTCTATAACCTGCCGCAGTTCACTTCCGGCCTGGACAAGGAGACGGTACGCAGGCTCATCGCGGAAGTGCCCAATATTGTTGGTATCAAGGATTCGAGCGGCTCACTCGAGATTCTGCGTTACCTCACGCAGCAAGGTGTCCATGGTTGCCGGATAGTCGGCGCGGACGCGGTACTCGCACCCGCACTGCGAGAGGGGATTTGCGATGGCGTCGTCTCCGGGATTGCCGGTGTCGTGCCGGAAGCGATTCTCGCGCTCTATGCGCGCAGACATCGGATCGAGTCGGAAGGTTTCGCTTCAGCCGCGCGGCGTATTGAGGAGTTTGTTGAACATATGAGCGTGTTTCCCTCTCCGTGGGGATTGAAGTGGGTCGCCGAGGCGCGCGGAATCCTGCAAGCCACCCTCTCCTTACCCGTCACTCAGCATCGGCTTGAACAGAGGCAGCAACTGGTTGCCTGGTTCGCAACATGGACTGAGAAAGGGCTACCACCAGCCGGTTAAGCGTATGAGCGGCGCCCTCTCACTCTTCGCGCATCAAGATCATGGGATTGACGGCCAGCGCTTTTTGGGCTGGAATCCACGCGGCCATCAGTCCGAGCACCAGCATGGTCAGCACCACCCCGCCCAACACCAGCGGGTCTTTGGGCGCGGCCTGGTACACGATGTACGACAGCATCCTGGTTGCCAGAATGCCGAGTGCCATTCCCACCCCCGAGCCCACCGACAGGACTATGAACGGCCGTCCCAGGGCGGCCCCCAGCACTTCCTTTGACCGCGCCCCGAGCGCCATGCGAATCCCAAGTTCGCGGAGCCGTTTGCTCACGGTGTACGAGGCCATACCGAAGATTCCCGACACCGCCAGCATCGCGCCCAGCAACCCCAACACGCCCAGCGCCACCGTGGCCACCCGTGCGGCGAATAAGGCGGAGCTCAATTCCTGGTTCCACGCCTTCACCGAAATGGGCAGGCTCCCGTCGAGGCCGTGGATGGTGGTTTCGAGCGCCCTGGAAATCTCTTCCGGGCTTCGATTCGACTTGACCAGAAGCCACGTACCGCTCGATTGCTGCTGCTGAAACGAGAAGAACATCGCCGGCTGCTGATCTTCTGTCACGGTGCGGTATTTCCCGTCTTCGATCACGCCCACCACTTCTGCCCCGGTTCCGTTCCAGTACTTGAAATGCCCGCCGATGGCGTTCTGCACCGAGCCGAAAACCTTGACCGCAAACTGGCGATTCACAAGGGCGACTCTGGGCGCCTTATCGTTGTCCTGGAACGTCAGGTCTCTGCCCGCCAGCAACCTGGTGCCCGCAGCTTCAACGTAGCCGGGCGAAAGGTGGTAGTTCATGGCGTCGGCGGCCATGTTGTTGGGCCGGTAATCCGTGGTGTTGTCGGAGTAGACATAGGAGTCGCCGCCGCCCAAGCTCAGCGGCAGGTGGTCCGCATAGCCAACAGCCGTCACACCGGGAATGGCCGCTATTGCATCCAGCATGCGCCGCTGCATCTGTGGCACGCGCTCATCGGTGTAACCCGCCATATGCAGCTCGGTTCCCACGATCATTACGTTCCGGGGCACAAAACCGAAATTGGCGTGCATCGATCGCACCAACCCGCGCACCGCGACCAGCGAAGAGGTTACCAGCACCGCGCAAATCGCAATTTGCAGGGCCAGCAGGATATCCCTTACCGTGAATCGCTGCAGCCCAACACCAGCCGCGCCGGTACGAATCACTTGCCACGGATCCACGCGCATCACCTGGCGCACCGGCACCATGCCGAACAGCAGGCCGCTCACCAGGGCCAGCACCAACGCCACAATGTACGTGCCCGCATCCGGATTTACCGGCACATTGATGGGAGTATCCGGAATCGGCTGCCACGCACTCAGGAAACGCAGGACTACGACACCTCCCGCCAGCCCCAACGTTCCCCCTGCCAGCGAAAGCAGCACAGCCTCTGTCAGCATCTGGCGGACAATGAGCCGCGCCGCGAGCCCAGAGCCATCCGTAGCGCCGTCTCCCTGGCGCGATCCGCCGCGCGGGCCGCAAACAGGCTACCCAGGTTTGCGCACGCCGCGAGCAGGATCAGCCCCGACAGCAACATCATGCCCGCCATAAACGCCCGCGCCGGTCCGCCCAGCACGTCTCCGATCAGCCCCGGACGAGCCAGCGTGAAGGTCACCCCCTCGTCGTCTACCGGATAGGTCTTGGACAGCCATGTTCCCAGAAGATTCAGGTCCTCGGTCGCCTGTGCCGGCGTCACCCCCGTTTTCAGCCGTCCAATCACGAACTCGGAGTGATCGCCGCGAACTTTCAATTGGTCGTAGCCCTGAACCGCGGGCTGCTCGACCATAGGAATCCACATTGCCGGCGCAAAGAACAGCTCCGAACCCCGAAATGCCGGCGGCGCCACCCCAATGATCGTGAGCTGGTGCTTGTTGATGAGCACCATCCGCCCCAGGACAGCGGCATCGTCATGAAAAATGGCTATGCCAGTATGCGTAGCTCAGCACCACGTACGGTGCGCTATTCGCCCAATTCTCATCGGCGCCGTGAAAGAACCGACCCAGATGGGGCTGAACGCCCAGCGTGTCGAAGTAGTTTCCGCTCGCCAGGTACGGCCAGGCAGTCGATGGATTGCCGCCGGTATCCACCCCTACCGGGCCATAATTTTGTAGATTGCCAAGCTTTCAAAGGTGCGGTTCCGATCGCGAAGATCCAGATAATCGGGATAAGACTGGGACGGAAAGTGAGCACGCTGCACCATGTAGAGATTCTGTGCATTTGGCACATTCACAGGTCGAAGTACTACCGCATTGAGCATGCTGAACGCTACCGCATTGGCACCGATTCCCAACGCAAGGGTCAGGATCGCCGTGATCGTAAATCCTGGAGCCTTCCTCAATTGCCGAAACGCAATTCTCAGGTCTTTCGTCATTTTGGCTGCCTTTTAACTGAAATACGCTTGCGGCCGCCAGGCGGTTCCCTTGAATTGCGCCTCGTCCTCGTTCGCCAGTCCTCTTTCCTGTCGACGAGGAATTCTCGCCACAACGTGTATAGAAAAGCGACAGCCCGATTGTGAAAACATCGGGCTGCCAGGCCTTTCCGCTCAATCAGCTCAATTAGGCCGTCCGTAACGGACGCCCTCCCGGCTTCGGATCAGCCCTTGAGAGTAACAAGTCCCCCGAGAGCTGGATCGGACATGCTGTCCTTTCCGGTTTCGACGTGACCTCCAAGGCGGTATTTGAAAGAAGAGTCGCCGGCGACCGTGACGATAAGGTCGTACCAGCCATAGAACTTACCCAGCGACGTCTCGAATTCAAGGTTATCGCGACCGTGGAGAGACTCCGTCCTCGACTCACCCGAATAGGCATCGAGTACGGAGACTTCAACGCGGCCTGCGCCGACATTGGTGATTTTCAATTCGATCGAGCCGCCATCTTCGCTGTCGTAGCTGGAGTGAACGTTGAGAGCCGCGGCCCCGGAGCCGACGCTGCCGTTGAAATAACGGACGAATCCATTGGGACCGTAAACCGACAAGTTATAGGACGAGGCAAAGCTCCACGTATCGGCCAGCGTCTTGCCGGGTTCGACCGTGTAAAAGCGCACCGCATCCGCGGCGTTGCCGGAGCGCACCTGAAACACCACGCTCTTGGTTCCGGTGTTGAGGAACTTCAGGCCCGCCGTGCTATTCGAAGCATTGACCGACGCGTGAACATCCAGTTCGTAGGGCAAGGCACGCGCTGGGCGGATGCCCTTTTCCTGTCCGGGGACGCCGATGATCACATCACTCTGGGTAGGAACGAATGTGTCGACGTTTCCGCCTGCGAGTTCGGCCACCGACGGCAAATTGGCGCCCGTGCCGGGCACATGGGGGCGAGCGTCATTCGGGTTGGCGAAGTTGAAGACCGAGGTCAGGTCACCGGTCACCGCGCGGCGCCATGGGGAGATGTTCTTCTCGTAGACTCCGAAGCGTTTCTCGATGAACTGGATCGTCGACGTGTGATCGAAGACCTCGGAATTGACGTAGCCTCCCTTGCTCCAGGGTGAAATGGCAAGGAACGAAACGCGGGTGCCGAGGCCAATCGGTCCGTTCGGAGTGGACGTGGTGACGATTTCGTTTTCGATGCTGACCGTCGATGCGCCAGCGGCGGCCGTTGGCGGGGGGCTCGGAGGCACAAGGTGATCGAAGCTGCCGTCCGCCTCGTCGTAGTTGACGATGAACACGGTTTTGCTGAACACCTCCGGGTTGGACACGAGGATGTCCATGATCTGGGAGATATACCAGGCTCCGTAGTGGAGCGGATAATCCGGGTGTTCTGTAAAGCCGGCGGGCGCAACGATCCAGGAAACCTGCGGCAATTTTCCGCTTTGCACGTCGCTTCGAAATTCGAGGAACAGGCTTTCGGCCCAGGCCGTCCAGGCACTATCGGGTGCCGACGCGCTGGGAATGGTGTTGACAATCTGGGTGCCAGTCGCCCCGCCTTCGAACAGCGGCGAGGTTGGAGCAGCGGTTGCATACTGATTGAAGTAAAGCAGCGAATTGTCGGTGTAGTTACCGGCGAAGGAATTGCCGGTCCCGTCCCCAAAATCCGGCGCGAAGGTTTGTCCGGCGAGATCCTGGTAGACCTTCCAACCCACGCCTGCCGCCTGCAGCACTTCAGGAAACGTCTCGAAGATGAAGTACGCATTGTTGACGCTCAAGCCGTTGCCGGTGACCGGTCCGGCGCCCAGGCCGTCTGTGCCCCCGGTGCCCAGGTAATTCACGTTTCCTATGCATCCCGTCCACATGTAGCAGCGATTGGGGTTGGTCGGCCCCATGATCGAGCAATAATAGGCGTCCGCGACCGTGAAGGCATCCGCCAAAGCGTAATGGTAGGGGATGTCGTCTCGCGTCATGTACGACATGGCCATGGGACCGTGCGCGACCGCCCACATGTCATACTGACCCTGATTCCAGGCCGCATGAGTGCCTCCCCAGCTGTGATCCGTTCCCGGCAGATAGGTGCCACCGACGTTTGTCAGTCCGGGGCTGACGCTGGTGGGATTCACACGGAACGGCGGGACGACCTCCGCCCCATCGGACGGTCCGCCCAGGGTGCCGGAATCCGGCGGTACGCCGTACCCCGCAGCCACGTTCGCCGCGCCGGCAGGCTGCAACCAGACCGGAACCTGCGTGCTTCCCCCACCCTGGAGGGGAAGATTGATGTTGACCGCGCGCGGATCGTTGAAGCCGCGCACACCGCGAAGGGTGCCGAACTGATGGTCGAACGGGCGATTCTCCTGCATCAGGATGACGACGTGCTCCACATCGCGAATGGTTCGGGTCCTGTTGTTTGCGGGGATGGCGAGCGCCTTGGCGATGTTCGTTTGCAGCGTACTCATCACGGCGGTAACGCCGATCAATTGCATGAATTCACGCCGGTTGGTGTTGCTCATGAATTACCTCCTGTTTTGGGGATTGCGGGTTCGGGGAAGTCCGTGGCGAGCTATCGCGGGCCGATGCAGAACCAGACAGCGGCGAGATGAGCGAAATCTTGTCCAGCGAGGAGACTAGGGAGGTACTGTGGCGAACCGATGACGCTACGATGAATTGGCGATGAATCGTGTGCGTTGAGTTACGAGTCTCCGGGCAGCGCCGCTATGATGAGCGGGTAATATGCAAACCTCGTCCTTGTCCCCGCCAATCGAACTCGAGGTGAGCCGCATCCGCGACCTCAGCAAGGGCGGGCGGTACGGCGAAGCGCTCGCCGCGGCCGAGGAACTGGCCACTGAGGCTCCCCAAAACCGCGCTGCCCTTTACCTGGTCGCCGCCAACCAGCGATGTCTGAACCTGATCGACGAAGCGCTGGCAACCTCGCAGCGCCTCGAGCAACTCCATCCGCGGTTCAGCCTCCTCTACCAGGAGCGCGGTTTTTGCTACATGGCTCTTCGGAATGCGCCGCGGGCGGTCGAAGCGTTTGTTCGAGCGGTGGACATCAACCCGGCACTGGCGACGAGCTTGATCATGCTCGAACGCCTCTATCGTCTGGCGGGGGACGAAGGAAATGCAGTGGCCGCGGCCGAGCGCGTCTCCGCCCTGAAGCAACTTCTGCCCGAGGTGGTGCGGGCCGGGAGCCTGTTTTCGGACGGAGATCTGTCTGCGGCGGAGAACATCCTCCGGGCATACCTGCTCTTGTCCGGCGACGATGCCGAGGCGTTGCGGCTGCTGGGCCGAATCGAGCGCCAACGCGACGAGTTGGGCGAAGCTGAATCGCTACTCGAAGCTGCGCTGAAGATCAAACCGGATTATCTTGCCGCGCGTTTGGACTACGCCCGCCTGCTGATCGACCGGCAGAAATATACCCGGGCGCGGGAAGAAATTGACGTCCTGCTGCGTCTCGAACCCGGCAACAGGTATTATCTATCGCTGTCCGCATCCGCGTGCGTTGGGCTCGGAGAACACGAGGCGGCGATCGCTGTGTATCGGCAACTGCTGGAGGCGTCGCCGGGGTCCGCCGACCTGCAGGTGTCTCTCGGTCATACGCTTCAGACCGCCGGACGGCAGAAGGAAGCGACCGAATCCTACCAACGGGCGACGACCGCAAGGCCGAGTTTCGGCGATGCCTGGTGGAGTCTCGCCAATCTCAAGAGCTACCGGTTTTCGGACGGTGAGATGGGACGAATGCGCGCCGAGGAAGCCGCACCGGGCACTCATCCTGTCGATCGCTACCACCTGTGCTTTGCGCTCGGCAAGGCGTTCGAGGATCGGGGCGAGTATGCCGAATCATGGCACTACTACGAACGCGGCAATGCACTGAAACGCGCCGAAAGCCGCTACCATCCGGGCATCACCGAAGCGAATACGCGCCTGCAGATCGACGTGTGCACCACGCAGTTCTTCGCCGCGCGCGCGGGTGTCGGGGTGCCGGATACCGATCCGATCTTCATTGTCGGACTGCCGCGCTCCGGATCGACGCTCATCGAGCAGATCCTCGCCTCGCACTCGCAGGTCGAGGGAACACAGGAACTCTCCGACATCCACCGCATCGTGTTCGAAATGCGCAGCAGGAAATTAAATTCCGGTGATCCTGGCGTGCGAACAGGGAACGACGATGCGTATCCGGGCGTGTTGGCCGAATTAGCGCCGGAAGAATTCCGCAGGCTCGGCGAGCGCTACATGACAGACACACGCGACTATAGAAAGAATCCGCACAAGCCGTTCTTCATCGACAAGATGCCCAATAACTTTCGGCACATCGGGCTCATCCATCTCATGATGCCGAATGCCAGGATCATCGACGTGCGGCGCGAACCCATGGCGTGCTGCTTCAGCAACCTGAAGCAGTTGTTTGCCGGCGGTCAGGAGTTCACCTATAGCATCGAGGATATTGCCCGCTACTACCGGACCTATCTCGAGCTTATGCGACACTGGGACTCGACGCTTCAGCGGCGAATACTGCGCGTTTGGTACGAGGATGTAGTGGAGGATCTCGAGGGGAGCGTGCGGCGCATCCTTGAATTCTGTGGCTTAGAATACGAACCAGCCTGCGTCGAGTTCTACAAGACGGAACGCATTGTCCAAACTGCAAGCTCAGAGCAGGTTCGCCGGCCGATTTTCCGGGAGGGGCTTTTTCAGTGGCGGAACTACGAGCCCTGGCTTGGCCCGCTGAAGAACAGTCTGGGCGATGCCCTGATCCGCTATCGTGACTAAGCATCTACGGCAAAGCCGGCACACGGACCCTGATTGAGTGTCAGACCCAGAGCAGTCAGAAGGAATCAGTCATTGCCATAAACGGGCACGGATGCACCGTGAATCGTTTTGGCGAGATCACTGGATAAAAACAAGACCACCTGCGCGATGTCCTGGGGCTTTGGCCAGGTTGCAAAATCAGCGTCCGGCATTGCGAGGCGGTTTGCGGCGGTATCGATGATACTCGGGAGGATCGAGTTGACCCGCACACCGGCTCCCCTGGCATCCGCCGCGAGCGAATCCATGAGCGCTACTGCAGCGGCTTTGGACGCGGCATAAGCCGCCGCGCCTGCTCCGTGATCGAGCGCTGCCTTCGCCGCCACGTTGACGATCGAACCACGCCCCGCTTTTAACATGGCGGGCATCACTGCGCGTGCCAGCATATAGCCTGAACGCAGATTAAGAGCCAGCATCTGGTCGAAGACTTTCGTCGTCATGTCCCAGAGCTTGACACCGCCGGCATAGGCTCCCACAGTATTCACGAGTACATCGAGGGCGCCGTACTTTGCCAAGACCCCATGGATGAATTCACCGGTTGCAGCTTCGTCCGTAACATCCACAAGATGTCCTTCTAGAGAAGACGCATTCGGACCCGCCGAGTCATTCAACGCGCGGAATTCCTCATCCTTGCGATAGGTGACGATCACCTTTGCACCCTCTTGGAGAAATGCAAGGCTTACTGACCGCCCAAGACCCCCGGTACCACCGGCGACTACGACCACGCTTCCCGCAAAGCTGATATTCATGCAGCCCCCTGCCTTTCTAGACTCCGGCTCTTGCAGCTGGAACTCATTGTCCTCTCGGGATGAAGAGGGTTCCAACATGCTGACGAGCCGTTTCGATTTCGCCCGGGGTGACGGTATGAGGCATCCCCGGATAACGGTGCGCGGCTACATCCGCGCCCATCTGCTTCAGGATTTCCGCAGACTGTTGGACGCGCTGCCACGGGACGTGAGGGTCGGGATCGCCCGAACCAAAAAAGGCCGGCGTACCAGCAAGGTTTCCCGGGTGAGTCAGATCGGAACCGGGAGGACCAATCAGTCCGCCTGTAAACGCAATGAGGCCCGCATACCTGCGAGGATGCCTCGCAACGAACTCAGTGGCCAGGCATGCACCCTGAGAGAAGCCGGCGACCACTGCCTTGTCCGGCGCAATCCCCGCGGCTATGGCGAGTTGCACAATGGATTCAACTCTGTCGAGCGCTGAGGTGAGGTAGGGCTCGTTTTGTTCCAGGGGAGCGAGAAACGAATACGGATACCACGTGTGGTTGGCAGCCTGCGGAGCCAGGTAGGCAAATTCCGGGCCGCCCAGGACCTGGCCCAGGGAAAGGATGTCCTCGGCCGAGCTGCCACGACCGTGCAGGAGGATCATGACCCGGCCAGCCTCGTTCAAGGGCGCGCCGAGCCTCAGGAGCGGTTGATCCCGATGTGGATCGGCCTTCAAATCGAAACCCCTTGCGCGGTCTGCAATTCGATGGGAGGGAGTGATTTATGAAGCTCGATTGGGGGAAGTCTTTTCCCCACAACGCCGCGCCTGGGCTCGAGCCAGGCCGGAAGCTTGAGTTCCTCTCCCAACGATTCTCGCGGCTCATCCAATGAAAACCCTGGCGGATCGGTCGCCAGCTCGAAGAGCACGCCACCAGGCTCCCGGAAGTAAATGGAATGGAAATAGGTTCTGTCCAGAACCGGAGTCACGTTGAGATGCTGGGCAATCTCGCCACGCCACTCAAGTTGAGAGGTGTCATCCGAGGCACGAAATGCGATGTGATGCACCGTGCCGGCGCCCGACATTCCATAGTGTGCATTGGCATCGATAAGCAGGTCGATGTGATTGCCGAGCGCATTCCCCTCAGCGGCAAAACAAATCCGGCCGCCCTTCTCTTCTGTCACTTTGTGGAATCCCATGAGATTAAGAATTGCAGCTGTCGGCTCCGCACGATGTTCGAGGAGCGTGACTCCGTAAAAGCCGCGAATCGCGTGCTCCGGCGGAATCGAAGCAAAGCGGGGAGCGTTCACGGGTCCGGTGTCGGGATGACCGACAATCTCGATCTTCATGCCGTCCGGATCTGGAAAAGTAAGGACGTCGCGCGTGATTCTGTTTCCGGACCGTTCCACCAGCACGCTGTTGGCGAGCAAGTGTTGTTCCCAGAAATCGGTTGAGCTCAAGGGAACGCTGAAACTTGTGCGGGAGACCTCGCCGACGCCAAAGTGACCGCGGGAGGCGCCGGGCCAGGGAAAAAAGGTCAATATTGTCCCCGGAGAGCCGCCATCATCCCCAAAATAAAAGTGGTAACTGCCTGGGTCGTCAAAGTTGACAGTGCGTTTCACGAACCGCAGTCCCATTACGCCCGTGTAAAAGTCCAAATTCCGCTGAGGGTCCGAGGCGATCGCAGTGACGTGGTGCAGTCCGACGATGGGTGACGGCATGGAGGCTCCCTCCTGAATTTAAATAGTAGTCTCGCTTCAGGACGTTGCAAAAGAATGCTGTTCTCTATTGGTTCTCTCAGCAAATCGGTTGACGGATTAGCGGGGCGCCAGGGGCCGGTATGTGATCTTAATCACGGCGAGCCTGGGTTCCGAGGTCCATGCTGACAGTAGAGGCTTCGGTTTACACTGTGCATGTGGGCAAGAAGAGTGCGTGGCTGATGGTGGTTTTGGTGGCCTTTTGGGCTGCCACGCCGGTGCTTGCGTCCTTAAAGCCCGCCCAGGCGGATGCCTGCTGCCGGCAAATGATGCAGGGATGCAGCTCATGCGACGTGGGCGCAAGCCAATCCTGTTGCCAAGTTCATGCACCCGACACCGGCTTTCCTCTGGGGCGAGCTACCCAGGTGGAACGGCTGGTTCCCCTGATGCCCATGGATGCCGGGCGGGTATTGCCGGTTTCAGGGGCCTGCGGCGTCTCGTCTTGTCAGACGGTTGAAGCCAGTCCCCCCATCCCACGGCCCGGTAGTTCAGTTCTCCGCATCTAGAAAGCCCTCAATCGTAGGTCCTTCCTTCGTGTGTTTTCGTGCGCCTGGCGCAGGCAAGCATGCGGCCGACGTGCATTGCAATCGCAATTGAGGGAATCATGAGAGCCATTTCTGTTTTGGTATGGGCGCTGGCATGCCTTCTGCCGGCGCCGGCGGCGCGCGCCCAAGCGGTGAGTTCAAGCGCGGGGCTGGAAAGGCTGAGCGCTTTGATCGCGGGCCGGCTCGATGCCGGGGAGGCGGGTCCCGCTCTGGGCCTCGATGAGGTGGAGCGGATCGCGCTGGATGAGAATCCGGAGATCCACGTCGCGGTTCGCCACGTTGCATCGGCGGAATCACATGTACCGGCTGCCGGCACCCTCGACGATCCGCAGTTTATGTATCGCGGCTGGGGTGTTCCTCTAAACCAGCCCTGGGATTACAACGCGGCGCAGAACATGCTGATGGTGGGGCAGGCGCTGCCGGGGCGCGGAAAGCGAAGTCTGCATACGGCAGTGGCGCAGTCGGATGTGGACGTGGCCAAGGCTGAATTGGCCGCTACCCGGCTGCGCGTGCAGGTCGAAGTGCGGAAGGCCTTCTACGACTTGCTGCGGGCCCAGGATGAGATTCGCATCCACGACCAGCACGTAGGAATTGCACAGCAGGCCATTGGAGCGGCGCGGATCAAATATACGGTCGGCAAAATACCCCAGGTGGAAATCCTGAAGGCACAACTCGCGCTGACTCGGCTGGCCGAGCACATGATCCGATTCGAGCGTGACGCCGAGGTGGCGCGTGCACGGCTGAATGCGCTCCTTGGCCGCGATCCGGTCACGACGCTGCAAGTGCAGGGCGCGTATGGGCTCGAAAATCCGTTGCCGACGGTCGATGTGCTGGAAAAGATGGCGATGGAGGGAAGGCCAGATCTGCTGGAGGCGGAAGCGGCAGCGGAGAAGAGCCGGCGCGAACAGGCCGTTGCCAAGAAGACCTACGTTCCAGACTTCAATGTCGCCGCGGGCTACATGCTGATGCCCTCGGGGTCGACGGTCCGGAACAACTACATGGTCGAGGGATCGGTCAGTCTGCCTTGGCTGAACCGCGGCAAGCATGAAGCCGAGATGGCCGGGGCGGCAGCGGAAATCACGGAGAAGGATGCGGAACTAAACGCGATGCGGAATGCGGCGCGGGGCCAGATTCAGGAGGCGCTCGCAGAGGCGAAGGCCGCCCAGCGGTTGGCACGCGCCTACCAGGATTCATTGCGGCAGCAATCCGAAGCGGCTCTTCATTCCGCGGTCGTCGCCTACGAGAACGATCAGACTTCGTTTCTTGACCTGCTTGACAGCCAGATGACGGTTGTCGATGTCGATCTGGCCTGGATTGATGCTCTGGGCGAATTCAACACACGCATGGCCGACCTGGAGTTGGCCGCTGGCGCGCCGATCGAAGAGAACCAAACCGGCGCCGAGGAGGGACGGCAATGAACAATAAAAGTCTGAAGCGAGCGCTCTTTATGGCGATTGGATTGTGCACCTTGCTGGCCGCGGCGCTGGCGTACACGGTATCGCATCGGGACGGCCGGGTTCACGCGCAGGACGACTCCGATCCCGTGGTGGCAAGCGGCCCCGCAGACGCGAAACCAGGGACGAAAGCTCTCCCGCCCGCGAACACGGACGAGCCCCCGTTGTCTCCAATTCAGTTGTCGCCGCGGCACCTTCAGGAAATCGGCGTCACCACGGCTCTCGTGGAGATGAAGGAGACCAGCAGCGAGGTGCAGGCGCCGGGCAGCGTCGCGATGGATGAGCAGCGGCTCTCGTCCGTGCAGACGCGTTTTCCGGGCTGGATCCGCACCGTGTTTGCCAATGCGACTTATCAGTATGTGAAGAAGGGGCAAAGCCTGTTTACCATCTACAGTCCCGACCTGGTGAGCACGGAGCAGGAGGTTCTGTTGGCCAAGCAGAACCAGGCGACATCGTCTGAACACATGCACGGAACTCCGGCGAACGAAGGAAACTGGCTTCTGGAGGCGGCGGAAGAGCGGCTGCGCCGATTCGACGTGCCGGAAGCGGAGATTGCGCGCATCGAGCAGAGTGGTTCTGTTGAACGCGAATTTGCAATCGAGTCGCCGGCCTCAGGCTACATCATCGAACGCAATGCTCTGCCCAATGTCTACGTTCAGCCAGATACGAAGCTCTACACCATCGCCGACCTCTCCACCGTCTGGGTATACGCGAATGTGTTCCAGACCGATGTGGGCCGCCTGAAGCCGGGGGATCATGCCCAGGTGACAGTCGACGCGTATCCGGGCCGGAAATTCAACGGGCGGATCGACCAGATTCTTCCCGACGTAGACCAGGCGACGCGCACCGTCCGCGTCCGGCTGATATTCAGCAACCCGGGCATCATGCTCAAGCCTGGCATGTACGTCGATGTGGACATCAGCGCGCCATTGGGACGGCGCCTCGTCATCCCGTCCTCGGGCGTGCTGCAGGCGGGCAATCGCCAGATCGCATTTATCGACCACGGACAGGGCTCACTGGAACCACGGGAGATCGAGACCGGGCCGAGGCTGGACGACTCCATCGTAGTGCTCAAGGGACTGAACGCGGGTGACCGCATCGTGAGTTCGGCCAACTTCTTGATCGATTCCGAAGCGCAATTGCAGGGATCGATGGGCGGATTTGCTCCGCCGCCAACTTCGCCCGGCACCGGACAAAAATCCACGGATCAGTTCCAGGTCGCGTTAACGACCCAGCCGTCGCCTCCGCGCAAAGGCGAGAATACCTTGCGCGTGAACCTTACTGGCGCTGACGGAAAGCCTGTCGCCGGCGCCGCAGTCAGCGTGACCTTCTTCATGCCCGCGATGCCTGCGATGGGGATGAGTTCGATGCGCGTCGTGTCAACCCTGGCGGACAAGGGACAGGGCGTGTATGAAGGGTCGGTTCAACTGGGAGCCGGAGGCACCTGGGACGTTACCGTTACGGCGACCAGGAACGGGCAGGCTGTGGCTAACAAGAAGCTCAGCTTGAATGCTACGGGAGGCATGTAATGATCTCCCGAATCATTGAATGGTGTTCACGAAATTTGTTTATCGTGTTCACCGCGGCGATTCTGCTTACGGTGGCGGGAGCGTGGTCGCTGCAGCGTGTTCCCCTGGATGCGCTGCCCGACATCAGCGATGTGCAGGTCATCATCCACACGGAATGGGCCGGCGAGCCACCGAATTTGATTGAGGATCAGGTTTCCTATCCCATCGTCTCGGCGCTGCTGTCTGCGCCGCGCGTCAAGAGTGTGCGCGCGCAGACCATGTTCGGCGATTCCTACGTGTTCGTGGTCTTTCAGGATGGCACAGACCTCTACTGGGCGCGCTCGCGAGTGACCGAATACCTGCAGCAGATTGCCGGCAAGCTGCCGGCCGACGTGCATCCCGCGATCGGGCCCGATGCCACGGGAGCGGGATGGGTGTATGAGTATGCCATTGTGGATCGCAGCCACCGCGCGAGCCTTGCGGATCTGCGCGCACTGCAGGACTGGTACCTGCGCTATCAACTGGAAACTGTTCCCGGTGTCGCGGAGGTTGCCAGCATCGGCGGATTCACACGGCAGTACCAGGTGAACCTCGATCCTAAGAAACTGTTCTCTTACGGCGTCTCCGCCACGATGGTCATCGATCGCGTTCGCCAAAGTACAAACGAAGTTGGCGGTGATGTGCTTGAGATGAGCGGCGCCGAGTACATGATCCGGGGCGTTGGATATCTACGATCGCTGTCCGATCTTGAAAACGTTTCGGTAGCAGCCAAGAATGGCACGCCGGTGCCGGTGCGCGACCTGGGCACAGTCTCGTTTGGTCCTGATGTGCGCCGCGGCGCGGCTGACTGGCAGGGCAAGGGCGAGACGGTCGGCGGCATCGTGGTGATGCGCTACGGAATGAACGCGCTCAACGTCATCAATGGCGTGAAGCAGCGGTTTCGCGAGCTTGCGCCATCCCTGCCTCCGGGCGTCGAGATCGTAACCGCCTACGATCGTTCGTGGCTTATCGACGAATCGATCCGCACCCTGAAGCGCGATCTGCTGATCGAGGCGATCATTGTCAGCTTTGTCAGCATTGTTTTTCTTTTTCATTTCCGATCCGCACTGGTGCCCATTCTTACGCTACCCATCGCAGTGCTGGCGGCATTCATTCCCATGTATTACCTGCAGGTCAGCTCGAACATCATGTCGCTCGGCGGCCTGGCGCTGGCCATCGGCGTCCTGATCGATGCTGCCATTGTGATGGTGGAAAATGGCTACCGGCACCTGGCTGAGCGCACCGACCAACCCACAGGCGAGGAGCGGCGCCGCATCCTTGTGGGCGCGGCGCAGCAGGTGGGGCCGGCCCTGTTCTATTCGCTGATCATCATCGTGGTCTCTTTTCTTCCCGTGTTCCTTCTTGAAGCGCAGGAAGGGCGCATGTTTCGGCCTCTGGCCTGGACCAAGACTCTGGCTCTCGGCTTCTCGTCGCTGCTCTCGATCACGCTGGTTCCTGCGCTCATGCCGCTTTGCCTGCGCGGAAAGCTTCGCCCCGAGTCGGCGAACCCCGCGGCGCGGATTACGCAGGCCATCTACCTGCCCATCCTGCGCTGGTGTCTTCGTCATTGGAAGCTGGTCATCGCTCTGAATCTTGTCTTTCTGGCCGCCACCATTCCGCTCTACTTCCGCCTTGGCAGCCAGTTCATGCCGGCTCTTTATGAAGGTTCCGCACTCTATATGCCGAGCGCCATGCCGGGCATTTCGGTTACGCAGGCCGTTTCTCTCATGCAGGAACAGGATCGAATCATTCATACGTTTCCTGAAGTCGCGACCGTCTTTGGCACGGTGGGCCGCTCCGATAGCGCGACCGACAACGCGCCTCTCGATATGTACGACACCACGATCATGCTCAAGCCGCGTTCTCAATGGCGGCCGGGAATGACGTACGAAAAGCTGATTCACGACATGGATGAGAAGCTGCAGTTTCCGGGCCTCACGAATACCTGGACCATGCCGGTCCAGAACCGGCTCGACATGGAACTTACCGGCATCAAGACGGCGGTGGGAATCAAGATCCAGGGCCCTGACCTTGCACAGATTCAGGACATCGGCGCGCAGGTTCAGCACGTGCTCTCCGGCATGTCCGATACCAGTTCGGTTTTTGCGGAGCGGGTTTCGCAGGGCTTCTACCTGAACGTGGAGGTCAATCGCCCGGAGGCCGCACGCTATGACCTTACCGTAGGCGATGTGCAGCGAGTGATTATTTCGGAGATTGGCGGGGCAAACATCGCGCAGAACGTTGAGGGCCGCGAACGCTTTCCCATCGCGGTGCGCTACCAACGCGACTTCCGCAGCAGCCCACAGTCAATCGCGCAGGCTCTCATCCCGACACCGTCAGGCGAACAGATTCCCATCGCCCAGGTCGCGCGCGTCTCGTTCTCGCGCGGTCCTGCGATGATTCGCGATGAAGACGGCTCCCTCACTGGGTATGTCTATCTTGACTTAGCCACGAATGACTACGGCGGATATGTTAACCGCGCTGACCAGTTACTCCGGCAGAAAGTCGCTTTGCCGCCCGGCTATACCTGGCATTGGGCCGGCGAGTACGAGTTTGAACTGCGCGCGAAGGAGCGCCTGCGCATTATCGTCCCGGTGGTCTTCTTTGTGATCTTCCTGCTTCTCTACCTGGTCTTCAAGTCCGCGACCGAAGCGGCTGTGTTGATCGTCCCCACGTTTTACGCCATGTCGGGTGGGCTGTTATTGCAATGGATGCTGGGTTATAACTTCAGCGTCGCGGTTTGGGTAGGTTACATTGCGTTGTTCGGAATCGCAGTCGAAACAGGCGTGGTGATGGTCGTCTACCTGCACGAAGCGCTCGAGACGCGTCTCGCAGCGGGCAAGCTCCTGAGTGAGGACGACCTTGTGCAGGCCACGATAGACGGCGCTGTTCAACGCCTGCGGCCCAAACTCATGACCGTGACAGCGGTGATTCTCAGCCTTGCGCCCATTCTGTGGGAGTCGGGAATCGGTTCAGACGTCATGAAGCCCATCGCAGCTCCCATCATCGGCGGGATGATCACGTCAACAATCCACGTATTGATCCTGGTGCCTGTCTTCTTTCTGCTGATGAAGCGGCGCGAACTGCGGCGGGGAAGGCCGCGGAGTTAGATGGGCGTGCGAGCGAAAACAGTGGCCCAGGCTGGCTCGGCACCTGGGCAGCCAAATCAACTTGCGCAGGACCTGCAAATGATCTTTCGTACTGCAGGCGGCAGCTTGGACGTCGATTTGGCGCGATCGTCTTCTGTGACGACTGTCACGTGCGGGTAACTGTCGTGACGTTATTATCGTACTCAATTCACTTACATTACCTGGGTTTTTCCATACATTACTGACTTTATAGATAGAAGCGGCAACCGGCCTCGTCCTGCACCAAGTTCTCGCAGGGCGAGGCTTTTTGCTGCGTCGGTGGCCTGGTACGATTTGCTGAGTGCTGGGTTAAGTCTCCCCGGAAGTCGAAACAGGGCAAGCGCTGTTCGCTTACGATTTGCATTGCGGGAACGCCGTGATGCGAAGCTTCGCGGCCGCATATGGGATAAGCGTGATGGATTCTTCTGGCTGATCGCTGGCCACCGGGCTTTGCGGTGGCGGTCTGCGGCACCATCTTCTGAACGCCACTGGTTAAGCCTCCGTACCTTGACAGTGAGGCGGATCGGAGTGCCATCGCGCGTGAAGGGATTCCCGGAAGATTTGGATTCGGTAATGGTGATGCTGGTGGCCGGCGAAGCGAGCACGAGCGCATAGTTCCACCATCTGGAGACGCGCGGCACCTTTGGAAATTTGATTTCGACTCGGTCACCGGACCTCCAGGTCCGGTTGATGCGCGCAAATGAGGCTAGGGAAGGTGCAGGTTCGGATTTGCCATTGACAAGGATCGTGGTGCCAGTGGCCGATTCCGGTTAACGGCACTGAAGGGGGAAGGCAACAGGAGAGGACGGATTCACAGTGATCCGCACGGAACCGTCAAAGGGATAATTTGTCTCCTCGGCGACGTGGACCGGGGTGCCGCGAAGAATCGTTCTCACTTCGCACGGAGCGTATACGACGGCGACCAGACCATCCTGGGAATTCGATTGCTGCGTGCCAGACAACATCAACAGGCTACTGATGATTTTAGGCCAGCCTTGATGGAAGTTGGCGGTGCAGCAACCGAAGTTTGGCTCCAGGCCATACAGGTTCGATTCGGGTCCATCGGTCGTCCAGGGCTTGTGGTGCAGGCTGCACCCCACCTGGTTGGGTTCCTGATTGTACTGATGCGCCCACATGTCAACGGTGAAGGCTCCGGGGAGTGCTTTGAAGGCGAGTTGTTCAAGCCGGTCACCCAGCGAAGGATCGCCGGTGATGGCGAGTGACTGCTCGAGCGAAAACATGTATTCGACCACGGTGCATAACTCGGACCCCTGGGAAGGATCAGGGCCCGCGAGGTGCCCGAATCACCTTCTGATGCAAGAACTCGCGGTTCGGACAGGAGAAACCGGCGGTTAGAAAATGACGATGCCAGGCCCAAGAGTCCGAGCCGATTGAGAAAACTGCGACGGGTGAAAGCGGCTTTGAAGAAAGTCGACACTACGAACTCCTCAGGCAAGCTTGTCGCCATCTTACCTGCCGGGGGTTTCTTGCGCCTGGTTCAGGCGTCCCAGGTTTACATCGGAGGCGTTTCAGCTTATTCACTTCGAGGATGCCTCGATGAATAGCCGTGGCTGCGAATTCGGTCTGACCGCAGGCTTTCAATTTTTCGGTCATGGATGGCTTGACAATCAATAGCCAATTGGTTATGGTTTCTTCATGGCGGTCGAAGCAGACCACGTCTTCGGAGCCCATACCGATCCGACCCGCATGGCGGTTTTGAATGACTGGCCCGCTGGCAGCGCAATGGATCACAACCATACCAAGCCTTAGAAGGCTGAGCAGGAGGACAAACCATGCAAATCAAACTAACGAGCGTATTCGTGGACGATCAAGACAAGGCTCTGAAGTTGTACACCGAGGCTCTGGGCTTTGTGAAGAAGATGGATTTCTCGGCGGGGAAATACAGGTGGCTCACCGTGGTCTCCGGAGAAGAACCGGAAGGCGTGCAACTGGTTCTGGAGGCCAACAACAATCCGGCCGCAAAGACGTATCAGCAAGAGATTTTTCGGCAAGGGATACCCGCTGCTAATTTCTTCGTCGCGGACGTCCAAAAGGAGTACGAGAGGCTAAAGGGACACGGCGTGACCTTCACCAAGGAGCCCACCAAGACTACGGGATCGACCATCGCGGTGCTCGACGATACGTGCGGAAATCTCCTACAGATCACACATCTGGATTGGTAACACGATCCATGAGGGAGGGGGGCTCGCGATGCGGGCTGTAACGGACAATGTTTTCAGGGCTCTCGCCGACCCGACGCGTCGGGGGATCTTCGAGCGCCTGGCCCGCGACGGGGAACAGACGGTTCACGCCTTGACGGGCCGCGCCGGAGTTTCACAACCGGCCGTCTCCAAACACCTGACGGTACTAAAGAGGGCAAAGTTGGTTCGCCACCGCCGCGAGGGACGCGAGACACACTACAGCGCGCAACCGCAAGCCCTGGCGCCCCTGGTCGACTGGATGAGCGTGTACGGCGCCTTCTGGCGCGACCGATTTGATCAACTCGAAAACCTGCTGAAAAGGATGGACAAATGACCGAGACCGCCACGACACATACTCTCGTCATTGAACGCGAGATGCCGCATTCCCCGGAGAAGATCTGGCGAGCCCTCACGGAAGGCCAGTTGATCGAGGAGTGGCTGTTGAAGAATGATTTCAAGCCGGTAGTGGGCCATCGGTTCCAGTTCCGCCGCACGCCCATGCCGAATTGGAACGGAATCATCGAGTGTGAAGTCCTGGAAGTCGAACCCACGTCACGGCTCTCTTATGGCTGGGGTTCGATGGGTCTGGAGACAGTCGTCGCCTGGACGTTGACGCCGACCGCGGGCGGCACGCATCTCCGCATGGAGCAATCCGGCTTCCCCTCGGAGGAAGGCGCCAACTTCAAGGGTGCAAAATACGGTTGGCGGAGTTTCATCGACAACCTGGAACGTCTCGTTGGGAGGTTGAACTGACCATGAAAACTAAATCTGTTGTTTATTGGACGATGACCATACTCGTGGCGTTTCCGATCGGAAGCGGTGGTGTGTCGCAGGTGATGCAATATCTGGGCAACCCGCATGGCGTTGTGCCCGTGCTTGGCTACCCGATGTACTTCTTCGCGATCCTGGGAGTTTGGAAGGTGCTGGGAGCGATTGCCATACTCGTGCCGCGTTTTCCGCGGCTCAAGGAATGGGCGTATGCCGGCATCTTCTTCGACCTCACAGGCGCGGCTGCATCCTGCGCGGCGGTGGGCGGCTACGGCGCTTATGGCTTTCACGTCATCGCCCCGCTCATCATTACTGGTTTTTGCGTGGCATCGTGGGCGCTGCGGCCGGAGAGCCGCAAGATCGGCGTGCTCTTTCCGGCGAAAGAACGGCAAGCTGGCATGAATGTGAGAGCGGCGAACATTGGCTAAGGGGGGCAGAGGAATGCCCGCGCGAATCGACTGACGACCAGAACCCGGCCTTGCAGCTTGCGGGTTTGGATTGACAAAGCGGAAACAGGAATGAAGAGACGCGGGATCTGCAATGTTGAGGCGGATCAGCCACCTGAGGTTCACCAGAAGTGGGGGGCGATGTGGGCAAGTCTGCAGAGCTTTCAGGCCAGAGTTCGAATGAGATGAGCAAGGACCCGCTGATGGCGCACCCCGACTACGGTTCGATTATCATCCGCGGCGCGCGGGAGAACAATCTCAAGAACGTCTCGCTCGATATACCCAAGCGCCGGATCACGGTGTTCACCGGGGTGTCGGGCTCAGGCAAGTCGTCGCTGGTCTTCAACACAATCGCCGCCGAAAGCCAAAGGCTGATTAACGAAACCTATCCGGCCTTCGTGCAGCAATTCATGCCGCATTACGGGCAGCCGGACGCCGACGAGCTCAAGAACATTTCGGCGGCCATCATCGTCGATCAGCAAAGGCTTGGCGGCAATTTGCGCTCGACCGTGGCCACGGCGACCGACACGGCACAGATGCTGCGCGTATTGTTTTCAAGGCTTGCGGAGCCGCGTTTGCCTGCACCAGGCTATTACTCCCACAACGATCCGCGCGGCATGTGCCCGGAGTGCGAAGGCGTGGGGCAGGTAGGGGCTATTAACATGGCCGCGGTGGTGGACGAGAGCAAGTCGCTCAACCAGGGGGCACTGATTCCAAAAGTTTTCGAAGTGAAAGGCTGGTGGTGGGACATCTATGCCCGCTCGGGTATGTTCGATCTCGACAAGCCCATCCGCAAATATTCGAAGGAGGAACGCGCCAACCTCTTCGATCTCGATGACGGGCGCAAGGTCAAGGTTGACAAGATCAACCTCACCTACCTGGGCGTGGTTCCCAAGCTCCGGCAGATGATGGGCGACAAGGACCCTGAGACGCTGCAACCTCACGTTCGGGCCGAATATGACCGCATCTTCACGCGCAAGATCTGCCCGGCTTGCAAGGGCGCGCGCATCAAGACTGAGGCGCTGGCGAGCAAAATCTCCGGCAGGAATATTGCTGAATTGTCGGCAATGCAGGTGAGCGATCTGGCCACGCTAGTGCGGAACCTGAAGGCGCCCCAGGCAGGGCCGATGCTGGCGGCGTTGGCGGCGCGCCTCGAAAACCTCGTCACGATCGGGCTGGGCTATCTCAGCCTTGACCGGGAGAGCTCGAGCCTGTCGGGCGGAGAGAGCCAGCGCGTGAAGATGGTGCGCCATCTCGGCTCGTCGCTCACTGACATCACGTACGTATTCGACGAGCCCTCGGTGGGGCTGCATCCCCAGGATGTGGGGCGGATGGCCGGGTTGATGCAGCAGCTGCGCGACAAGGGCAACACGGTGCTGATCGTCGAGCACAAGCCGGACATGATCGCCATCGCCGACCACGTGGTGGACATGGGTCCACTGGCCGGAAGCAAAGGCGGCGAAGTGGTGTACGAGGGCGATTTCGCGGGGCTTTTGACTTCCGGCACGCTCACGGGCAACCACATGAAAAAGCACCAGCCGGTTAAGGACAAGGTGCGCAAACCGAGCGGGGAACTCAAAATCAAACACGCTCGGCTCAACAATCTCAGGGATGTGTCGGTCAGTCTCCCCAAGGGCGCGCTGACGGCCGTTTCGGGCGTCGCCGGCTCGGGCAAATCATCGCTCATCGTGGGTTGCCTGCCTGAGTCCTATCCGGAAACCGTCATCATTGATCAGAACCTTGCGCGCGGCTCGCGGCGATCGAACACGGCGACTTATACGGGGATTCTCGACAACGTGCGCAAAGCCTTCGCCAAGGCCAACGGGGTGGATGCGGCGCTGTTCTCGGCCAATTCCAAGGGGGCGTGCCCGGACTGCAGCGGGTTGGGCGTGATTTATACCGACCTTGGCCATCTCGACCCCATGGCTACCACCTGCGAGACCTGCGAGGGAAAGCGCTTCCTGCCTGACGTGCTGGAGCACCGGCTGCGCGGCAAATCGATCAGCGACGTATACGACATGAGCATCGCCGACGCGGTGGACTTTTTCACCGAGCCGGCCATCGCCAGAATCCTGAAAGGTCTCGACGATGTGGGTCTCGGCTATCTGACCCTGGGCCAGCCACTCTCAACACTTTCGGGCGGCGAACGCCAGCGGCTGAAGCTGGCCGCCGAACTGGGCAAGAAGGGCAATATCTATGTGCTCGACGAGCCCACGACGAGCCTGCACATGAACGATGTGGACACCCTGATCGGGCTGTTCGACCGGCTCGTCGACTCAGGCTCCACGGTTATCGTCATCGAGCACAACCTGGACGTGATCGCGCGGGCGGACTGGGTCATCGATCTTGGGCCGGGCGCCGGACACGAAGGCGGCACGGTGCAGTTCGAGGGCGTGCCGGCCGATCTTGCGAAGAACAGGAATACCTTGACCGGACGATATTTATCCGATCGCCGGGGCAAACGCTGAGGCGTCAGGGAATTGGGTTTGGATGGGGTGAAGGCCGGGCCATCGGAACTAGCTGATAAAAATCCTCACGGCTCGCGCATCGCAGGGACGTCAGAAAGATAGCTTGAGGGCCAATTGCACCAGGCGAGGATTGTTCACGGTGGAATTCACGGATCCGAATCCTAGGGCGCTCACGTCGTTCACCGGCGAACCGAATTGTGCGTGATTGAAGAGATTGAAGAACTCGGCGCGGAAATTCAAGCCCATCCCTTCACGAGGCAACGCGAACTGCTTGATGACGGAGAAGTCGGTGTTGACGAAATCAGGCCCGGTGGCGGGGACGCGCGACGCGTTCCCCAACTGGCCGACGGGGGGCGCAACATAGCAGGATGAGTTAATCCATTCCAGTTTGCCGTGGTCTGCATTGGATTGGTTGCAACCGGCGACCCGGTCAGGCCGGTTCCAATTGTTTCCATTGCCACCGTTCTGGAAGAACGAGCCGGACTGGTTATTGCTGTCAATTAAGGGAACGGGAAATCCCGAAGAGATTCTTTGGATCAGAGTTAGCTGGAAGTTGCCAAGCAGGGCGTTGGTCACACCGTTCCAACTGCTGCCGAACTGTTTTCCGCGGCCGAAGGGCAAGTCGTAAATCACACTTCCCGTGAAGCTGTTATCGAGATTGATCTGGGACAAGCCCCAATCCAGATTCTGCCAGTTGGGAAGCGGAAAAAAGGGAGCGCTCAGCAAGGAGCCCAGGCCGTCCGATAACCCGTTGTCATAGGTACGCGAGTAGGTGTAGGCAAAGAGAGCGTAGAGGCCGTATTTCGGGGTCTTGGTCTCTGCCTTAATTTGAAGGGAGTCATAATTTGCCTTGCCCACATCGCCGAACAGGGAAATGGTGTCGAACGTGCCATAGGGCGGCACGTAGGGCGAACCGTCAGGGTTGCAGCCGAGCGTATAATTGGCTACCGAGCCACAGGCGGAGGGGCTACTGGTGTTGAGGTTGTTGCCGGCCACCAGGATGTGTGTGCCGCGGGAGCCTGCATAGCCGGCGGTCAGCACAAGATTGCCGACCAGCTGGCGCTCGACGTTCACGTTGAATTGCTGGACCCGGCCGAGCTTGAAGTCGGTGGGCTGGGTATAGAACGAGCCTGTGAATGTGGAGGCGGTCGGGGGAGAAGTAATGGGCAGAAATCCGCTGGAGAGACTGATGCCCGAAGGCTTTTGTCCGAGCACTGTGGCGCAGTAGGAGGTGGCAAAGGCACAGCCGGCGGAAGCGAAGGCGTCGGACTCGCCCAGGAACGGAGGGTTCTGCCACAGGCCCTGGGCTCCCTGGCTCCATGCGGAGTCGTGGTAGAAGGAGTAACCGGCGCGGAGCACTGTCTTCTCGCTGCCCATGATCTTCCAGGCGCCGCCGACGCGGGGTTCGAGGGCTGTCCAATCCATCTTGACGCCCGCCGACGCACTCACGCCGTTTTGATTGGCAATGAGAAGCTGCCCTGTTGCGGGAACATAGTTCGCGAGGCGTCCGTCTGCTTCGGTGATGGGAGTGGTCATATCCCATGCCAGGCCGAGATTGAGGACGAGAGACGATGTGACTCTCCAATCATCCTCGATGAAAGGACGGTAGATTTTCCAGCGGCGGCCGGTAACGGGGCCATTGAACGTCTGGTCGTGAATGGCCAGGCCAGTGATGCCGAGCAGATAATCGGCTTCCGCATTGCCGCCAATGTTGGCGCTGCTCAGGCCAGTGAAGTTCCCGCCGTTGCCGATAATCCAGAAGCCGTCCTGGAAAGCTTCAGTGCCCACGTTCATTTGATTGGCGCGGAAGTCCAGTCCCAGTCTGAATTCATGCTTGTGGTGAATCAGGTCGAGGGAGTCTTTGAAAGAATAGATATTCGTTCCCCCCTGAAACGGGGAGTAGCCGCGATCGCCGATGGCCCAATAGCCGCCGGCGACGATCGTGGAGACCAGTCCGCAGCTGTATGCACCAGGAAGGCAGGTGGTACTGGGGCATCCCAGGTTGGCGAACGGAATGCCGCCGGGGACGAGATTGGCGGAGGCGCAGGTCCCCGTGCCTTGCGAAGTGATGTAGTCGAAGATGCGGTTGTACCCGAAACTAGCCTGGTTGACCATGGTGGCGGAGAACACATGGGTCTCGCCAAGGGCGACATTGCGGGCGTGGTTGATGATGTGCTGATTGCTGCCGAAAGCGTTGGCTTCCGCAAATCCAGGTGAACCGCCCGGCACGAAGGAAAAGGCCTGGTCGTAACTGAAGCGGCCGAAAAGATTGTCTTTGGCGGAAAGCGTGAAGTCCATACGGGCATCGAACTTGGTGTCGTCCAGGGTGCGCACCGGCTGATTGAGATAGTTGTAGCCGGCGCTGGAGTTGCTGGCGTTGGGAGTGGGGTACAGGTTCATCATGGCCTGCCCGATGTTATTGATCAGGCCTGATGGAATCTTGTTACAGGGGATGCCGCGGGCCTGGCTTCCATCGGGGTTCGATGGAATCGGATTTCCCAGGCTATCGCATTGGAAATAGACATTGGGAAAGTCGGTTGGGCTTGTGGATGCCCCGATCATGTTTGGGTTAACGATGGCGAGGCCGGAAACGGCGTTGCCAAAAGCGTCGCTGGAGAAGTCGCCATTGCGCATAGCCAGCGATGGCAGCAGACCGGTAAACGCGATGCCATGGCGTTGATATTTTTGTTCGCCATCTACAAAGAAAAAAATCTTGTTTTTGCGAATGGGTCCGCCGACGGAGCCTCCGAACTGGTTCAGGTTGAACTTTTCAGCCGAAGTGGCAAAGTAGCTCTTGGCATCGAGATCGGTATTGCGCACGAATTCAAAGAGAGACCCGTGAAATTCGTTGGACCCGGATTTTGTGGTGACCAGCACGGTGGGCCCGGCTCGCGTACCGTATTCGGCGGAGTAGGTGTAGGTCAAAACCTTGAATTCCTGAATGTCGTCGATGGATGAGAAAATGCCGATTCCGCCGGCAGTCAGTTCGTTATTGTCGACACCATCCAGCAGCCAGTCGGTGCTGTTGGGACGTGAGCCACCGACAGAGAGCGAGAAGGAACCGCGTGCGGCCACCTCACTGCTGGCCGCGGAGGTGAAAAAGCTGTTGGGGTTGGTCTCTGCTGTAGCGCCGGCGGTAAGCGTCGCGAGTTGAACGAAATCGCGGCCGTTCAATGGGAGTTGCGACACTTCCTGCGAGGTGATGACCTGGCCAAGAGATGGATTGGTAGTCTCGACAGCGACGACCTCACCGGTAACTGCAACCGAAGTGACCACGGTCGCGGGGACGAGCGAAAAATCGAGTTCGCGGGCTTCATCAATCTGAAGATGCAGATCCCTGGTTTCAGCGCTTTGAAAGCCCGTCGCATCGACGCGCACGGTGTAGGTACCAACAGGGAGCAAGGGGATCAGAAAGTGTCCGGCAATGTCCGTCTTCACGTCTCGCGCCAGGCCGGTTCCCTGCGAGGTAGCCACGACGGCGGCTCCAGGGATGCCCGCTCCGGATTTATCGAGGACGTTGCCGGAGAAACCTCCAGTGGCCTGGCCATTCACGGCTGGACAGAACACAAGCGCGAGAATGCAGACGACTGCGAGAAGTAATATTTTGCGGGATCTTGCATCGGCTGAGTCTTTTACCGATCTCGGACACTTTGCGCCGACCATCGTGCATTTCATAGTCAGACCCCTTTCGAAAAAATCGGCTGAGGTGGCCGTTGCATCGACTACACTGCGCGAGATGACTAGACTGTAGAAATTGGCCGGTCGAAAGTCAACACAAGTTTTGACGGGTCAGAGATACCAGGGCGCTTCGAAGAGCCTGGGGCAGGCTCGATTCAGGAGTGTCCGATCTCCCCTCGAACCAACAATGTGGGGTGCTGGCGACGACGGGAGTCGTGTGGAGTATTCCTGCCGTCCGGCCTGTTCACAACCAGGGGATCGGCGAACAGGAACTACCAGGAAATGTCGAGATAGAGCCAACGTTGGCCACTAAACCAGCTGGTGGGCAGGCTGGGGGCGTGAGGAAGAGTGTACCCGCCCATGCACACCATATCGGTTCCGCTCCATTCCAGTAAGGTACGAGAGGCCAGGCCGACCTGCGCGGGATGCGTGACACGGCGAAGACAGACCGGACAAAGCTGGCGCATGTCCGTATCGGCGTCAAACACCAAAAGTTTCGTACAAAATCAAAAAAGAATCCGGTTTTGACAAAAAAGCGACGAGGTATCTGACGATCACGATGAGTGTTCGCCGAGAGTCGGCACTAACATTTTGTCTCAGGAGGGCCGTGTCAAGGCGGCTATGGCACGATCGTGGTTTTCTTGCGTGTACCAAACGGGACTATAGTCTTCAAGCAATTCAAAGAGTTCCTGCAATACCGCCGCTGGGGTTGTCGGCCTTAGTCGACGATTATCGTTGTTTGTCTGACCGCCTCCACTTATTACTTCCAGATGACTATGGTTCATGTACTTCCTCCGAATGATTTGCTTTTGCCGGGATACCTTCTCGGACATGAGTCCGCATAGCACCGATAATCTGTCGGTCTCGCAGATATTCAATGATGGTCTTTCATTAGGAAACTCGGTTAGCTTGCCAGACACAGGCTGATCGGGTCGTTCGCAACTCATTTGTCACCGCCATTTCTTCGTTCGATCCGTTGAAATATTGGATCGCGCATGATGTGAAGAACTACAACGCTGTGGTAGCCTTGTGAGCACTGGGGAAGGCTTCTGAAATTGGTTTCAGATCAACCGATGCTTGACGCACACAATCAGCTACAGGTTTGTGCTCTGGGGATTAGCCATTTCCTTTTCGAGATTGGAACATGTGGCAGCCTGAAGGAATTCTGAATTTCGTCTGAAGTTCTCTATTGGCATGTCGCATCTTATCGGTGCCCGGATCGCGCAATGCATATATTGATCATCGAAGATGAGCGAAAACTGGCAGATGCAATTGGAGAGGGTCTGAGAGGAAACGGGTATGAAGTGGTGCTCGCTCACACAGGAGAATCCGGGATCAGGCATCTCTACGACAATTCGGTCGACATGATTGTCCTCGATGTCATGCTACCGCGTGTCGGCGGCCTAGAAGTCTTACGAGAGATCCGCAGAAACGGCTTCAAGATTCCCGTACTCATCTTGACATCCAGGGGATCTGTTGAAGATCGTGTCCGCGGGCTCGACTCAGGTGCCGATGACTACCTGGTTAAACCATTCGCATTTCCAGAACTTCTCGCGCGAATACGCGCGTTGCATCGTAGATCCAATCCCGAATCGCCCTCGACGCTTCAAATCGCCGATCTCAAAATGGATATTCGAGGTCACACCGTAGTTCGGAATGACATCCAGATTGACCTGACCGGACGGGAATTCGAATTGCTCGAATATCTCCTTGTGAATCGCGGTACCGTCGTTTCTCGTGAAATGGTTGCCCGCGATGTGTGGAAGACAACGGTCCGGTATACATCCCTCGATAATGTGATTGACGTGCATATCGCACGAATCCGCCGCAAAATCGACGATCCATTTCCAACTAAGCTCTTGCACACAGTCCGCGGCGTCGGTTTCATATTGAGAACCGCTGAGGAGAATTAGGGTGAGCTTTCGGCCCACGTACATCCGAAGCCGCCTGACGCTTTCGTACATCGGTATCTTCAGCCTGGTAATCGTACTTTATGTTTGTGCAACCTGCTCGATTCAATATTGGGAACTCAATGACCAACTCTACCGCGCTGAAGTTCAGGACATGGAGACGGTTGAGGGCCTGCTATATTTTTCATCCGATGGTAAGATTCGGCTTAACGAGGACTACCACAGTCATCCCCAGTCAAGACTCTTGCTTGAGCGGTTCATGGAAGTTCTTGATCCGAAGGGTAACGTTCTGTTCCGCAATGAGAAGTTGAAGGGACTTGCCCTTGGCGGTCCTCCATTGCCTCAAGAATCGATGGCCAGCCATTTCGCTCGACGGGGCCAACTCGCCGACGGGACTCATGTTCTCTCCGTGAGCCATTATCACCCGGTTCAGGGCAAGCGGGTTCTCATCAGGATCGCCTATAGCACTGAGCCGCTCAGGCGACGACTGATCGAGTTAATAGCCGCACTAACCCTTGTACTCCCGGTAGCCCTGATTGGCGCCGGATTCGCAGGGTACAGGGTTGCCGGAAAGGCACTGAACCCGCTTACGGCGATGGCTACGCTGACCGAGCAGATCACGGCGAGCCGATTGAGCAGCCGCATCCCCGTCGAAAATCCCAACGATGAATTCGGTCATATGGCACGGGTTCTCAACGGCTTGCTGGAGCGACTCGGGGAATCATTTCAAAAACTGAAGGGATTCACTTCGGACGTGTCCCACGAGTTGCGAACTCCTCTGGCTTCGATTCGCAGTGTCGGGGAGGTTGGACTTCAGCGGAGCCAAAGCGCTGAGGAATACAGGGACATTATTGGCAGCATGCTTGAGGAAGTTGCCCGACTGTCGTCGATGATCGATACTCTTTTGACCATAGCTCATGCAGATTCCGGAGCAATCAAGCTGAATCGGACGGTGTTTCCGCTCATGGACGTTGTGGAGGAATCTGTCGGAGTTGTAGGGGTTCTTGCAGAAGAAAAAAAGCAACTCATAAGCGTAACGGGGGATCCGACATTATCCGTTTCAGCAGATCGTGGATTCTTGAGGATGGCAGTTATTAACCTTCTGGATAACGCAGTCAAATTCTCGCCTCCCAGCAGTCGGATCTACGTCGAAGTCGAATATCTAAAGAGCGAAGTCGCGAGTGGGCATTATGCAAGGCTCGCAATTAAGGATGAAGGGCCCGGTATCCCATCGGCCGAGGCGAGTCGCGTGTTCGATCGTTTCTATCGGCTCGATGAAGGTCGTACCCGCGATTCAGGCGGAGCTGGTCTGGGGCTGGCAATTGCTAAATGGTCGGTTGAAGCACACGGCGGTCAGATTCTTTTAGACTGCGCTGCGGGAAGAGGCGCCATTTTTAAGATTCAACTACCGCTGGCCTGAATCAGATCAGATGTGGGACGATCCAGGAATTCCAATCCCTCCGTCATGCGTTCGGGGGTTTTTGTACGAAGCATGGTCTCTTCTAATTTTCGGCCTGATGCTGTTTCGGTTTGCGAGTAAAGCAAGAACAGCTTGTGGATGCAGGGGCCGCTCAATGAATTCAAATCCAAGAAAGTCGATCTGGGCGTGAATTGAGTGACGCACCGGGGATGCGGTGAACAGAATAATTCTGCACTCGGGGTCTAACCTCCGAATTCGTATCGCCGCTTCCACTCCATCAATCCCTCCCATGTGCACATCGCTCAGAACAATTTGCGGACGAAAGTCTTTTGCGTCCTCGACCACCGATTCACCGCTGTAGAGTGCTTTGGCTTCGAATCCATAGTTGTTGAGGATTGCCGCCAGCGTATCTGCAACGATCTGTTCATCGTCCACTACAGCTACCTTGGGCTTGGGCATGGATTCGGGCATGCGTTCTCCGTTGCTTGAGAGTTTTCGACACTTTCGGGTCACGAGGGAAGGAGGAAGCTGGTTAGATCACACCACGAATCAGCCCGTTACGAATCTGAAGTTCTTCTGAACTTGTCATATCCGCAGGACGATCGCGCATTATCGAGGTTATCGGCAACCGTCAGCACCAGCGGGACGAGAAAATAAGCGTATCGGAGGGGGCGAATTCAATCGCGCGGGCATCTTCCGTGGACAAACGTCAACCGGATACATTGCTGTGCGTTTCGGAGAGTGGCGGCGTTGGAATTCGGGCGAAACGCTTTGCCCGCGACGGGCCTGTAGCCGTAGTCGAGTGGAGTGACTCCTGCTGCCCGACTTCTTCACAACAGGCCGGAGTCGGCGAACAAGAACTCCCACGAGGTATCGAGATAGAGCCAGCGTTGGCCGCTGAACCAGCTGGTGGGCAGGCTGGGGACGTGAAGAAGAGTGTGGCCGCCCATGCACATCATCTCGGTTCCGTTCCAGCCCAGAAAGGTGCGAGAGGCGAGGCCGACCTGCGCGGGATGCGAGACACGGCGGAGACAGACCGGGCAGCGCTGCCGCTGATCGGATAATGCCCAACGGAATCCGAACAGGCAGATGGAGAAGCACCAGACCAGCTGAAAGAACTCGGCGAGCGGTGAATAAGTAGAGGCGCACCAGTAGGAAAGATCGAGCGACGCGAAATTCGCGATGGATGCGATGAGCGCGAACTTTGCGCCGAGGAAGGTCCAGCGAATGAAAGTTATTTTCCGCGACGGACGGTGAGCGCTATAGTTCGACTCGCCCAGGGTAACCGAGGTGACGGCCGGCAAAGCCAGCAGAGCCAGGAAGAGCGCGAATCGATAGATGCCCCACGGACCCTGAAGACGGTTGGCGAAGGAGACGCCGCAGAGTTCGAGATCGTTGGGGTCGCCATCGTGCGCAATTGGAACGTGGTCACCCAGCATCTCGGATTCACCCCGCGGAGTTAAGTGCGCCAGTAGGTATCCCAGCCCGCCCTCAGGTGCGTCAGAGGCGAGTTGCGCATCAGGCTCGAGGATCCAGGCATCGGGCCGTCCGGGCAGGCGCCAGGAGCCATAGGGCAGCACTCCGGCAATTTTCGCCGTTCGATGGCCGAAACGAATTAGACCGCCCAGGATGTGCGGATTGCCGCCGAAGTCTCGTGTCCAGGTTTCGTGGCTGAGGATGACGGAGGGAACATCGCGATCATCTTCCGTGGCCGCGGAGGCAAAGCGGCTCTGCAGGCCGAGCATCGAAAAGAGATTGAGGCTGGCATGGGCCACCCTCCAGCGAGCGACGTGCGCGGACGACACGGGGGCGGTTTCGCGGGCGGTGCGATAGAAGGCGAATTGATCAAAATAGCGCTGGCGTGTGGCCTTCCAGTTGCGGAACAGATCAGCGGAGATCGATGGCGTCAGGTTATCGCCGGACCGCGCAGCCTGGATAAGGATCAGACCCGGGCTGACCTGATAGCGGGATGTGTCGGTCTCAGCGCGAACGCCGGGCTCGAGGCGCGCGAGGATGACGCAGACGGCCAGCACTACAAAGAGGCACAACAAATACTGTGCCGCCGAGCCATCCAGTCTGGGGCGCGGCGCGGCGGGCGTGCGCGCGGGTTGGGAGGGGGGCAGCCAGGATTGGCGGAGCACGCAGAACGCATCAGGAAAAGAACCGAGGCAGAAGGCGGTGATTTCACGATGGGCGGGCCAGGAGAATGAACCGGTGGTGCGGCAGGAGCGGCGTACGTGCCAGAACTCCGCATGCCACTCACGATGCCACTCGCTTCGCTGAACCGCAGGAATGAGCAAAGCCGCGGAGCGCAGAATGGTCTCATCGAGTGCGTCGAAAATTTGATCGGCCGAAGGCTTCATCGGGAGCTAGCCTCCTCGGTGGAGATCAGACGCTCGAGCAGGGGATAACGTTTGCGTGAGGCTTCGAGAGTGGATTTTCCCAGGGCAGTGAGATTGTAGTATTTGCGCGGCGGCCGCTGCTCTGCGTCCGCGATCGACTGCTTCTCCCATTGTGAGCGGATCAACTTGTCGCGCTCGAGGCGGCGCATGGCCGGGTACACGGTTCCGCTGGGAAGGCCGGTCATTTCCATGATGCTGAAACCGTAGCCGACCCCGGCGCTGATGGCCTGAAGAATCATGGCGGCGGTGTGGGAGAGTTTGGCGTCTGCGGCCATGCGCTCATTCTATCTATGTAGCAATCTACTTGACAATCCCTGATTATCAATTATGCTGAATGCTACATAGGGTAGGCGGACGTGGAGGACCAGAGACCAATGCTCGAAGTCCGGCATCTCTTCCGTAGTTTTCGAGGAATTCCCGCGGTCGAGGATGTGAGCTTCAGGATCGGGTGGGGCGAGATTGTCGGTTTCCTTGGCCCGAACGGAGCCGGCAAGTCAACTACCGTTAAGATCATCACTGGCCTGCTGCGCGCGAATGAGGGGAAAGTCCTGTTCGAAGGACGCGACATTCGCGACGACATGGTGTCGTTTCGCAAGGTACTCGGATATGTGCCGGAGGAGGCCCATCTCTACTCGTACCTGTCGGGGCTGGAGTATTTGCAACTCATCGGACGATTGCGAGGGCTTGGCGAGCGCCTGATCGAGGTCAAGGCGACCGGGCTGCTCGAACTGCTTCATCTGAAATCCTGGCAGCATACGCCGATCTCTTCATACTCGAAGGGGATGCGGCAAAGGGTTCTGATTGCGGCGGCTTTGTTGCACGATCCAAAACTGCTGATCTTCGATGAGCCATTGTCGGGGTTGGATGTAGCGTCGGGGCGGCTGTTCAAGGATCTGTTGGAGATGCTGGCAGCGCAGGGAAAAGCGGTGTTGTATATCTCGCACGTGCTGGAAACGGTGGAGCAGGTCTGCAGCCGGGTAATCGTGATTGCCGGGGGCAAGGTGCTGGCCGACGCACCGCCATCAGAACTGACTACACTCATGAGCCTGCCAAACCTGGAAAGCGTGTTTGCGCAGCTGGTGCAACAGCAGGATACGCGGTCGGCGGCCGAGAGAATTGTCGAGATCATGCAGATTGCCCATGTCTGATTCATTCCAGCGCCTGATTACGATGTCCGATACGCGGCCGCTCTCGTTTAGCGAGCAGGCAGAGCTGGGTCCCGTTCGACAGCCGGAGAGAAGCCAGGTTTCGCTGCTGATCCGGCATTTTCTGGAGCGATTCTTCAATCACGAGACGGCCTCACCGGACGGGGACGCAAAGGCGCGGCTGATTCTGATCGCGTTTGCGACCGGCCTACCGCCCTTCATCGTGGCGATCTACTTGTGGCCGGTGTACCATCACGTGATCGTATTCCGCCAAGACCATCCCTTGACCGATGTTCCCGTGCCTTACTGGATGCAGGTGAATCATCACTTTTTCTTTGTGCTGTATTCGTTTGTGGCCATGGGCATTGTCACGGTGTTCGAGTGGGACCTCTTCTTTCCGGATCTACTGGACATATTTGTTCTGGGGACGTTGCCAGTGGCGGGGCACAGAGTATTTCTGGCGCGGGTCGGAGCCATCGCGGTGCTTATCTTCGGGTTCCTGTTCGATGCCAATTTTCTAGCTCCGGTGGTGCTGCCCGCGGCGACGGATCCGCCTCACCTGGCGAGATTTGTCGCCGGGCATATCGTGGCCGTGGCGGGGAGTGGGCTGTTTGCGGCGGCATTCATCCTGGCGCTGCAGGGCGTGCTTTTGTCGATTCTCGGCGAGCGGCTGTTTCGACGAATTTCACTGGCACTGCAGGGGCTGGCGGTGACGGTCCTGGTGGTCCTGTTTCTGCTCTTTCCAGTTCTGTCGGGCATCACGCCAGGACTGCTCCAGGCGGACGGGGCCGCGGCGCGGTGGTTTCCGCCGTTCTGGTTTTTGGGCATGTATCAGAGGCTGCTGGAGGGTCCTTCGGTTCTTCCGGTTTTCGCGAAGTTGGCGAAGATTGGATGGGTTGCGACGCTGGCAGTTGGAGCGGCTGCGCTGGCATTCTATCCGCTGGCTTATCTGCGAAGGGTGCGGCAACTGGTGGAGGGCGCGAGCACACGGTCGACACGCAATCGCATGGCGGCACCACTGTTCGGACTGCTCCATGCCACGTTGGTGCGGCCGTCGATCCGTCGAGCCATTTTTCACTTTATAGGCCAGACTCTGTTGCGGGTTCCGCGCTATCGGATCTACCTCGTGCTGTATGGCGGTGTGGGGCTGTCAGTGGTTGTGGCGACGGTTCTACGATTCACGATCGAGAGGCAACATCTGCATGCGGAAATCTCTGCAGATGGAATCCGTGTGGCAATCGGGATTGTGGCGTTCTGGGTGATTGCCGGATTGCGGACGGCGTTTGTTTCGTCGGGCAATCAGCGCGGAAGCTGGGCCTTGCGGATTGTTCACGGAAAGCCGCCGCACTTCGAGGCTGCGATGGAGCAACTGCTGGCCGCTAAAGTGTGGGTCATGATATGCGGAGCGGTAGTAACGATGGCTGCGATTGGCGCATTTCGGCTGGTGGCGCCGGCGGAACTGCTGGGCCGGTCCGCAACCGCTGCGCAGTTGCTGGTTGCAGCCGGGATGTGCGTACTGCTGACTGATGCTTTCTTCGTAAACGTGACGATTGTGCCTTTCACCGGAGAGCCGGCAAGAGAGCAGCCAAACCTGGCATTCACCATGCTGCGATACTTTACGTTTTTCCCGGTGGTGACGGCGCTTTCGATCGCTTCAGAATACTGGATCGAAAACAGCGCAGAACATTTCGGGATCGCGGCAATATCGATCGTTGTCGCGCATCTGTGGTTTCGCAAGAGGCATCGAGACGTGGTGCGGCTCGATAGCAGCCAAATGGAACTGGAGGAAGGTGAAGAGGAATTTCCGATGAGGCTCGGACTGCGCTACTGAGATGGCCGATGAAGACCAGATCACGGCAACGCATGCAATGTGGTGTTAAACAAGTAAGGATCTTGAAAGTCGGTTTGGTCGCCGGACTTTTTGTTCGGAATTGGTTGCAGACGCGCCGAGAGAGGCTTATTCCATTTCGTTGCGAGAGATGCGACGTCGGCGTACATACGGTCCATTTGCTCGAGGCTTACATCGCCGGGAAGAGGAACGGTGTCGAGTCCGGTACCGCAGACCGCTGAGTAGGCGAGCAGTGAGTCGATATTGTAAGTGGATTCAGCCCATCGCTGCGCCAATAGTTTGTCTTCCATGACCGGCACCATCAAACCGGAGTAGCCGATTTGTTTCACCGGCACAGCCTTGACGGCGGCCGTGATGATGCGCGCTGCAGTGAGCGTTCCGCTGGAACCAAACCTGGCACCGGTGAAGTCTTCGATCGCGGCGGCAATGGAAACATCGCCGAGTGGTGCCGGGGTCGGATCGACTCCGACGTAGCTCCACCCGGTTTCGGCGCTCACCTTGTTTCCGACTTTGTCCGCCACGCTGGCATGTTTTGTGAGCGCCGCGGTGAGGTCAGCCGTCGCGGCGTCCGCGTTCCCCTTGTCGCGCATGAAGATATCGGCAACCACATTCGCGCCTTCAAAACCGATAGCAAATTGCCGTCCTGCACCCGTGTGGTATGAGCCGGGGAAAAAGGGTGACATCGGCTTGAGCATCGCTGTCGCGGTGAAATTGAAGGTTCCCTGACTCCGCGGGCTATGCTCGCTGACATACTTCACCAGTTCCGATGTGCGATGGATCGTCTTCCAGTGAATACCCGCCTCGTCGGCAATGATAGTGCTGGCCTCGATGTTCGGCAGCGTGGAGAGTGCGCGCTCCAGCAGGTGCATGGTAGAGAAATCGTCGGTGTCATGCATCATTGCCGGCCCTACATTGGGGATGAAGTCCTCTTTGACGGAAAGCTGATCAAGTGCGGCGAGAAAGGCGAGGGCTTGTTCCTCGGTCATTCCTGCAACGAGCTCGGCGATCGGTTGGGTGGTCAGACGAAGGGTTTCCACCTGGTAGCCGGCGGCTTCGAATTCGCTCTTCACCTTCCTCAGAACAACGAGCGCGTCCGCAATCTGCTTCCCTGATGTTGCCCTGTCGAGGCGCACGAATCCGGTAATGGCCCTGACCTTTGGATTGGAGGCGGCGCTTGAGGTGGAAGCGGTCTGTGCAGCCATTTGGAGCGATAAACTCAAGATAACGGCGACGACGATCCGGGTCATGTCGAACCTCCAAATGCTGGACGGCGGGAAACCAAGTGTAGCAGACAGAGTGACCGGTAAAATCGGCGGTCCTTTCTCTGATCTTCGCCTCGGAACCATTCCAGGCTGGTCGCAGATTTGAGTACAGGGGGGATAGACTTGTGGGTGCTTCCATGAGCCGATCAAGCTTGTCAGGACGTCGTTTTCTTCTTTCCAGTCTCAGGGCCGGCGGAACCGCAATGCCGGCTCCGAGCCTCGCATCTGGCATGGGCTCGAGCGGCGCTGATGAAGTTAGCACGACGAGCGCTCGCGAACAGTGGCTTGCCTGGCTGGAGCGCGTATCGAACCCGGTGCTGGAAGCCCTGAGCAGGCACGAACTGCGGCGGAGAATGCCGGTTGAAGCGTCCCCAGGACTACGCGAAGAACGCGCGGTTGGAACACACCTGGAGGCGTTTGCGAGACTGCTCGCCGGACTTGCGCCGTGGCTCGAACTGCAGCCTTCGCATGAAGAAAGCCCGCTCGAGACAAAGCTGCGGGAGCGATACCGCTCGAGGTCTCAGCAGGCAATTGCGTCGGCGCTCGATCCCTCATCTCCGGATTTCATGCGCTTCGGCGAGTCAGGGCAGACGCTTGTTGATTCCTCGTTTATGGGGCTGGCGCTGTTACGGGCCCCAACGCAATTGCTGAACACGATGGAGCCCGGCACGCGTGCGCGCCTGATTGAGGCGTTGGAAAAAGAACGCAGGGTGCAGGCGCCCCTCAACAACTGGTTGCTCTTTGCGGCGCAGAATGAGGTGCTTCTTCGGCGTTTGGGGACGTTCTGGGATCGGATGCGGATCGACTTTGCGCTTCGAGAACATCTTTTGGCGCTGATGGATGAATTGCACGAGGAAGGGGAATGGAAAGACGTGACTTCATCCGTCGTTGAAAGGGCCCGCCGATATGCGGTCATTCAGGAACGAAGCATTTCGTCCACAGGAGAATTTCCCCTCATTGGTCGCTTCGCGGACATCGCCCGTCGCAAGCTGCTGCCGTCGGACATTTCGCCATCGGGAGTGCGATGTTCTCTGACCGCGGTGCAGCAACGCACGTTGAACGCAGCAGGCACATTCTCGCCGGAAGGATGGCTGCAGATTGGCCTCGCAGGCCACCAACCGTCGCTGGGGGAAAGGTATATTTCGACCGGCAGCCGGTATCTGTGTTCCGCCGCGTGGCTCCCACTGGGTCTGGGCGCAGCCGATCCGTTCTGGTCCGGGGCCGCGGCAAATTGGACGCAGAAGAGCGTTTGGTCAGGGCATGATGGATCGCCTGATCATGCCCTGGATCCGCACTCCTCCACGACGTAAATTCCCATTCGGCTCTCTGTCGATCCTTCAGAATTCATCGTCGGGACTCCCTCGTCAGGCGCGAACTGGCGTGGCTTAGTCATCGGAGTTTGCAGGATCCCCATAGATGATTCCACGGCCGTTGGTGCCGAAGTAAACGCGTCCGTAGACGCGAGGGTCGCCGGTGATGGTGGAGTTAGTAAGTGCGTATTGGTGCTGATTGTCGTTGATCCGCTTCCACGTAAATCCGGCATCGTCGGATCGATAAATTCCCCAGACACCAGATACCTCGGCGCTGCTGTACAGCGCCGGGTATTTGTGGAAGGGCGCGGGCTTGCCGAAGCCAATCGTGCTGGCGGCGTCGACGTCCGACAATTTGGAAAAGGAATTGCCGCCATCCACCGAATGCCAGATGCCATAGACGGTGGCGGTGCTTCCACCCGCGAGCCAGATGTCTCCCTGGCGCCCGGGCGTTGCCTTGAACTGGGCAGAAGCGCCTGCCGGTGGCAGGTTGGTCGCGGAACTAGCGGCGAACGTCTGTCCACCATCGACGCTGCTATAAAACGTGCCATTCGCGAAGGCGTAGAACTTCAACGGATTCACGCGGTCGGAACGCACGCTCGCGCCGGCCGGTGCACCGGTGGATGCTGTCCAGTTGGTTCCGATGTCCGCAGAAACGAACACGCCGGCGCCAGAACTCCAAACCACGCGGCTGCCATCGGCCGCGGCAGCCACGGTACCGCCCGCCGCGCCGGACGGCTGGGAAACGCCGGGAGCCCACGTCTGCCCACCATCGGCGGAAAAGCCGATGTTCAACCCGTTTGTGCCGCCGGTTCCCACGCGAACGATGAAGCTGGGATTGAGTTCCGCATAATCGAGGCTGGTGCCCGTCGTGAAAACCGGGTTCGCGTCCATCACGCTGGGAACCGCAAGGTTGTTATGCGTGTAGCCGCCGTTGTCGGCGACCGCGCTGATCAGATGAGCGGCACCCGAGGGAGGACTGATAAGGTCTTGAACAGCGGTTTCCTCAATCCCCACCGCGGCCACGGAAATGTTGACCGAACCGCCGCTATCCCAGGCCGTGAGGTTGTTCGCGCCGTACATCGTTGCGCCTGTCCCGTAGAGCATATGGTTGGAATCGAAGGGGTCGATCTCGAGCGATTCAACCATCCAACCCAACTTGGGATTTGGCTGGGGGCACAATGAATTGCTGGGGCCGGTTTCAGTGCATGTTGCGGGTGTCGCGCCGAACGTGAGCCAGGGTGCGACGGATGCGTAACTGAGTGCGTAGGTCGGGACCATGACATTCGGCCATGGATTAGCAAAGTTTGCGTTCCAGATCAGGTTCCAGGTATTTCCGCCATCCAGGCTGCGGAAAAATTGGGTGTCCGGCCACCATTGGTTGAGCGTGGCCACAACAATCGTGTTGGGGTTCGACGCATCCAAGCTCGCCCCGCCAAACCCGTAGCCTCCGTTGAGGGGCGACGGAGGCGGCGTGATATCCGTCCAGGCCGCCGAGCCCGTGTCATATTTCCATACACCGCCTGCCGACCCGTCGTAGGGGCCGGCATTATTGTTGTAACTGAGGTAGAGGATGCCGGTGGAACCAAGTTTGCCATGGTGCGGCATGACTCCGGCCGGTTGCCCGACAACCGGCGACCACGTTTGCCCGCCATCCGTGCTGTGCCACAGGCTGTTCGCCGGGTCGGCCACGCCGACATAAATGTTCTGCGAAACCTTCATGTGGCCGACACTGACGGTTGCGCGAGGGTCAAACGTCTCCCAGACAACCCCGATGGGGTCGTTATCGTATGTGTCCGAAGGACCGCTTGAGGGCTCATGGTATGGGCCGGTATCGGGGAAACTCGCGACCTGGGACCATGTCTCGCCAGAATCCATGCTTCGCCAAAGCCCGTTTCCGCTCCGCGTGCCCAAGTACAGGACGCGACTATTGTTTGGGTCGATGGCCAGTCGCTCGCCCATGCCGCGCCCAGGCATGTTGCTGCCCACTTTGAAGGGCAAGTCAATCCGCTGGAAAGTGCGGCCCTCGTCGGAGGAACGGAGAATCGCGCCGTTCTGGCTCGCCCACTCATTTGTGTACGTTCCCACCGCGAGGTAAACGCGTTGCGGATCGCGCGGATCGATGGCAATGCTCTCCACACCGCTGAGATTCCAGTCGGGGAAGCCGATCCAATCGAGCAAGGGAACCCAGCGGCCTGATTCCGGATTAAACCGGTACGCGCCGCCGATGTCCGTTCGGGCGTACACCAGGCCGGGTTCCTTTGTGCTGAAGACGATCCCCGGTATGAAGCCGCCGCCTCCGCCAATGACGACGTTATTGAACCGGTACGGACCAGACTGCTGCCCCTGCGCTCTTAGTGTGGATGGGCTGAACGGAGCCAGGAGGATGGCAGCTATCCCAAGTGCCAGGACCGAACCGCCGAAGCCGTGAACCGAAGAAGCTAATGAACTCCTGCTCGACATACAGCCTCCTTTTATGCAGGCGGATTCTCGCGACACGCAGGTACTTCTGTCAAGAGAGAACCGGCAAGATTCGCGTATTATCCACGAGCGCCATCGCGTTGGAACTATACGTCGTGGTAAAGCCGGTAGCGCTCACTCGTAATCGCCGGAAATGGCTTGAGTCGGATCTTGCCGGCGTCGGATGCCACTTCCCACTCGGTGGATTGCGATCCGGCCTGTTGCGCCGCCATCAATTGCGTCTTCGTCAGTTTCTTCGTTCCCGGTTCGACCGCAAACAGCGCTACAGGGCCGTGGAGAAGAGCGACCATGTTTTGATGTTGCGGGTCGATCGGCATGAGCCGCAGCGGCATATCGAGCGAGAATTCAATGCGATCGCCATCCTTCCAGTCGCGTTCGATCTCTGCCCAGCTTCCCGGCCGCACTGTCGCATTCGCGGCTTTGCCATTCACGCGAACCGCCGTTGCCGCTCCAGCCCAAGCGGGTACGCGCAGCGCGACGAGGAATCGCTCCGGCTGGTCCAGTTTCAGCTGCAGAGATGTTTCGTTCGAATTGGGATAACTCGTCTGCTGGGTCATTGAAATCTGCGCGCCACCCTGCTTCCAGGTCACCCGCGACGGCACAAAGAGATTCACATACACGCCCCGCGGCGAACGGAAGTACGAGCTGATCCCGTAATCCGCGGTGAGCTGCGAGAAGGTGCCAGAGCAGCATGGCCACTTGTCGCCGTAGTCGACCTTCTGGCTGTCCATGTTGTAGTCGGAATAATAGAAACTCACCCCACCTCGCCGAATTGGCCGCGCTCCCAGAATCGTGTTGTACAGCACTGCCTCCATGCTGTCGCCATGCGTGCTCTCTCCCGATACCCGCATCAGGTACCGGACGATCTTGAAGTGCCCATACGCGCCGCACGGTGTTTCGAAGCTCGCGTGAGTCGAGTGCAGCGAGTTCACAAGCTCGTCGGTCGCTGGCATCGTGAACCCCTCCTGCGGCCCCCAACCTCCGGTCGCGTAGCTCTGCTCCAGCACAAACCTGAATCCGTTCTGTGCGGCCAGCAGGTGCATCTCGCTGCCGTCCGACAAATAGGCCTGCATCGCCGAACTTAGCGCATTTACGTGGCTGTACGCATGCAGGCCGGGCAGCACGTTTCGGTTCTCCGCCAGCGGTCCGAAGTAGGAATCGTCCTGCAGAAAGCGCTTTGCCAGTTGACGGTACCGATCGCCGGCCCCGCGGTGATATCCAAGGTAGAAGTTCTCCGGCAGCGTATAGGTCTCGTCCCAGGTAAACGAAATGTTCTTATGCGGCCGCGCCATCATTTCATCGCGGCTCAAGGCCTTCTCCGGAAGCCACGGCAACACCGCGTCCGTTGCCTTATTCAACACAGCAAGCGCGTTCGGATCCGCGGCAGACTGGTGGGCGTCGATCAGCCCGCAGTTCGTCTTGTCGAATGTGTACGCCGGAATGCAGTACCCTTCATAAAACTTCGTCGACACGGTGGGCGCGAACTCCTTTACCAATCCCTGGACCTTGGCCTGCGTCGCCTTGTCCCCCGTGATGGCGTAGGCACGCGCGAGCCCTGACAAATACTGCCCAAAACTGTGCCCTGGGATATACCCAGTCATGTTCTTTGGAGGGTCGAAGTCATTCGACGGCGAATACCAGCCGCCCAAATCCTCACCGGGCGCCGGCAGCCCTGCCAGTTGGCGGAACGGTTTCAGCAGATCGTCATCCGGCAAACTCAAAAACAGCGAGACATTGTTGTGGAATTGTTCGAGCATCGGCCCGTCTAGCAGTTGCACGTCGCCATACTCAAACTGCGAGAGCTTTGTTTGCGCAGGACTGGCCGCATCTGCACCCATTGCCGGCGAGCTATTGTGCAAGACTGCTATTCCTGCTGCCAGTGCCGCACTACTTTTCAGGAAGTCTCGCCGCGTCTTGCCCATCTCTGACTACCTCGCTGTCTCGTCTGAAAAATGATGGAAGGCGCCGCCGACTCGGCTTGACGCGAAGCAAAGAGCGAGAGAGCGTTTTCCGGACCTCGCGTCGAATTATAGTATCTCCATCAGGCAGTTGGTTTATATATTGAGCTCGGGTCCGCTGGCGTGCAGTCCCTTCCGTTTTAGCGTCCCACAATCTCCACTATCGATTTGTCGGTTGCAGTCCAGGCCGCAGCACCTTCGTGTCTAAACTGATGGGTCGCTTCGTCCCAATGAAGCGTGGTGATGGAACGGACACCCTTTTCATACGCGTACGTGTTGCCGTCATCTGAGAACAGCGTAAAGGTGGCATCTGCTCCGGGATAGATGCGCACCGACGCAATGTCCTGCTTCTGCTGCGCACTCAACACAGCAGATCCCAGCGGAATGACGCTGCCTGCGCGGACAAACAGCGGTATCGTATCGATCGGAGCGTCAGCCGTAATGGTTTGGCCGCCGTTGAGTCGTTCGTTTGTCCAGTAGTCATACCAATCACACCCAGCGGGCAAGTAGACCGAACGGTGTGTGGCTCCCTGTTCAGAGACGGGAGCTACCAGCAGAGCTGGACCAAACATATATTCGTCCGGGATGTTGGCGACGTTGGGATCATTCGGGAAGTCCATGAAGAGCGCGCGCGTGAAGGGAGCGCCGGTCTGGTAACTCCTATAGGCGAGGGAGTACGTGTACGGCAACAATTGATATCGCAGGCGCAGATACTTTTCGAGGATTGGTTCAGCCTGTTTGCCATAGGCCCAGACTTCGTTATGTTTCCTCTCTCCGTGCGCTCGCATGACAGGTTGAAAGGCTCCCCATTCAAACCAGCGCACAAACAACTCGGGATAGTCCTCGTAATTATCGACTGTATCGCGTGCATCCGACGGATCGACCAAGGGTGTGTGCGCTGCCTTGTAGTTTGCCGGTATTTGCGGTGAGAAGAAGCCGGCGATGTCCGTATCCCAATAGGGCATCCCGGTGGCCGTGAAGTTCAATCCGGCGGGGATGGAGCGTTTCAGCATGTCCCAGGTCGAGAGGATGTCGCTCGACCAGAAGACTGTGCCGTTCCGCTGCGCTCCGAGGTATGCCGCGCGGGCAAGAATCATGACTCGTTTGCTATCTCCGAAATCGCGCCTGAATCCTTCATAGACAGATGCGGTGTGGAACAAGGGATAGACGTTGTAATAACGAGTTCCCGAACCGACGAAAAAGAAGTCTTTTGCGGGATCGATATCGGGCTCTGTTTCGTCGAGTCAGAGGTAATCGAAGTTATACGGCTTGATATAGCGATCTCGAATGGCCTCCCACCACCACTTTGCAGCTTCCGGATTTGTGGTGTCGATGTTCGGGCCGATTACGTCTTTGAACTCGCCGGAGTCCGGGGTTCCATCCGCGGTATGGATAAGCCATCCCTTCTCCCGGAGCATGTCGTAGTATCGGGTTCCAGGAGAGAAGTGCGGCCAGACGCTGAGCAAGGTTCCTATGCCCATGGAATGGAGCTGCTGGTTCATGGCGGCTGGATCAGGCCACCGTGCGGGATCGAGATCCAACTCGCCCTGCCTGGTCATGTTAAGAAAATCTACGACCAGGACGTCCAGCGGTAGTTCGCGGTCGCGATATCCCTTTGCAACCGCCATGATCTGATCCTGGGTCGGGTAGATCGCCTTGCTCTGGATATACCCATAGGTCGCCCTCGGCAAGAGATGGGTGATGCCGGTGAGCTGGCGATAACCTGTGTAGATCTCGTCGCTGTTGTCGCCCTGGATCACAAAGAAGGAAACGCGATCTCCGATCTCAGACGACCAGACGTTGCGCTGATTGAAGCCGAGATCAACGGTGGTTTTTGAAGGGTTGTCCCAGACCAGACCATATCCGCGGCTGGAGATCATAAATGGAACACAAACGTTCTCGCCACCGATTGCCGAATAATCATGCCAGCAGTTAATGCGATGATCCCGGAGGTCGAGGACGCCCTGTTGCTGCTGACCAAGCCCGTAGTAGTGCTCGTCTGCCGGCGAGTCAAAGATTGCGGAGACGCGGGAGCCGGCGTCGTTCTGCTTACCCGCGTTCGTCGCTTCCGCTTCGGAGCGATTGGGAACCATAGACCAGTTCCGCATGGTCAGCAGCGCCTTGCCCGAAGCCGTTTTCACGGAAACTGTGTCGTCGTTGCGTCGACTCCCGGAACCGCCGCCGAAGTAGTGGTCTCGCAGGGATTGATTCAGCTCGTCGAGCGGCATGGGATGCGGTAAACGCGACGGCGGTATGTGATCGGCGGAGACATCGACAACCAGCCGAGGGGAGCGAAAGACGTCGTTTCCGTCCGCGTCCTGCTCATGGGTCCAGCCCGCCATCGATGGTGTTCCGGCAAGTCCATATCCAGCGCCTGCAGCGGCTGAGGCTTTGTCCTTGCTGAACGTAATCCGGAGAATGTTCGGCGCGTATGGCTCAAGCACAATCGTTCTGCCATCACGGTCAAGGACAAAGTGGGTGTCCTGGGCGAAAGCGGACACGCTTCCGATGGCTGAGAGCCAAAACGTGAACACAATTGCGACTGGGGCGACCACGGCCGCCATGGTGTCGGAGTTCTTCCGGAGCTTCTGGTGAGTGCGGGAAGGGAGATTGCTCTTTAGCGGATGTCGCATGTTTTTTCTCACAGGTGATGCTTGTTGCCGGCACAAAATTCGCTTTTGGACCGCAGCCTGCTCGATGTTAATGCTGTCGGGCTTGTCTGCATAGCGGTGAAGATTCATATAACGTTTACTTGGCCCGGGTATGTTCCCGGATGCTGCTGATTACAAAAGGTTTAGTAACCGATGATTGAATCCAACTGCTCAAGGGAGCGACGGGACTGCATTCATCCGATTGACATGGACGTGGTTGCTGATATTTACTTCCGGCGTAGGCCGCCACAGGTTAAAAACAAATTGCTCTAGCAAGAGGCGGAACCTCGCGGAAACGGCATGGCCGGCATCGATTTACCGCGGTTAGGATGCAACTTTTTCCCCGACTGAACGCTGGAAGTGAGAGGATCCCGTCTCGGACTCAGCCAAGTTGCCTGAATAGCGGCTCGCAGCTCTTCATAGCTCTGCGATGAGGCTTCTTTTCAGGCTTCTTTGACAACGCTCTTCCGTCGATCGGTTTGCAGGACTGCTGAAGCACCATTCAGGGACGAGAAGGCTCAAGCTTCTGAACTCGACTCCGGGCGCCGATACCCGGCAAACTCTCGCATGTCGCGAGGAAGCGCGCAATTACGAGCCTTGAGGATATGTCGCTCCGTCCTGGCTAATTTTTGCACTCAAGGTCTTAGGACTCGAATCGAACTGGCAGACAGCTTGTGACAACAAGTAATAGGCGAGAACCGAATTGGATTCGCAAAAGAAAACGTTTTACGGCTTTTAAAACGAATGGTCAGAAACCGTGACTACGAGGTCGGGTCGCGCGCCGGCGGGTATTGAGTTGCTTCGGCGCACGAGAATTCGCGGAGCCAGTTACAACTTCAGGTAAGTCGATGATCACAATTTGAATGTTCGCGGCAAGGAGACACATCATGGCCAGTGCAAGAAACCTGAAAAGGTTCTTCCCGTTGTTCATTTTCCTGTTGGTGCTCAATGGATTCCCGGCCTTTGCCCAGTTCTCGAGTGGCATTGAAGGAACCGCTCGCGATACTTCAGGGGCCGCACTCGCAGGAGCCAGAGTCACGATCACAGACAGCCGGATCGGCGTCTCAAAGGCCAC
>Ga0206794_1012_pt1 | contig 52761 bp, 52 predicted proteins | sample Alteio_BWOrgCont_70_FD_152877 | JGI IMG/M metagenome (GOLD analysis project Ga0206794, IMG submission 152877) | Enriched cells from forest soil in Barre Woods Harvard Forest LTER site, Petersham, Massachusetts, United States -... | ecosystem: Environmental > Terrestrial > Soil > Temperate forest >...
TCAAGGCAAAGATCCAAAAGGCATGGGGTCCTAAACTGGAGAAAGAAGCCACTGCTGTAATTGAAGCCATGGAAGCCAAATGGAAATCCATGCAAGCTGCAGGACAATTTAATGAACAATTAAAGGAAAAATTCGAGCAAATATGTAAAGAGAGCAGGTAATTGTATGTAAAAAGGCCGTTTTTCTAATATTGATATTCAGAGAAACGGCCCCTCTCTTTTAATTTATTTTAAATTAAACAATTGGAGTGTATATGAAAAGTTTAAAGTCGGCAGTCATGGATAGTCACAAGGATTCGCAAAAGATTGAAGCAGCAATTCAAAAAGGAAAAGAGAAGATATATCCAACTAAGAACACTATTGGGGAAAAAGTCAGAATTCAAATGGAAGCCATCTTGCAAGATCGTCTCGCTGACTCCATTGATCTACAGACCCAGGCCAAGCAGGCACACTGGAATGTAAAAGGACCTAATTTTATCGCCCTTCATGAGCTTTTTGACAAGATTGCAGAAGAATCAGAAGAATATCCGGATCTCATTGCAGAGCGTATTGTTCAATTTGGCGGTGTCGCAGAAGGTACGATTCAAGTTGTGGCAAATCGTACCAATCTACCTGATTATCCATTGGTACTTATGACAGGCAGGGAACAAATTGAGGCTTTTTCTCATACTCTTGCGGTGTATGGCGAACTTATCCGTAAGACCATAAAACAGGCAGCCGAGTTGGATGACCCTGCAACAGCAGATATCTTTACCCAAATCTCACGCAGTGTAGACAAAAATTTGTGGTTTATTGAGGCCCACGATCAGGCTGAGAAATAAAGCATGGATCAACGACGAAAATTAAAGCCAAGAATAAAATTGATTCGATCTGATCCACAGTAACAGCAAATAAAAGCGAGGTCATTATGGAAAAAGAGGTTGTCTTAAAGACGTACATACATAGGTACGAAGCAGATATAGCTAAAGGTCTTCTTGATGAAAAAGGAATAGAAAATATGATCTCGGATGATGATATTGGTAGTCTTCATCCGGGGATGATCGTTCAAGAATGCAATTTGATCGTTAATGAAGAAGACTTGGAAAAGGCTAAAGAAGTTATAAAGATAACAGATTAAAGCCTATCGTTATAAAGAATTCCTATGAATGAACATATAGCTAATAACGAGTTAGAAACTCTGCCCCTGCAAGAAGTGGAGAAGAAATTAGAGTCTTCGCCAAACGGTCTCACTCAAGTAGAGTCAGAGAAACGGCTGACACAATATGGGCCCAATGAGATTGTAGAAAAGAAAACAAATCTGTTTTTGAAATTTCTTTCTTATTTTTGGGGGCCTATTCCATGGATGATCGAAGCAGCAATAATCTTGTCTGGAGTCATCGGGCACTGGCCTGATTTTTTTATTATCCTTCTTTTGCTTATGGCCAACGCTGTGGTCGCTTTCTGGGAAGAACGTGAAGCGGGTAACGCCATAGCTGCTTTAAAAGCCAAACTTGCCATCAATGCTCGTGTGAAACGTGATGGTAAATGGATCACTCCAGCTGCACGTGAATTGGTTCCAGGTGACGTTATCCGTGTGCGTTTAGGTGATATTGTGCCGGCAGATGCTCGTTTGCTTTCAGGTGACCCTGTGGAGGTGGATCAATCCGCACTGACAGGAGAGTCTCTACCTGCCACGCGTAAATCCGGGGAGGCTGTATTTTCTGGATCAATCATCCGTATGGGGGAGATTGACGCATTGGTCTATGCTACGGGTGGGAGAACTTACTTTGGGAAGACAGCACAGTTGGTATCGCTGGCGCATACAGTTAGTCATTTTCAACGCGCCGTGTTAAAGATCGGTAATTATTTGATCATCTTTGCTGGAATCCTGGTGGCATTGATCATTACGTTCGCGATTTTTAGGGGAGATCCTATTCTTACAACGTTGCAATTTGCTCTTGTGTTGACTGTTGCTTCGATTCCTGTGGCAATGCCAACGGTATTATCTGTAACAATGGCAGTTGGCGCACGTCTGCTCGCTAAAAAACAAGCGATTGTTAGTAAATTAGTAGCTATTGAGGAATTGGCAGGGGTCGATATTTTGTGCGCGGACAAGACCGGTACCTTGACGCAGAATAAATTGACGTTGGGAGATCCATTTAGTGTTAACAATATTCCAGGGACCCAAGTCATTCTTTGTGCCGCGCTGGCATCACGTGCAGAGAATAATGACACCATTGATTTAGCTGTTTTAGGCGGAGTAAAGGATAAATCAGAATTACAGACATTTCAAATTCAACATTTTCAGCCATTTGATCCGGTGCATAAGCGTACTGAGGCTATTGTTAAGGCTGCAGATGGGAAGATGTTTAAAGTGACGAAGGGGGCTCCACAGGTAATCTTGGAATTATCAGCCAATTGGGCTCAAGTGAAGCCATCTGTTGAGAGTGCGGTCAACGAGTTTGCGGCACGCGGTTTTCGTTCTTTGGGTGTTGCAAGAGCTGAAGCAGATGGCCCTTGGCAGTTTCTGGGTGTCTTGCCTTTGTTTGATCCACCAAGAGAAGACGCTAAGGCAACGATCGATACCGCACGTCAGATGGGTATTGAGGTTAAGATGGTTACGGGTGATCAATTGGCCATTGCTTTGGAAACAGCTAAGAAATTAGGTATGGGTACAAATATTCTTGATGCCAACGGACTTGGAGATGTCAAGAAACAAGAGAGCACGGCCACGGCCTTGTCCATTGAGAATGCTGATGGTTTCGCCCAAGTGTTTCCCGAACATAAATTTCATATTGTGGATGTCCTTCAAAAACAGGGACATATCGTTGGTATGACGGGTGATGGGGTCAACGATGCCCCCGCACTCAAGAAGGCTGATTGTGGCATCGCTGTTTCTGGAGCAACGGATGCGGCGCGTGCGGCAGCATCCATTGTGCTTTTGACACCTGGACTTAATGTTATTATTGAAGCGATTAAAGAAAGCCGCTGCATTTTTCAGCGCATGAACAGCTATGCCATTTACCGTATTGCTGAAACACTTGGTATTATGGTATTCATGACACTGTCAATTTTGATATTTAATTTTTATCCACTCACAGCGGTGATGATCGTGATGTTGGCTTTGCTTAATGATGGTGCTATTCTTTCCATCGCGTATGATAATGTCCGCTACTCGAATAAACCTGAGTCCTGGAACATGCGCTTGGTGATGAGGATTGCCTCAGTAGTAAGCGTTATTGGGGTTGTAGATAATTTTGGTCTTTTTTATATTGGCAAACATTTCCTTCATTTAGACCTCGCGGTTATCCAGACCTTGATGTATTTAAAATTGTCTGTCGGAGGACATTTTAAAATATTTATTACACGTACACGTGGGGCTTTCTGGTCTATTCGACCTGCTAAAATCCTGCTGTTAGCGGTATTCGGTACTCAAATAGTAGCTACTCTGGTCGCAGTTTATGGGGTATTTATGCCGTCAATTGGCTGGAATTTAGCACTTATGATATGGGGATACTCCTTGGTATTTTTCTTGATTAATGACCGTGTAAAATTAATTGCTTATCGTTTTTTTGATCCAGTTAAAATAAAAATACCACTTGATGTAACTCCGAAGATTGCCAAGCGTGCCTATGAGCTTTATGAACAACACGGCCATCGCGATGGTCGAGCACGTCAAGATTGGTTTGAGGCTGAAGGAGAGATTCAAAAAAATGAATTACATAAATAATCATAGTCAATATTAAACCCTATACGTAAATAATTAACAACCTACCTATACGCCGCAATAGCGACCCGGGCAAGCTCCGCAAAAACTCAGGGTTAAACCTCAGTACAATTGATTCATTTTGGCACTCTGTTTAAAATACAACCATGAACAAAAGAGTCAATTGAGAGGGACGAATTATGATAATTAAATTTGAGATTGGTCTACTGGTCTTGGTCCTTGCTGAAGTAGTTATGCAGATGGCTGGTTGAAGAGATGACCGCCATAACGGGCATTTAATTTAAGTAACAAATATAACAGGGGGTACTAATGAATAGACAATTACAGATTAAAGAGCAGCCTAAACAGCCTGATCAACCGGAATACAAAGATCAACCATTGCCCGATACGAAATCTAAAAAAGGGCAGAGTATAGAGATGAGCTTCAAAGAAAGAAAAACAGTAAAAAGTTTTAAAGAAATGTATGTGCCTCTTAATTAATATCTAAAACGGGAGAACGACATGGATGGTCAAATGGATAAAGTAAAGGGGCGTATTAAACAAGCCGTAGGTGATCTTACTAATAGCAAGCGTTTAAAAGCTGAAGGTAAAGCTGACGAATTTCGTGGTACTGTCAAAAATAAAATTGATAAAGTGGCAGAGACACTAAAAGAGCAGATATAAGCCCTTCAAAAGGAGAAAATATGTACAAGAAAACCCTAAGATTCAGATCAGTTTTGGCCCTCATTTTGGGGGTATCATTATTAAGTTTCGGGACATTCGCGCGAGCGGATGGTGAGAAGGGAGAAAAATATCGACACGATAACTTCCGTTACCATCACCACGATGGAATGTGGTATACGCATGATGAAGTTGTTGTTCATAGTGCGCCGAGTGTCCAGGTGAACCTTTAAGCGAACCGCTGGGTTCGAATTCCCGGAGCATTGTCAAATGTCAACTGAGACAATAAAAATTATTAGGAGGAGAGATATGTTATATACAATTGCAGTCATTTTGCTCGCATTATGGTTATTAGGGATGGTTTCGTCTTACACGATGGGTGGGTTTATTCATATCCTGCTTGTTATTGCCATTATTGTTGTAATTATGCAACTCATTAGTGGCCGGAAAGTGGTTTAATTTCAGAAAATCTTAAGTGTTTTTAAAGGAGAAAAATGTCAAAACATCATATTGAAAATTTAGGTCCTCATACCAGACACTCACAGTTGTTCGCAGAACGAATCGCCAATAAAGGACGTGCATCAGCACCGTTTCATAACGAAAAAAAGTCCGATCTGGCAAGTGAGATAGCGAAGTCGGAAGATAATCAAACAAAAGCAGACGAGGAGTGTAGTTCTATAAAACTTCGGGCTTATCAAATTCATCGAGAAAAAGGCGGATCTGATTTAGACAATTGGCTGGAAGCAGAGCAATCTGTAAAGAGTGATGTTTCCCGGCTTATAAACGAAGGAGATCCCAATACCCAGGCAGTAAATAAATAATGAGTACAGAATGCGGTCTGTAAATTTGTTGACAATTTTTGGTTTATTCTCAGTTACAGCAGGGTTGATTTTTTATGCCTTTGAATACCGCAGTCATTGGTTTATTTTGGCCTTTGCTATATCTTGCGTTTTAGGATCGATTTATGGTTTTCTTCAGGGCGCTTGGCCATTTGGACTCATTGAAGTTGTTTGGTCGATTGTTGCAGTGAGGCGATGGTGGCGTGCGACAAAAGCTATGAAAATTTAACTATGTCCAGCATCGGAATATGTCCAATTTAGGACATGTCCACCTCTAAGAGCTTGGACAGAGATAACATATTGTATATAAATAGGTTAAGTTAAAATGACCGCTTTATAAGTGGACATTTAGGACATATTCTCGAACTTTTCTATCTCTGTTTTTCATTTGTTATGATATAGTAATCAAAATTATTACGGTGGTTTTGGGAGATAGATTCCGAGGTAGTACATGACCACCCCGCCAGTTTTGTAAAAACCTTCACTAGATATCTTTGGTGAAGGTTTTTTGTTTTATGTCTTATTACCCCACCTACGTCTTAAGAAAAGAAGGATTCCTCTTGGCCCCGTTTATGCTCGGTTGACGACGTTTGATTATTCATAGATTGAAAATAAATCAGAAAGTAGTAGAAGCTCAGGCTTTTGCGTGGCAGAATATTTACAAATATTAAGAATTATTCTTACGAACGTCATAGTCTGGAAAGATTTTTTAGAAGTTCTGAGGGCCTATGCAGGTAAAAGAGTGATTTCTTACTATTTAATAAGAATATAAGCGAAGCAACCTTAGCAGGTTGCTTTTTTTATTTTTAGGGTAAAGGATGATAATTTATGGAAAAATCGCGGATTCTTATTATTGATGATGAACCCAAAAATGTTAAATTAGTAGAAGCGGCACTTGCTCCCTTAGGGTATGAGATGTTCAAGGCTTATAATGGGATCGAAGCTTTGGAAATGCTCGATCAAGTAAACCCGCATCTTATTATGTTGGATTTAAACATGCCATTAATGGGAGGTATTTCTTTTTACGAAAAAATTTGTGATGGCAAGGGCCGGCCGCGGTTCCCGGTATTTGTTTTAACTGCCAGGGATAACATGAAAGAATTATTCAAGAGTTTTGAGATCGAGGGCTTTATAACTAAGCCGTTTAGCATAGAACAACTTGCTCAGGAAGTATCGATTATTATTTACAAAAAACATGGGAAACAGCAGGAATTTTTAAAAAGAAAATCAAAGAAAATAACAGTCGTTGAGAACGATCAAAGCACTTATGAGGCCATCGCTCTGCTTTTTAGTGATTCCGGATATGAGGTAAGCAATGCCAAAACAGCGGTAGAGGCCATCGAGGGTTCTTTTGTCAATCAACCGGACCTTCTATTGATAAATTTGACTTTACCGGATTTAGCCGGAGATGACGCGGCGCTGAGGCTGCAACAAATGCCTAAAACGAGGGACATCGGGATCGTTTTATATACCTATCAATCGAATAGTATGGAGACGGTGGTCGTTCAGAAAATTGCTGAGAAAACAGGGATCAATAAGGTCGTGGAAACCAGCGATCCCAAGAAGCTGTTAAAAGAAGTAGATGATGTTTTTAATTCAATTAATCAAGAGGCGTAGGTTTCAGAGGGAACAAATGCAGGAACAAAACGCGTCCAAACTCATTCTGGTTGTAGAAGATGACGAAAAGAGTATGACGTTAGTTGCCGACGTGCTGACATTGTCCGGATACCGTATCTTAAAGGCTGTTGATGGAGAAGAAGCCATTGTCCATCTTAAAGCACATAACCCGGATATGGTTATATCTGATCTTTGTATGCCTGGTTTCGATGGGTGGAGATTAGGCCTTTGGATCACGGAAAATAGAAAGGATAAGAAGATCCCTATTATTTTTCTAAGTGCTATTCTCAATGTGGATGGCCCGCCCGGTCAGGGAGAGCTTGGTGATTATTACATGCCCAAACCCCTTGATACTCAAAAGTTAATTAAAAAAATCGAAGAATTACTTACAGCCAAAAAGGCAGCGTGATGTCAATCCAAGATCAAGAAAAAACGATACTGATTGTAGAAGACAATGAATTAAACATGAAATTGGCCGTGGATCTACTCGAATTGGCTGGGTTTCGCACCCTTAAGGCTTTTGACGGAGAAACGGCGCTCAAAATTCTAAAAACCGAACGGCCTGACCTTATTCTTCTGGATATCATGATGCCTGGAATAGGTGGGCCTGATGTGGACGCTAAACTTAGAGAAAATGAAAGTACAGCCCAAATTCCTATCATATATCTTTCTTCCCTTGTATCGAAAGAAGATGAACAGGAACAAGGCAAGAATGTTGTTTTAGCAAAGCCATATGACAACAATCATTTGCTGGCGAAGATCAATGCAATGATCTTTAATGGAAGGGTGAAATGAAAGAACAGAACGCATCCAAAGTAATCCTTATTGTAGAAGATAATGAACGCAATATGAAATTGGCGGTGGATTTGCTTGGATTAGCTGGTTTTCGTACTATTAAAGCTTTTGATGGGGAAACGGCGCTGGAGATTTTAAAAACCCAACGGCCTGACCTTGTTCTTTTAGATATAGGATTGCCAGGGATCAAGGGAGATGAGGTTTATGCACAAATCCGGGCAAATCCGGGCATAAGTTCACTTAAGGTAGTTGCTTTTACCGCTTCCGTTATGAGGCATGAGAAAGAAAAAATGTTACAGGATGGGTTTGATGCTTTTATTATTAAACCAATTGATATAGCAAATTTTATTAAGGAAATTGAAGCACTCACCTCATAATCATGCCCACCAAGGTCCAGGCCATCACGTTTGAAGTTGAAGACCAGCTATACGGGATAGAAACCTGTTTGTTGCAGGAAATCATTCCCATATTAAAGATCAAACCGATCGCCAAAGGCCCTGCCTTCATGGTAGGTGTTATTAATTTGCGTGGAAAGGTCATTCCTATAGTTGATTTAAGAAAATTGTTAGGTGCCCAAAGTGGCCGGTACACATTCGACACAAGGATCGTTGTCGGTTGTATTGGTCCGCGAACGGTAGGGTTTATTGTTGATGGGATCAGGGAGGTCAGGGAATTTATGAAAGACCAGATATCTTCCCCGGTGATTGATGCGCCAGGCACGCAGCTCATTGAGAATGTGGTTACATTGGATTCAGGGGAGATGATTCAGTTGATTGCCTTAAATCACGTCATGGATAAAGAGGAGCTTGAACAATTAGCACTTGCCCAAGGGGACACGCAATCTTAAACATGGCTATTCATGAAATCAATGACCAGCATTTATTGACTTTTTCGGATTTTATCCGTGAAAAGACAGGCCTGACTTTCGATAAATCCAACTGGTATGCGTTGAAGGTGTCTGTGGGGGAGAGAATGTCAGCTAAATCCGTTGACCAGCCTCTTGAATATTTTATGCAGATCAAAGATGATTTGAAAGAATGCGAAGAGCTTATCTCTTTGCTCACTGTCTCTGAAACCTATTTTTTTAGGGATAGACGGCAGTTTGAAGTTTTAAGGGAGCATGTTCTGCCTGAGATGATCGAGCGTAAGAAAAAGACCCAAGGCCGGCCCAAAATAAAGATAGCCAGTTGCGGCTGTTCCCTTGGAGCCGAACCTTATTCCATCGCTATAGCCATCGACCAGGGGGGGTTCCAGGAAGCTGATTTTGAAATCATCGCATGTGATATCAATAAAAAATCCATTGAGTTTGCCCGGGAAGCAATTTACAGCGACCATTATTTTCGTGAACCCGAGACGGACATTTCAGGTTATTTTGAGAGGCAGGGGAAGAAAATTTTCCTTAAAGACAGTATTAAGGAGAAAGTCCGTTTTTATTGTGCCAATTTAATGGATCTTTCCGCTTCAAGTTTTAATTTACAGGACGCGGACATTATTTTTTTCAGGAACGTATTGATCTATTTCAATGAAGACACGGTCATTAAAACCATCCAGGTATTTGAAAAGGCATTAGATAAGAATGGGTATCTTTTTCTGGGTCCTTTTGAAACTTTGATGAGAAGGGAAACATCTTTTATATTTAATGAAATTGGGCAAGCCTTGGTTTGGAGATTGAAAGAGGCGTCCGTTCCTGTCAAAGAAAGAGTATCATTACCCCCTCCTAATATCGTAATGGATGCTCCCCCACCGGCCGTGTTTGTTGATAAAGTAATTAAAGGAGATGAATCTCATTACGAAAAAGCCGCTGGATATTTTCACATTAAAAGGAATCAAATAGCTGAAAAGGAATTTCAAGAGCAGCTCAAAATTACACCTGATCACGTCCCTAGCCTGGTTGGTTTGGCCTTTCTTTATGCTGACGTGGGAGACAGTGTCTTGGCCCTTGAGTACTGTCAAAAAGCACTTAAAGTTGATAATTTGATCGCCGATGCGTATTTTATCCAGGGCCTGGTTTTATTTCAAATGAAGGATTTTGAAGAAGCTTTGAAGCTTTTTAAAAAGACAGTTTATTGTGATGATAAACATTTTGTTGCGCAGTATTTTTTGGCGTTGACCTATAAAGAGTTTAATCGGCCACAGCAGGCCAATCATCAGTTTCGCGTGGCCATCCATGCTATTGACGATTTGGGGAAGGATGGGCTGACCAGGGAGCTGGCCGGCCATTGCGGGAATTATATTTTAAGTTTGTGCCTGGATAATGTTACCTAAGATGAATACAGACCCTAAAGATCAAAATACCATACCGGATGAAATTTTAAACGCAAGGGCAGAGCTGTACGCCCAGGTTGAAGAAAGAATAGAAATTAAGGGGCAAATCAAGGAGTATATCGCATTTCGCCTGGGGCAACAGTGGTACATGGCAGATACGCATCAGCTCAGTGAAGTCCTGAATCCACAAAGGATATCTCTTTTACCGCGGAACAGAAAATTTATTTCAGGCATCATGAATATCAGGGGAAACATTGTTTTAATTGCGGATATCAAGGCCCTTTTAAATATTCCTGAAGATCCCGATCATCTTTATGCAAAGATCATTCTGACTAAAATTGAGGAAGATTTAACGGGATTTCCGGTGGATGAAATCCTGGGGGTTGTGCACATTGATACGTACGGGATCAAACCTGTGATCTCTGCCATGCAAGGATTAAAGGCTGACTTTATTAATGGTTTGTACCAACAAGAGGACAAGCATTTTGTTTTGTTAAATTTAGAGCGGTTATGGCTGGAGATGACCAATAAATTAGGAACGCCGAATCACTGATATGGATATTCTTTAAGGAAACGGCACAAATAGGAGAAAATTAAATGACAGATGAAAAAGAAAATATGGCGCAGGAATTGAAATTCACCGTAGGTAAGAAATTGGGGCTAGGCATAGCCATCACGATGTTCATTTTTGCCCTTATTGGGACTATATCGTATGTAAATATAGCTCTTATCATTGAAAATGACAGATGGACCGAGCATACTCATGAAGTCCTCAATAAAATCGATAAGATTTTTCAAAATGTTACGGATGCTGAAACCGGACAGCGGGGTTTTCTTTTGACCGGAGAAGAAAACTATTTGGAACCATACACTGTTGCAGTTAAAGACGTTGATGAGAGTATCGAAGAGGTCAAGAAACTCACCGCAGACAATCCTGAAGAACAACAGAATATTAATAATGTTCAGGTTTTGGTGGGTGAAAAGCTGTCGGAATTGAAAGAAACCATTGATCTTCATAATACCCAAGGTCCTGATGCGGCGCTCGCCGTTGTAAAGACCAACAAGGGTAAAGATATCATGGACAATATAAGAAAAGAATTAGATAAAATGCGGGATGTGGAAAACAGGCTATTGGTAGAGCGGCAAGAGGCATCGCAGCATAGCAATCAATTTACAAAATTCACCATTATTTTAGGGAGTCTTTTCGCTCTCCTGCTCATGTTCGTGATGGGGATCGTTTTGGGACGGAGCATCGTTAATCCTATCCGTCAGATGGTGGATAAAATGAATGTGATCAGAAAAACGGGTGATTTGACCCAGAAGGTCGAAGTCAGAACTTCTGATGAGTTGAGTCTATTGGCCCTGTCGTTTAATGAAATGCAAAATGGATTGAGCCAAATTGTTTCTAATATCCAGGATTCTTCATTGAAATTGAATACTTCCTGTAATCAAATCCTGGCAGCGATGAATGAGCAGGATTCAGCCACGACAGAGCAGTCTTCTCAGATGACGCAAATCCAAACCACCCTGAATGAGGCCGCATCGGCAGCGGAGGAGTTGAGCCGGACGGCGAGGGAAGTCAGCCGTTTTTCGCAGGAAGCCGGCAAGGCGGCTGATGAAGGTATGGGTCTTATTAAAGAGTCCAATAACAAGATGACTGCTTTAAAGGAATCTAATAAAGGAGTTTCTGATAAATTGGTTGTGCTTAATCAAAAAATCGAAGGTATTAATAAGATGTTGACGACGATCCTTTCGGTAGCTGATCAAACCAATCTTCTTTCTTTAAACGCCGCCATTGAAGCGTCCAAGGCGGGAGAGCAGGGCAAGGGTTTTAGTGTTGTCGCCCAGGAGATCCGCAGATTGGCCGATCAGACGGCACAGTCAAGCAAGGAGATAGCCGGTCTTATCAAAGAAATTGAAATAGCTTCATCAAGTGCGACCATGGTCATGGAGAAATCCTCCCAGGAAGTGCAAAGTAGTACCCAGCTCATGGCTGAGTTTGCCAGCCGGTTCGCGGCCATCACGGAGCATGTTCAAAAAGTCCTGCCGCAAATTGAAAATATCGCGACGACCATCTCTCAACAAACGGCCGGTAATAAAGAGATAGCCTCCTCCGTCACTCAAATGACGCAGGCGTTAAAAGGGACAGCTTCATCATTGAAGCAGACACGGCAATCCGCCTCTGATTTGACGATCATGGGTCAGCAATTAAGGCAGGCCGTGTCCAAATTCAGGTTGAAATAATGCCAGATTACGATCAAATGAGCATGAGTGAGATTTTTAAACTCGATGCGAGTGAGCGCATTAAAACGCTCAACGCATTGATGATCCGCATGGAGAAGGGGGCCATAGGCCCATCGGAATATGATGATGCCATGCGGGAAGCTCATAGTTTGAAAGCAGCGGCACGCATTGTTAATTGCGCTGAAGTGCAGAATTTGGCGCATAAAATGGAAGAATTATTGGAAGCCCTTAAGAATGAAATTATTTTAGATAATACCTGTGTTGATTTGTTTTTGGAAAGTCTGGACGCCATGTTGGAAATGGTGGATGCCTTTGTGGCGCAAAGGTCCCATAAGGTCAACATACAGGACATTTTATCCCGTTTGGAAGGCATAAAAAACCAGGGGGCCCAAGGAAACCGGGGGTCCCCAAGCAATCGCACACGGCAAGGTCAAGACAGCACCCAAAGACGCCATAGCGTTGAAAAAGTAATGGTAGCAAAACAATCCACCGACGTGGCTGTCCGCGTCGGTGTTGATCGGCTTGACCGGCTGATGAATATATCCGGAGAGATTTACACCCATACGCTTCATCTGGAGCGCCAACGGGAATTTTCCAGGCAGCTTTTAGATTATGCTTCGCATTTAGAGCATGACTCGATGCAAAACGCCTTGGTCAACTATGTGGATAAAATCAGTCAATTAAGTGTTAACTTGGGCCTCCTGGGTGTTCAATTACGGGATGAGATCATGCAGACCAGGATGCTTCCGGTTGCCACCTTATTCGAACCTCAAAACCGTTTTGTGAGGGATTTGTCCCGGGCTTCAGGAAAAATGATCCAGCTTGTCATTGAGGGGGCGGATACGCCCATTGATAAATCCATCCTGGAATTGTTAAAAGATCCGCTGATCCATCTGATGCGCAATGCCTGTGATCATGGGATAGAGTCTCCTCAGGATAGGAGAAATGCCGGTAAAAGTGAAGAGGGGCTGATCACCCTCTCAGCTTACCAAAAAGGTGACCGGATCATCCTGAAGGTCAAAGATGATGGCCATGGGATTGATGTGGAGGCGATCAAAGCAAAAATCGCTGAGAAAAATCTGATCCCCGATGAGAGGATCAAGGGATTGACGGCGGAAGAGGCCCTGGAGTTTATTTTTTTGCCGGGCTTTTCAACGGCACGGGAAGTGACTACCATATCCGGACGGGGCATTGGCATGGATGTGGTCAAGACAAAGCTGGCCAGTATCGGCGGCCAATGTCACGTCGAAACCAAAAAAGGCGAGTTTACATGTATCAGCGTTTCTTTACCTCTTACCTTGATCGTCCTGAAAAGTCTCCTTGTCCGTGTGGGAAAGGAAATATTTGCCATTCCGATAGCGCGGGTGGAAGAGGTTTTGATGTGCACCCGCGATGAACTTAAACAGGTTGAAGGGCGCGAGACTATCAGTCTTCGGGGAGACATTGTTCCTTTGGTGAATCTATGCCGTTTGTGGGATTTTGACATTCAACAGGAAAATATAAAGAAATGGCCGCTGGTCGTTATAGGACAGGGAGAGCAACGGGTGGCTTTTTTAGTCGATGAGTTTCTGGAGGAGAAAGAAATTGTCAGTAATTCTTTGGACAAACGATTGGGCAAATGGCGGGATCTTTGCGGTGCGACCGTGCTGGACAACGGCCAGGTGGGATTTATTGTCGATGTGGACAGTCTGCTGCAGTCGAGCGGTGAATATACGGGAAAAGCCGTGATCACCAAGGACAGCCATGCAAAGGTAATCAAGCGCAAACGCATCCTTGTTGTTGAAGACTCCTTGACTGTCAGGGAACTGGAGAAAAAAGTATTGCAAAATAACGGTTATGAGGTGCAGGTTGCCGTGGATGGGTTAGATGGTTTTAATAAAGTCAAAGAATCCAAATTTGATCTTATCGTGACCGATATAGAAATGCCGCGCATGGATGGTTTTGAACTCATAACACTTTTAAAAAGAGACAAAGAATTGCGGGACATTCCCACTGTCATTGTCTCATTTAAAGAACGGGATGAAGACAGGCGTCGCGGCATAGAAGTCGGGGCTGACAAATATATCACCAAATCCAAGTATGATGATGCTATTTTACTTGATACGGTCGCGAAATTAATCGGATGATTAAAGTCCTTATTATTAATGATTCGATCACGATCCAGGAACATATGAAACGGATTATCAATGCTGATTCAGGGTGTAAGCTGATTGGTGTTGCCAGTGATGGGTTTGAGGGGTTTGATCTTGTAAATTCGATGTGTCCGGATGTTATTTTGATGGATATCCATATGCCCAGATGTGATGGGATGCAGGCCACAGCCAAGATCATGAAATTCCGTCCGACGCCGCTGATCATTGTAACGGCAACCATCACGAAGCACATGAGCCGTATTTATGATTGCATGGCCAACGGTGCTTTAGAAGTTGTCAAGACGCCTGTTACTGTTGATGAAGGTCATAATCTGATTAATAGGATCAAAATCGCCAATTCGCTTAAACCCAGAGTTGTCAAAACAGAAAAAATTGCGCTTGCGGATGGGGACCGTTCGTTTAAATCGCGGGTCGGCACATCCTTAAAGACAAGTGCCGCTAGAAAGATCATTGCTATCGGCGCCTCGACCGGGGGGCCCAATGCCGTTGTCACTGTTTTGAAAGATTTGCCCCCGGATTTGAATGCGGCGGTCATCATCGTCCAGCATATCGGGGCAGAATTTGCCCCAAGCCTGGCCGATTGGCTTGATACAAATTGTCGCTTGAGGGTTAAACCGGCCCAAGACGATGAGCGTATCATCAATGGAACAGGTTTGCTGGCGGGTCGGAATGAAAATCTGGTCGTAGAGCGCGGGTATACGGTCAAATACCGGGAAGCTCCGCCATCGGCCATTTGTGTTCCCTCCATTGATGTTACGTTTAAATCTATTGCTGAAATTTACGGACCTCATGCCATCGGCGTCATTTTAACGGGAATGGGAACAGATGGGGCTATGGGACTGAAAGCCATCAGGGACGCCGGAGGAAGGACGATCGCCCAAGATGAGGAAAGTTCGTTGATTTATGGAATGCCCAAAGCTGCTGCCCAATTAGGGGCTGCTGAATTTATTTTGCCGTCTAATAAAATTGCCGGCCAGATCATGAAATTATTGCAATGAAAAACAAAACCATCCTGATCGTTGAAGACTCCATCACGTATCAACAGGCCTTAAAACGTGCTTTTGTTGAACACGGGTATGATTGTACCTGTGCTTCCAGCGGTGAAGAAGCGTTGACGCTGATCAAATCGATTGCACCGAATCTCATTATTTTAGACCTTCTTTTGCCGGGCATGTCCGGCAGGGAGATTTGCCGCGAGATAAAATCAAACATCAATTATCGCCATACTCCGGTGATGATGTTGACGATGCAAAAAGAAGATAAGGAAGTGGTAGAAGGACTGGAGGCCGGAGTAGATAGTTATGTCAATAAGAATGATCCTTTGGATTTAATCATCCGGCGGGCCCAGGCCCTGATCAAGTTGAGTACGGTCATCGAGCCTATTCTTAAGGAAGAAAGCACGATAGAGGAAGAAAAAATAGAGTTTAAAAATAAAAAGATTTTGTTGGTTGATGATGACATTACCTATCTTCAGGCCATGAAACGGGGACTCGAAGGGGCAAATTACGAAGTTATCACGGCCAGCTCCGGAGAGCAGTGTTTTGAAAAACTTAAAAGTCAACTGCCGGATGTCATTCTGCTCGACTTGAAGATGCCGGAGATCGATGGGGCCGATATTTGCCGGAAGATCAGGAGCATTAGAAAATTTCAACATATTGCCGTTTTGATGTTGACGGCCAGCGATACCCAGGAAGACGTGATCCGCAGTTTTGAAGCGGGAGTCACGGATTATGTCATTAAATCGGGAGATTTTAAGATCGTTCATTTACGCATCTATTCTATTTTGCGCCGGAAACATTTTGAAGAAGAGACGAAGCGGATCCAGGCCCAATTGACGGAGGCTGAAAAACAGGCTTTCATGGCCAATGCGGAGAAAGAAGCTCAAAAGAAAAATGCTGCTGATATGGAAAAAAGAAACAAGCAGCTTGATGATTTGAATAAAACATTAGATCTGAAGAATGATGAACTTAAAAAACTGACTAAGGTCAAGTCTGATTTTCTATCGACCATGTCTCATGAGCTAAGAACCCCCCTTAATGCGATCATCGGTTTTTCAGAGGTTTTGAAAGCCCAGAGTTTCGGCACATTGAATGAGAAACAAAAAGAATATATTAATGATGTTTGGGAAAGCGGGAAATATCTCCTTTCTTTAATTAACGACATATTGGATCTTTCTAAAGTGGAAGCCGGCAAGATGGACCTTGAGCTAAGTGAATTTAATCTTCAAACGGTCGTCCCCAGTTGCCTGGTGATGGTTAGAGAAAAGGCGCTCTATGCTGAAATAGAAATTTCATTAGATATTGATCAGGACATTAATTCTATTGTTGCCGATGAAAGAAAATTAAAACAGATTATTAATAACCTGCTGTCCAATGCCATCAAATTTACACCGAAGTCTGGACGCATCGGTCTTGAGGTCAAACGGAAAGATGACAAGGAGATTTTATTTTCCGTCTGGGACAATGGAATCGGAATTGAAGAAAAGTATAAAGATAAGATTTTTCAGGAGTTTACAAGAATTCATAATCCCGATTCCCGTGAAATTCAGGGAACAGGGCTGGGGCTGGTCCTTACGAAAAAATTTATTGAATTGCATGGAGGGAAGATATGGTTCGAAAGCCAGGGAAAGAAGCAGGGAACACGGTTTAGTTTTACTTTACCGGCGTTGGCAGGAAGTAAGATTCAGAACGAGCCATCGCCAGTAAAAATGATTTATAACAATGAAATTCCAAAGGCAAATCAGGGCACGCCTCACGTGCTTTTGATCGAGGACGATCCTAAATCAGCCAAACTCATTGTCGAATATCTTCAAAATTCCGGGTGCGTCCTGGATGTGGTCTCAAGCGGAGAAGAAGGCCTGGAGAAAGCCAGATCGCTTATGCCGTCTTTTATCATTCTTGATATCATTCTTCCCCATAAAGACGGGTGGGATGTCCTTATTGAACTTAAAATGGATCCCCTGACCAAGGACATCCCGATTTTGATAACATCCATTATTCAGGACCAAAGTAAAGGGTTGGCTTTGGGGGCTGTAGATTATTTGATAAAACCCATTTCTAAGAATGATCTTGATAAGGCATTGGCAAGAATATCGTTCCCCGTGCAAAGTAAGTCGCAACCCTTTAAAATTTTAGCCATAGATGATGATGAAACCAGTCTTAAAATCATGGGGGCCATTTTAAAAGCCAAAGGTTTTCAAGTCCTAGAGGCACAGGACAGCCGCATAGGGCTTGAGCTTATTTTCCAGGAAAAACCTGACCTTATATTGCTTGACCTTTTTATGCCTGTAATGACAGGGTTTGACATTTTAGTCCGGATACACGGCAATTCTGCTACGAAAGATATACCGGTCATTGTGGTGACGTCAAAATCATTGACTAAAGAAGAAAAGGAATTCCTTCAAAAGCAAACCTTAATCATTATTGAGAAATCGAATTTTAATAAAGACTCGTTATTAAGGGAAATAAATTTAATAAGGGGCGTAGAAAACAGGGATAAAGCGTGAATCATCGGATAAAAATATTGGTTGTCGATAATGAGCCCAGGGACCGGGCTCTCCTGGAGGCTCTGCTCTCTCCTTGCGGTTATGAAACAATCCTTGTTGCAAGCGGACAGGAGGCCTTAGAAAAAGTGGCAGGCATTCAACCGGACATTATTCTTTTAGACCTCATCATGCCCAAGATGTCTGGATTTGAAGTGTTGCAGAAATTACGCGCACAAGAAGCCACCGTGAGTATCCCCACCATCGTTATCAGTTCTCTTCAAGATTCCGAGAACCGCACCAGGGCATTTGACGCAGGTTGTGATGAGATTGTCTCCAAACCTTTTGACAGGACCGAGCTTTTGGCCAGGATAAAGTCGCTTCTGCGGATAAAACATTATCATGACGAGATCGAGGACAGCAATAAGAGATTAAAAGCAGCGGAAAGCGTAAAAGATGAGTTCATATCAACGGTTTCTCATGAATTGCGTACGCCATTGACAGCCATCAAATCGTCTATCGATATCCTGGATACCGAAGCCCCCGGAAAGTTGACCAATGATCAAAAAATATTTATCAAGAGGGTGAAATCCAATATCGACCGTCTGGCCCGCTTGATCAATGATGTGTTAGACCTCTCGAAGCTGGAAGCAGGCAAGATGGTGTTAAATCTTTTACCCCTTCATCTTGAGGCTATTATTCAAGAGGTAGTTGAAACACACGCACAGGTGGCTGAAAGTCGGGGGATGAAAATAAGAACTGAATTTAAGCAAAAATTACCGGTACTCATGGCCGACAAGGACCGTTTGATCCAGGTATTGAATAATTTAATAAGCAATGCGTTAAAATTTACCAAAGAAGGAGAGGTTGTTATTTTGGTCCACTGTGAAGATAAACAACATATGACATTTTGTGTGCGGGATACCGGGATAGGGATCAAAGAAGAGGATATCCCTAAGCTGTTCGAAAAATTTCAGCAGGTAGGCGGTCCGAGCCAACATACAGGAGGGACAGGGTTGGGGCTGACCATATGCAAACAGATTATTGCCAAGCACAATGGCTTAATGTGGGTTGAATCGCAGTTTGGCCAAGGCAGCGCATTTTATTTTACCATCCCTCTCAGGAAGGAAAAACGCATCCTTATCGTTGATGATGACCGGACGACTTTAGAAACATTAAGGGCTGTCGTGGAAGAACAAGGCTGTTATGAGATTGAAATGGCCTCTGATGGATTCCTGGCAGGTCAAAAATACAGTGATTTTGCCCCCCATTTGATTATTTTAGATATTAATTTACCTAAAATAAATGGCCTGGAAGTGTGTATGAGGATTAAAAACGATCTGAAGAATAAAAGCACTAAGATTATCATGATTTCAGCTTTTGATACAGAGCTTAAGAAAAAAGAGGCATGGAATGCCGGTGCCGATGAAGTGCTAAGTAAACCTGTCAACACGCAAGAAATGATTGCTAAGATCAGAAAGCTTGTTTAATAAGATAGGAGAATGAATCATGGGCCACGCCTCTAAAATATTGGTCATTGACGATGAAGAAGATTTGCGTGAAAATTTAAAATATGTTCTACAGATGAAGGGGTATGTGGTTGAACTTGCTGAGGACGGCGTTAAAGGGCTAAAGGCTTTAGAGAATTTTAAACCTGACTTGATCATATTGGATCTTAATATGCCCAATATGGGCGGGATTGAGTTTTATCAAAAGATTTGTGTGCGTGAAGTCCCTATGTATCCTGTTTTTGTTCTTACGGCCCGTGCGAATATGGAGAAATTATTCAAAGATTTCAACGTTAATGGTTTTATGTCCAAACCGTTTGAAATTACAGATTTGATGCGTGAGATCAGTCACGTGATCGATAAGAAGCCCGCGAAAGCCTCTGAAAGATCGTCCCCGAGAAAAATATTTATTGTTGAGAATGATGAAGGGTTTTCCAAAGAATTAAGCGCGGCCCTTTTGATCAACGGCTATACGGTGAACCTTGCCCGAAGCGGCCTCGAAGCCATTGAGCGTATTTCATATGATGTCCCGGATATCGTTTGTGTAAGAATGGAATTATCAGATATTAATGGAGACATCGTTATTCAAAAACTAAAACGCATGGCCAAGACCTCCGGGATAAAATCGATATTATACGTTTTAAATATTGGTGAGAATAATCAGATTACGAATAAAATCCAGGGTAAGGAAGGGGTTGATAAGTTTGTCGTGGTGATTTCAGATAAGACTTTACTGGAAGCAATCGATGAGGTTTTAAAATGAAAAAAGTTTTAATTGTAGAAGACAATGTGGATATATCAAGCAATATCGGGTACATGTTATCTCAATTGGGATACCTAGCCTTTGTTGCGAAAGACGGGGCCGAAGGCATTGCCATGGCCAAAGAAAAACTTCCTGATGTGATCATTATGGATCTCATGCTGCCTGATATGATGGGTGGCGAGGTAGTCAGCACAATAAAAAAACATTCCCCTTGTAATGGCGTGCCTGTTATTTTTTTAACGGCTTTAATGTCCAAAGAAGATGCGGGGGAGATCAATACGATAATGGTCGATGGGAAAAGATACCCTGCTTTAGCCAAGCCTTTTGATTTTCCTCAATTATTGAAGATTATAGAAAAACAGACATAACATCTTTAAATGCCAAAGTGGATTTTAGTGGTTTTCTGCTTCTCTAACATAGGCCTTAAGGATGGCTTCAATCATGGGGCCGAATTTCTTTTTGATCTCACGGCATCGGGAGACATTATGAAGTTCGACCCCTTTTTTTTCGCTGCGGATCAATCCTGCTTCACGTAAGATCTTAAAATGTTGGGAAAGGGTGGATTTGGGCAATTTATTTTTTCCCATGCGGGTAAAGGCGGAACAATTCTGGGCACAGCCGGCGTGTTTCAATTGGGCCAGGATGCGCACCCGGACAGGGTCGGACAGTGCATAAAGAATGCTTTGTACGGTCATCTCTTCAAGGGGCGGATGGTAAAGCGGTCTCATGGGATGACTATAACACGCTTGACAGAATAGTTCAATAGTTCTATAATTCTGAACAATAGGACAAAGGAGGCTGTATGCGCCATTCTGATGAGAGGTTGTTAGACAGTTATTCGCAGACGGTCAGTGGTGTTTTTCAGCGTTCATCCTCTGCGGTGGTGAATATTGAAGTGCAAAAAGGTGATGCTAAGGGCGGTGGCTCAGGTTTTGTGTTTACGCCCGATGGGTTCATCTTGACCAATAGCCATGTGGTTCATGGGGCCAAACGGATCAGGGTAACCTTTATTGACGGCCGTCGCGCAGAAGCCCAGCTGGTAGGGGATGATCCGCACACCGATTTGGCGGTGATCCGTATTAATTTGCAAAATCTTAACTATGTGCAATTGGGGGATTCCCACCGTATTCAGGTGGGGCAGATCGCCATTGCCATCGGCAATCCTTTCGGATTTCAATGCACCCTGACGGCAGGGGTCATCAGCGCCTTGGGCCGTTCTATGCGGTCACAATCCGGGCGTTTGATTGAACAGGTGATCCAAACCGACGCGGCCCTTAATCCGGGCAATTCAGGAGGTCCCTTGTTCAACAGTGGGGCCCAAGTCATCGGTATCAATACCGCTGTGATTTTACCGGCCCAGGGAATTTGTTTTGCGGTTCCCTCAAGCACGGCTGAATTAATCGTGACGGAATTGTTGCAGTATGGTCGGGTCACCCGTGGGTTTATCGGTATCATGGGGCAGAATGTGGTTTTGCCGCCCGGGATTGTGCATGTCGGTAAATTACCGGTAGAGTCCGGGATCAGTGTGTATGGCATCGAGCCCAACAGTCCTGCCGATAAAGCAGGGCTGGCGGTAGGTGATATTATTGTTGGCATCAATGATCAGTTGGCTGCCGGCATCGATGATTTGCATCGCCTGTTGACCATTCATAGTGTAGGGCATCCATACATTTTGACGATTATCCGTCAATTAGAGAAAACCTTTGTGCGGATCATTCCTGAGTCCAGAATTTAGTTTTTTCATCCGGATTCAATCTTATAGGGATACTGTAAAAATGACTTGTCAATCTACCTGCCAAATAGTAGATTAACTTTTATGGCTCCTCTAGAATTCTTCTCCCAATCGAAATACATATAAGGAAAATTGGTTTATGGAAGAAAATCGCGTAACAGAGAAAACCCTGCCGCCTCCACCTCCGCCACGAAACCGTAAACGTCCTGCAAAAATTCTTCTGGCCGCGATCTTAGGGCTGGTCTTTATTATCGGTGTGACGTTTTATTATATCGTTTATGTAGCTCCTTATGAATCCACTGACGATGCTTTTATTGATGGATACATCACCTTGCTGAGTTCACGAGTGCCTGGACAAGTATCGAAACTTCTGGTTAGCGATAATCAATATGTCAAAGAAGGGGATGTTTTGGTAGAAATCGATCCGCGTGACTATGAGACCGCTTTGTCCCAGGCAAAGGCCGACATGGCCGCTGCACATAGCCAGTTAGACCATGCCCAGGCGGAAGTCCTGGTCAGTGAAGCTAAGGTTGCGCAGGCGCAAGCAGCAGTAAAGGCGGTTGAAGCTCAAGATAAGAAAGCCAACAATGATCTTGAGCGGTATGAATCAGTGGAATCCAAGGCCATTTCTAAGGCTGATTTTGACCAGGCCAATGCCCAGGCATTGGCAGCTGATGCTAATTTAGATGCAGCACATGCCCAAGTCAAAGCAGTCCAGGCCGATGTGGCTTTAAGCCGTGCCGATATTGAATCTGCCAGTGCCGATTTAGCAGAGGCCCAAGCCAAGCTTGAACAAGCCCAACTGAATCTTTCTTACACTAAAATTATCGCTCCACGTGATGGACACATTACAGCCCGCAGTGTTCAAGTAGGGAATTATGTCCAGGCTGGCCAGAATTTATTGGTCATCGTGCCCAAGGACGTTTGGGTGGTGGCCAATTTTAAGGAAACACAATTGGCCCATATGCGCCCTGGACAGCCCGTGACATTGACATTTGATGCTTATCCGGACAAGAAATTCAAAGGCAAGGTAGATAGTTTGCAGGCGGGCAGCGGTGCGCGCTTTAGTTTATTACCGCCGGAAAACGCCGTTGGCAATTATGTCAAAGTTGTCCAGCGGGTCCCGGTTAAAATCATTTTTAATGACCCTTTGCCCGACGATCTGGATATTGCACCGGGCATGTCGGTTAACCCTGAAGTCAAAGTCAAATGAACCAGACTCCTTCCACCGAATGGCACCCGCGCTACAATCCATGGCTCATCGCTTTGCCGTTGATGCTGGCAACATTCATGTTCTTTTTAGATACCTCCATTGTGGTGGTGGCACTTCCCTATATTGCGGGAAACTTGGGCTCAACCCAGGATGAATCCACGTGGGTGATGACAAGTTATTTGGTGGCCAATGCCATCATCCTGCCAGCCAGCGCCTGGCTGGCCAATTACTTTGGACGCAAACGATTTTTGATTAGCTGTACCATTATCTTTACTCTGGCGTCCTTGGTTTGTGGGATAGCCGCCAGCATGCCCATCCTGGTCCTGGCCAGGGTGCTGCAAGGTTTGGGGGGAGGTGCGATGCAGCCTTTGGCCCAATCGATTTTGCTGGAAAGTTTTCCACCTAATCAGCGGGGGACAGCCAGCGCCTTGTATGGCTTAGGGATTGTGGTGGCACCTATTATCGGCCCTACACTCGGCGGTTGGCTTACCGATGATTACTCCTGGCGTTGGACTTTTTTCATCAATCTTCCCGTTGGTATCCTGGCGGTCTTTCTGATGACTATTTTGATCGAAGACCCGCCGTACATCCAAAAACAGGCCCGTAAAATGGATGTTCTTGGGTTTGGTTTAATGGCGGTTTTTTTAGGGACCTTGCAAATCGTGCTGGATAAAGGTCAGGACGTTGATTGGTTCTCGGCGGTGTGGCTGCGTTGGTTTGTCGCAGTCAGTATCGCGTCTTTGATCGGCTTCATTTGGCGTGAGCTGAGCACAGACCATCCTATTGTGGATTTGCGTATTTTCAAAAACCGGAATTTTGCCGTCAGCAGCGTTATGTTTGGACTCTTTGGTTTGATGATATTTTCTTTAATTACTTTACAGCCATTATTCCTGCAATCGATGTTGGGTTATACTGCCCTTGATGCCGGCCTGTCGGTAACGCCGCGAGGGTACGGCTCTCTGGTGGCACTCTTTATTGTAGGGGCCTTAAGCACCCGCGTTAATCCGAAATTTTTAGTCGGGTTTGGGTTTCTCGCCAATGCTATAGGGGCTTTTATGTTAAGCTCTTTAAACCTGCAGATGTCCATGAATAATATTATATTGGCTAACGTGATTGCGGGGCTGGGGGCCAGTTCTATTTTTGTGCCTTTGACAACCCTGTCCGTGGGCACCTTGCGCAATGAACAAATCGGTAATGCCATCGGCCTGACAAATTTGATCCGCAATATCGGCGGCAGTATAGGCCTTTCTTTGGTAGCCACGATGCTTGGACGTCTTTCTCAAGCGCATCAATCCATGATGGTGGGGCATTTGTCAACGGCTAATCCCCACTATCAACAGACGTTAAATGGATTGCAGCATATTTTTGCACAGCGTTTTTCACCGGTGGATGCTTTAAATCATGCCCAGGGGTTACTTTATCACATCCTGATTCAACAATCGGATTATTGGTCATTTGTAAATTTATTTTATTTCGTGGCCTGCCTGTGTGTGGTGTGCCTGCTCGGTGTTTTTGTGTTTCAGACGCCACGCAAATCCGCGGTGGCCACGGTGGCAGCAGAATAAAAATATGAAACAAATTCTTTTGATCGACAGAGAGTTCGGTGCAGGAGGCAGTACCATCGGTGAAAAGGTGGCTGCGCGGCTTAACTGGAAACTGTTTGACCAGGCCTTAAGCGAAGAGATCGCCAAATTGGCCCGAATGCCGGTGCATGAATGCCGCAAGCGTGAAGAACGGCCTGATCCCATGCTCCATCAATTGGTCAATATTATTTGGAGAGGTAGTTTTATGCCCAATCCCTCGTCGGCAGAGGAAGCTATTCTAGATACCCGGCGTCTGGCGGGCTTGCTTGAAAAGGTCGTTCTTGAGGCAGCTGAACAAAGGCCTTGCGTCATTGTGGGTCGTGGGGCACCTTATTTTCTCCGCAACCGTAAGGATATTTTTTGTGTCTTTTTATATGCTTCAAGGGATTTAAAGTACCATCGGGTGCTTAAGCGTGTCGGGGGCAACGAAACTGAAGCTATTAAATTAGTGGATACTATAGACGATGACCGGCGGAAATTTGTCAAACAGTATTTCGGGCACGAGTGGCCGAAACGCGAACTCTTTCATGCCATGCTCAATACGGGTATGGGGGATGATCAGACCGTTGATACGATCCTTCGTCTGTTAGAAGATGCAAATCGTCATGAGGGAGTCAAAAAATCATGAGAAAGGCCTGGTGTATATGCATGATATTCGTGGCTGGCTGTGCGGTAGGTCCTGATTATCGTGTTCCCCACGTTACGCCTCCGGTATCTTGGGCTACACCCTTAAGCCATGGAGAAATGAAAGAGACTGCAGATTTGAGCCGTTGGTGGAAGAAATTTAATGACCCTGATTTGGATTTACTGATGACAAAAGCCATTGAATCTAATTATGATCTTCGTTTGGCCCGAGCCCGTGTACGCGAAGCCCGTGCAGAGAGGGATGTCGCTTATGGCGGCTTATGGCCTACGATCAGTGGGGACGCTTCCTATTCGCGCAACCGTTGGGGCAAAAACAGTTTTCCGCCATTACCTCCAACGACACCCCTTAATTTTAATGAGTACAATGCAGGCTTTGATGCAGCCTGGGAGATTGATATTTTTGGCGGTACCCGCCGGGCTGTTCAGGCCGCCAATGCTGAGATCGATGCTGCCCAATACAGCCAGAGGGATGTGCTGATTTCTTTGCTGGCTGAAGTGGCGCGGAATTATATTCAGATGCGTGGTTTTCAACAACGGCTTTCTATTACCCTCCGAAATATTAAGATCCAACAGGAAGTCCGCGATTTGACGGATAGTCGTTTTAAGCATGGATTAAGCAGCGATTTGGATGTGCAGGAGGCGACTGCCATCTTGACCCAGACGCAATCACAAGTGCCATCTCTTGAAGCTGGTGTTCAGGAATCTGTTTACCATCTTGCCCTTCTTATTGGACAAGAATCCGGTGCATTAACGGACAAATTATCCTCTGAAAAACCCATCCCGCTGACACCTCCCGAAGTGCCTGTGGGACTGCCGTCTGATTTGTTACAGCAGAGGCCTGATATCCAAAAAGCAGAACGTGAATTGGCGGCAGCAACCAGCCGCATAGGAGAGGCTGAATCAGATTTATTTCCTAAATTTTCTCTCACCGGAGCTGGTGGTGTTGAAAGCCTTTCAGCCAATGACTGGTTTGATTATGCCAGCCGTTATGGGAATATAGGTCCAACCATGCAATGGGAAATTTTTGAGGCAGGACGCATTAGGGCCCAAGTCCGGGTCCAAAACGCCCGTCAAGAGGAGGCCCGGAATACTTATCAGCAAACGATATTGACGGCACTAGAAGACGCTGAAGGAGCACTTACCAATTACGCCAAAGAACAGGTGCGGCGCCAGTCCCTCTCGGAATCATTTGATGCTGAAACTCAGGCTTTAGAGTTATCCACCAAACTTTACAAAAGCGGTTTAGCTGATTTTATCCGTGTGCTGGATTCTGAACGTGCGTTTTATCTGGCCCAAGACGCTTTAGTACAAAGCAACCAGGCTGTTTCCGTTGACCTGATACAACTTTACAAAGCATTAGGCGGCGGATGGCAGGAAAATTAGAAAGGGGTAATATATGAAACTCGAAAACCAAGTGATTTTTGTCAGTGGCACCAACCGTGGTATCGGGAAAGCGATTGTTGACGTTCTTCTTAAAAGGAAGGTCAAAAAGATCTATGCCGCCGCGCGAAAGATTGACCAATTAGCCTGGAAGGACGCCAGGGTCGTTCCCGTCGAATTAGACATTACTTCCGGTCAGCAGATTAAACAAGCCGTGGCCCGTGCCCAGGATGTCAATGTGCTTATCAATAATGCAGGCGCCTTGTCAGCGGGGTCGGTCTTAACAGCCACAGAAACGGATTTAATGCGTGATATGCAGGTCAATTATTTCGGCACATTAAATATGGTCCGTGCTTTTGAGCCGTTGATCGAAAAGAATGGCCCTGGCGCAATTGCTAATCTAAGTTCGGTGGTTGGCTTGGCGAGTATGTCCCAAGCTGCAGGTTATTCTGCTTCCAAGGCGGCTGTTTTTTCTGCATCCCAAGCCCTGCGGGCCGAATTAAAAAATAAGAACATCAGCGTTCACACAGTTTTTCCTGGTCCCATCGACACGGACATGGCCCGTGATTTTAATTTCCCTAAAACAAGTTCTGACATTGCCGCAGAGAATATCATTAAAGGCATTGAGGCAGGGACCGAAGATATTTTTCCTGATCCTTTCTCTGTGGAGATAGCAGGGTCGTGGTCCAAAGACCCTAAGGCCGTAGAGCGTTCATTTGCCGCTATGTGATAATCCGGCCGCACACGCCACGAATTTCCTTCATTTCATATTCATTCTAAGTTAATCCTGCCTTCATCTTAGTAATGTTACAACTATATCCAGCCAAAGAACTTGGAAATCCAGAGAAAGGAGATTCTATGATAGGGATTTTAGGGTTGTTGGTATTCGTCTTAGATATCATAGCCATTGTTGACGTTGTAAAAAGTTCTGCGGACGCTGAAAAAAAGACATTATGGATTCTTCTTATCCTAGTGTTACCTGTTATAGGGATGATTCTCTATTTTATAATGGGCAAAAAGACATAGGTTTCCTTTGAATTATTACCCAACTAAAGGAGGAATACATGCAAAACGATTATACCAGCAAACAAGGGCAAACTACTGCCGACAAAGCTGCTGAATTTGCAAGATCAGCTGGTCAACAGGCAGAGCAAAAGGGCAAGGATATCGCGAGTGATGCTCAAAAAATGTTTAAAGAAGGACAGGAACAAGCAGGCAAAATTATGGAAACAGTAGATAGGCAGGTTCGTGAGAATCCTTGGCCTGTGATAGCCGCCGTTGCGGCTGTATCATTATTATTAGGTTGCGTAATCAGCAAGTCCAATAAGTAAAATAATTGCTTTACTCCTGAGGATAAATGATTTTCGGGGGCAGAGGGTATTAATAAACAGTTTTACGAGAGGAGAACAATATGAATAAAGGTGCAGCTGTTGCTTTATTAATTGTAGGGGTAATGTTGTTAATTTTTGGCTTTGACGCGTATCATTCAGCCAGTTCAGGTGTCTCTCAAGCGGTCACAGGCGCGCCTTCCGCTAAAGCAATTTGGCTTCTTATTGGCGGGGCCATTGCAGCTATTATCGGCGGAGTCAGATTAGCCCGATAAATTATATTCCAAGAGTCCAGGTTTCCAAGCTATTGCAGGAACGTTTAGCTGATTCCATGTAAACAGTTAGAGAGGATGGAATATGAGAAAATACAGCGAAGGCTCTCAAAAAACAGTAGAAGAAGAAATGCACAAATTTAAAAGAGGCCGATTAAAAAGCGGCAGAAGCGGTAAGACCGTTAAAAGCCGCAAACAGGCGATAGCTATCGGTCTTTCCGAAGCCCGCCAAAAAGGCGAAAGGGTTCCTAAAAAGAAACAATGATTTAGTTTCATTTTTCTATTTTTACCAGACCATATGTCCGTAGTGCTGTTTCATAAGGGGTCTGGTACCATAGTTCTAATGGCCTCTGTCCCACAGGGATCAAATGGTAATGGTATTTCATCAAATGCCAGAATTCCAGATAATCATCATAATTATGCAGTACTAGCGTAGTTATATACACCGGATTTTTTTTGTCCAGGATACTGTCCAGCCTTTTTTTAAAAACGACCAATTCTTGAGAAGGCAGGTGCCCGGTATGGGAAGGTTTTTCCAATATGGCGCGCCTGGAATAATAAGTGATCAGCAATGCATCATCAGACGCTATGATGGTCGCGTTAGGTTCAGTAGATGTTCCCATCCAACGGTAAAAATCAGTCAATAAATCATAATGGTTCCTGCGGATAAAAGTATCCTTGGCATGCTCTAAAGGCCGAAGAATTATAATTAAAAATATAATCAGGGCAAGCAGGTTCCATAACCTTTTTTTATGTTTTAACAGATGGGCCAAGAAAATACTGATCGGAATGATAAGGGCAGGAAGTATGATGCTAAGGAAGCGGGGTGCAAGGGACTTTAGATTGCCATAAAAACTTAGCGGAATTATCCACCATAGGACAGTAAAACCTAAAAGTTTTCTATTAAATACGGCGGTATAGAAAAGGCCGATGAGAAAACAAACAATGCCGGTAATTTTAAATGTCCATAACAACAGCCGTAAACCGCTTATCAAAAAGGGAGAGGCTAATCCCATGAAATTCTTTATTAATCCAATGTCCCAGAAATGTCTGGCTTGAGTGTCATAGTGAGCATGGTCGGATATAAAATAGGGCGAATGAAAGAGAACAATGATCAATGCGATCGTTGTCACCGATAAAAAGAAATAACGGAATTTTTGTCCATTGCTCCATGGAGGGTTTTCTTTTAATCCCAGCATAAACAGGAAGCTTATAGCGGGAAAGGTAAGGATGAAGTCCTGCAGGCGTACGGCGCCCATCAAGCCGAAATATAAAGCGCTTAATAACAGGTTCGGCATCTTCCCCTCGGTTTGATAACGCAGGAGAGATAATAGGCCTAAAAGAAGAAAGCAAAGGGCAGGCGCATGATTGATGCCATAAGTCGATACATCTAAGAAGATCGGGTTAAAAAGCAGGATAAAGGAAGCAAAGATCGCTGTGAGGGCATCACAAATCCTCAGGACCAGAAGATAAAAAGCAAGGACGGCGATCGAGCTAAACAGGACGCTGATAAAATTAACGGCTAAGATAGGGTCCGTGACGCCTAGATAATTTCCTATAGAAATAAAGATCGATCCCAGCAGGACCATGAGCGGGTAACCAGAGCCAAAGAGATAATGCAGATGGTGGGTTTCCAGCGTGTCCCCTGAGGCGATGGCCAGGTTTAAGCAGTCTATGGTGACCGGTCCCTTGCTCATCAAGAACAAGTGGAGGCAAAAGCTGACCAAGAAAATGATGCTGGGGACCCAGTATTGATTACGGATTTGCATACACTTATATTAGCAGAAATCTCCTGGTAGCGGTGCGGTGGGGGATTTTTTTGTATACATGGCCTGAGATTAGGATACTATATAGGGTCACTCTATAATAAAGGATCAATATGCCGTTTGTAAGGGATGAAAAAAGTCTTGAACGTGTGGCCGGTGAAATGGCCTTTTCAAGAGGCGAAAGCTATTACCGAAGTGGTGCGGTCAAGACCATTGCGCGCAAGGACAATTATTTGGAAGGATTTGTCCAGGGTTCAGAGCCCCAGCCATTTCATGTCAGGATCATTATCAAGGGCATGGACAATCTCCGGTCAGCTGAATGCTCTTGTCCTTTCAAATTAGGTTCGATGTGCAAGCATTCGGTGGCCGTCCTTTTGCACTGGGTCCACTATGTGGCCATCACCGCTGAGATCGATGTCAGTAAATTGATCTTTCTGGATGAGAAACAATTGAAGATAAATGCACAAATGGCGCCTTTGCCGCAGAAGATACCGCCTCAAGTAGAAAAGCCTGTTGTCATCAAAAAGATCAAGAGGTCTGATTACCTTTTGCCCGAATATCAATACAGGTCCCCTCAAAGGCCCCGGATCCAAATTGTACTTTCGGTCAATGGGTTTATAGGCAAGGTCACCAGAAGCATACCCTTCAAGGTATTTATCATCAGTGGGGAAGAGAAATTCGCTGTGTTGAATTTTAAGTCTCTTCTTAATGATGCGCGTGCGCGCAATGCCGATTTCCCGTCATTTTCCATGTTCTCTTCAAGACAGCAGTACGTCCTCAATTTCTTGAATGAGCATTTGATGATCGATAGCAGTGCCAGCGGTTTTGCGCAGCCGCAGTTTCGGATCAAGCGCATGCAGTGGGCCGTTTGTTTAGCATCGATGGCCGACTGCCCTGGTATTGAATTTGTGGACAGCAGAACAAATGAGCGTATAGGGATCGATACGGTGCAAAAACTTTCTTTGACCCTCAATATCCGTTTGATCGAAAAGGGTCTGTGGGGAGTGAAGGCTTCTTTAAAAGATCCGCAAAATCAGGGGAGAGATTTTAATGCCGTGCATATCCAGGAAGGCCACCCTGTTTGGATCTTCGATGAAGGGCTCTTAAGTTTTCAGGTCATGCATGAAAGCATTACCTATCCGTTCTTAAAGGATTTTTTAAATACTGAACGCATCCTTGATACGGTTCAAATCCCTTATTTTATTTCAGCGGTCCTTGATCCCTTGAGAAAGTCTTGCGCCATCATTGAAGAAGGGGATTGCCTAAAGAATGCATCTTTCTTGACGCCGTCCTTGTCCTGCCGTTTGGACCTGAATTATGTCAAAGATTCCGTGAGGGCAAAGCTGTCCTTTGTTTATGAGGGCCAAGAGACCTACCCTTACGAGGGGAACGTATGCATAGAACGTTTCGCGCAGGTGCCGGGTTTAGATGAGTTAAGCTGGGTTGTTCGTGATATCGAACAGGAAAATGCCAAGGTCCAATGCCTTTTGCGCGATTGTTCCTTTGAATGGAGAAAGAATTCAAAGATTTTTGTTTTATCAGGAACGGAAGATATATTAGGTTTTGTTTATCAGAAACTGCCCATGCTAAGAAGAGAATTGGATGTCCATTGCTCTAAAGATTTTGAACTAAAGCTCCTGAGCAATAAATTCTTTGAACCTGTCGTGCGTGTGACAGGCCATGGCATTGACTGGTTCGCATTTGACGCGGTTTATAAAGTAGAGGGGATAGAAGAAGAGATCACGCATGCCAGGATCAAAAAATTGGTCCTGGAAGGTCAACATCATATCCGGTTAAAGAAAGGGGAATTACTGCCTATCCCGAGAGAATTCTTTGAGCGGATCGAAGCCATGTCAGAAGAGTTTGATGCCAAGAAACTGCATTTAGCGCAAATGCCTTTTGTGATGGAAGAAATTAAGCGGCATGGATTAAAGTCTGCGGTCGATCCCAAGGTCATGGCGACCTATGAGGAGCTTAAGAAATTCCAATCGATCGACGTGATCCCCGTGCCCGGATCATTGTCGGGAGTGTTAAGGGATTATCAACGTAAAGGGGTGGATTGGCTGGCTTTTTTAAGGAAGTTTAATTTCGGGGGTGTTTTGGCTGATGAAATGGGCCTGGGAAAGACCTTGCAAGCGTTGACCATGATCCAAATAGAGATCGAACAAGGTGAGAAGCCGCCTTCCCTGGTCGTTTGTCCAACGACCTTGGTTTGGAACTGGCAGGAAGAGATCAAAAAATTCTTGCCCCATGTCCGGACCCTGGTCTTGAATGGCAATCACCGCCGGGAACTTTTTGATGAAGTCCCTCATGCGCAGGTGGTCATTACCTCTTATTCATTGCTGCGCAGGGACATTGAGTTGTATAAGAAAATATCTTTTAACTACGTGATCCTTGATGAAGCGCAGAATATCAAGAACCGTAATACCAAGAATGCACAAGTGGCTAAATCATTAAAAGCGTCGATGCGTTTGGCGATGACGGGAACGCCTGTTGAGAACAGCATCATGGACCTGTGGTCTATTTTTGATTTTCTGATGCCTGGATTCTTAGGCGGGGCTGAGAAATTCAAGAAGCGTTATGAGATCCCCATCACCAAATTCCAGGATAAGGAACAATTGGCCAAGCTTTCCAGCAGGATCCTTCCTTTTGTCCTGCGGCGTTTAAAGAAAGATGTGATCAAGGACCTGCCTGATAAGATCGAACAGGTGTCTTATTGTGAATTAGAGCCGACCCAGGCCAAGATCTACGCGAAGATGGTTGAATCTGCCCGTGAGATGGTGACCAAGAGCGTTGATGAGAATGGCTTTGAAAAAAGCCGGATGATGATTTTGACCTTGATCCTTCGTTTACGTCAAATCTGCTGTCATCCCTTGATCGCCGGCGTTGACCTGGGGCATCGCAGTGTTTCCGGGAAAATGGAGCTTTTGAAAGAGACCTTGGGGGAGTTGCTGGCCGGAGGCCATAAGGTCCTGATCTTCAGCCAATTTGTTTCGATGCTGCACCTTATGGAAGATTACCTGAAACGTGAAAATATTTCTTATGCCTATATGGATGGTTCAAGCCAAGCCCGTCAGGAAGAAGTGGAGCGTTTTAATGCCGATCCTTCTTTGAAAGTATTTTTGCTGAGCTTGAAGGTCGGTGGGGTTGGGCTTAATTTGACCTCGGCAGACACGGTCATTATTTATGAGCCTTGGTGGAATCCGGCAGTGGAAAATCAGGCCATTGACCGTGTACACCGCATCGGTCAAAGCAATTCTGTGTTAGCGTACCGTTTGATCACCAAAGGGACGATCGAGGAAAAAATGCTGGAACTACAGAATCGTAAACGATTCCTGATGGATGCGCTTGTCCTGTCTGAGGCTACTATCGGCAAAAAGCTTGACTGGGAAGACATTAAATTCTTGCTGGGTATGGAATAGAAGTTAGAGGGACCCTTCCAATTTCTTAAATATTTTAACGGCGGCATTGATGAGGTCAATCGGGTCACTGGTTTCAACCAGGGCGGTCACACCGCTTTTGCTCGCCATTTTATCCAAAACAATTTTATCAATATCATAATCTTTAGGGATATATAATAAGGAGCTGGTCTTTCTCGTTTTTGCTATTTGCTGCAGCCGTAATATCACTATATCTCCTGAGAGGTCAGCAAGACCTAATTTAACCAGGGCAAGGTCAGGTGAATCATTCATGATCTTTTCAATGCCTGAGATCCCGCCGGAAGCCGTATCAGTCTTGTATCCGGCATTAGTGAAGGCGGTCTGGATCTTTTTGGCAGACGCATAATCATCATCAACAATAATGACTTTTTTGGCATTCCCGTCAGTTTTCTTCCAATATTGCTTGTTAAGGATGATCTCGACTTCGTTTAATAGGCGGGATCCTTCGAAAGGTTTGATAATAAAACCATCGACATGGAATTCCAGGAACAATAATTCCAGGTCTGCGCGGCCTGTAAGGACCAGGACGGGATATTTGGGTTTTCCCTGCGGATCACAAATATGCTGATAAAATTCCAGGCCTCCCATATTAGGCATGTTAAGGTCCAATAAGATCAGGTCTGGTTTGAATCCGTTGAGCTTATTTAATCCTTCAAGGCCGTCATGGGCAAGTGCCAGCTCATAACCTTTGTCTTTAAGACGTTTGGCATATAGTTGGGCTATTTCCTTTTCATCTTCAATGATCAATATTTTCTTTTCCATTAGATCCCCAAAGCTGTAAGTTTTTCCAGGAAGAATGCCTGATTAAAGCGGCCGATATATTGGTCTGAACCTGCCTGTTTGCACTGCTCCATGGCTTCCTTAACGGATTCGACGGCATCTACATCGATCCCAAGGTCCTCCGGGAAAAAGGCGTAGGTAATGATCTTGGTCTGTCCCAAGGAGCTAAAACAGCGTATGGCGTGGACCAACTCATGGGAAGCTGCATTCTCTTGAAAGAGTACGTCCAGGACAATGGCATGCGGTTTGATGGTCAAAGCCTTGGACATAAAGTCATCCGCACTCCTGGTGACCGTGATCAGGTAGTTTTTACCATTCAGCGCGGCAATTATTTGTTTGGTAACAATATCATGTTTGCCGATGACGAGGACCTTATGGAATTTCTTTATATCTTCATAATAGTTTTGGATCTCGGTGATCTTCTTTAACAAAGTGCTGATGTCGGTCGACTTTTCAACAAAATTAGAGACCCCCAAACTGGCAAAGGATTCTTTGAATACAGCTTTATCCGTAACAATGATAATGGGGATATTGGTCGTTTTGGGGTCTTTTTTAACGGCGGCGTAGAGATCAACACCATCCATTTTAGGCATGACGACATCAGTGATAATCAGATCGACGGCCTGGAAGGACAGGATCTTGAGGGCTTCAAGGCCATTGGCAGCCGTGAAAACAAAATACCCTTTAGCTTCTAATTGGGTCTTGACCACCAGCGCGGTGCCGCGATCATCTTCCGCTAAAAGAATATTCTTGATCATAGTAATAATTATATGTTCAAAATATCGAATATGGGGTAAAATTTATATTTTCTATTTAAGGGGGGGCGCTATGCAACAGATCAAAGCTTATGGAGTATTGAATGCGGCAGGACCTTTAGGGCCTTTACAGATCTCACGTCGGGATATAGGGGCCGATGATGTGGCTATTGACATCGCCTATTGCGGCGTTTGTCATTCGGATATCCATCAAGCGCGCAATGAGTGGGGCAATTCCATTTTTCCCATGGTCCCTGGGCACGAAATTGTAGGGGTAGTAACGGGTGTAGGGGCAGGGGTCAAACGGTATAAGGCCGGGGATAAGGTGGGGGTGGGTTGTTTGGTTGACTCTTGCCGAGAGTGCCCCGACTGCAAAGATCATTTAGAGCAGTTTTGCCCAAGACCTATTTTCACCTATAATTGCCTGGATAAAGACAATAAAACCATTGTCCAGGGCGGTTATTCCACCAAGATCGTGGTGCATCAGGATTTCGTGCTGCGTATCCCTGACAATCTTCCGCTTGATAAAACAGCACCGCTGTTGTGTGCAGGCATCACGACTTATTCGCCCCTGCGCCATTGGAATGCCGGTCCTGGAAAACGCGTCGCCATCATTGGTTTAGGCGGTTTGGGCCATATGGCCGTCAAGATCGCCCATGCGATGGGGGCAGAGGTCACGGTTTTAAGCAGGACCCTTGATAAGAAAGATGATGCGATAAAATTAGGAGCTGACCATGTGTATGCCACCAGTGATCCCGCGTCATTTGAAAAGTTGGCGCGTCATTTTGACCTGATCATCAATACTGTATCCGTTAAGTTGGATTGGGGGATGTATTTAGGATTGCTGAAACGCGATGGCTCCATGGTGCTCTTGGGTGTCCCCAGTGATGCGCCGCAGCTCCATGCTTTCCCTTTGATCATGGCCCGCCGCAGTTTAGCAGGGTCTTTGATCGGCGGTATCAAGGAAACACAGGAAATGCTGGATTTCTGCGGCAAGCATAATATCACCGCCGATATTGAATTGATCCCTATAGGAAAGATCAATGAGGCTTATGAACGGGTCATCAAAGCAGATGTGAAATACCGATTTGTTATTGATATAACTTCTTTAAAATAAGGGGAAAAGTCGTATGGTCCGCACGTGTTTAGCATTTCTTTTGGTTTTATTGATGGTCATGAATACCGCTGTATTCGCTCAAGAGGAAGATTTACGGTCAACGGTTGATTATAAAGTCAACAAGATGCAAAAAGAATTACATTTGACGGACAGTCAGGCAGATGCCCTAGGGCCGATCATCAAAGATTATATGGTCAAGCGTGCAGCCGTTTTAGAGGAAGTGGCAGGACAGGGCATTGTAGACCATGTTTCTGTAAAAAGGACCTTGAAGGGGTTAAAAGAGCAGGAGTATCAGCAATTAAGCCGTGTTTTAAGCGCAGATCAGATGAAAAAATGGATCGATAAGGAGAACCTAATGGCCACGCTTAATCCTGATAGTATAGAAAGTTCGGTGGATGATGACACGACTTTAACGGCCAGCGGGGCTAATTTTAAATTTTGATGCAGGGGAGAATATCGAAAAAATTTTCTATTTTTTACCATTATTGTGCTATAGTATCACCCTATATTAGCTAATAGACAATTGCTTCCCTAAGCCATTAAAGCACTTGGGAATGATAAGGGATAAAGTATAATTAATGAACAAAAGGCGTGTGGTAATTACCGGTTTGGGCGTGGTGGCTTGCAACGGTATCGGCAAAGACAATTTTTGGCAGGCCAATGTGCAGGGGCGCTCAGGCATAGGTAAGATCACCCGTTTTGATTCTGACGCTTGTGATACGCATATAGCCGGTGAGGTCAGGGATTTTGATCCTTCTCAATTTGTGCCCGCAGAGGTAGTCAAGAAAGTTGACCGATTTGTGCATCTTGGTTTAGCATGTTCTGAAATGGCCTTGCAGGATAGCGGATTAGATCTAAACGGCCTGGATAAGCATAGGGTGGGTGTTGTCATCGGTTCCGGTTTGGGCGGGATGATGTTCCATGAAGAACAGATGGTCTTGATCCTTGAAAAAGGGGTCAATCGCATCAATCCTTCTTCAGTGCCGCGGATTTCTCCTAACGCAGTGTCCAGCCATATTGCCATCCGCTACGGTTTTTTGGGTCCTAATATGGTCATCTCAACGGCCTGTGCTTCGGCGAGCCATGCCATTGGTGAAGCTTTTCGCAAGATCCAGTGGGGTGATATGGATATTTGCGTGACCGGAGGTGTTGAAGCGCCTTTGACACGATTAAATTTTGGAGCGTATTGCGCGCTGCGGGTAGTATCAAAGAAGAATGATGTCCCAGAGGAAGCTTCCCGTCCTTTTGATCTGCAGCGGGATGGGTTCGTTTTAAGCGAAGGCGGCGGCGGGATCATTCTGGAAGAATTAGAACATGCCCTTAAGAGGAATGCGCCGATCTACGCGGAAGTGACCGGTTATGCCAGTAATTCAGGGGCGCGTCATATGGTCATGCCTGATGTGACGGGTGAGGACGCCGCCCGTGTCATGGCTGATGCTTTGAAGGATGCGCATAAGACCACGGCAGAGGTTGATTATATCAATGCCCATGCGACGTCAACGGTGCAAAATGACCGTGCGGAGACCAAGGCCATTAAAAATGTGTTTGGAGAGCAGGCTTATAAGATCCCGGTCTCTTCAACGAAATCCATGATCGGCCATAGTCTGGGGGCAGCAGGGGCCATTGAAGCGGTGGTCTGTTCTTTAGCTATTAAGAATAAATTCATTCCGCCGACCATTAATTTAAAAGTTAAAGATCCGGAATGTGACCTGGATTATGTGCCTCTTGTAGGACGCAGTGCCCGGTTAGACACTGTTTTATCCAATTCATTTGGATTCGGCAATTGTAATGCTTGCATTGTTTTTTCAGATTTTAAGGGAGAATAGAATTCATGACCTATGCTGAGATCGAAACGACGGTAAAAGAAGTTTTAGCCAAGCAATTGACAATGGACATTGGAAAGATCAATTTGGAATCACGTTTGGTTGAAGACCTGGGGATCGATTCCTTTGGGTCCGTGGAAGTTGCTTTTGAATTGGAAGAAAAATTCAATATCAAGATCCCGGATGCGGCCCTTTATGAGGCCAAGACCGTTAAGAATATCGTGGATTATATCGCCTCTGTGAAAGAAGGAAAGTAAAGACCATGGCCGTTGCCTTTTCATTTAATTTGAAGAATTTGTTTAAATCCGCTCCCAAGTCGGACCTTCCTGACAATGGCTTTGAATTGCCAGGCCAAAATGGAGAGGCTGTTATCCTCATTCACGGCATGACGGGAACGCCCCATGAAATGAGATTTCTGGCCAATTATCTCAACCGTCAGGGGTATGCTGTTTATTGCCCGCGTTTGGCCAACCATGGCGCGCCTCTTCATATTTTGCAAATGAGCAAATGGCAGGATTTTTATCAAACGGTCCGTCAATCTTATCTTCAGGTCCGCGGCAAGTATAAACATGTGTATACGGGCGGTCTTTCCATGGGTGCTTTATTAGCGCTGCTGTTGGCGGATGAGTTTAAAGAAGAAATAGCCGGTGTCAGCTGCCTTTCGCCGACGTTGTTTTATGACGGCTGGAACACGCCCTGGTATAGTTTCATGCTGCCTTTGGCCTATAAAACCCCTTTGAAATATTTCTTTTATTTCAAGGAAGAGCCGCCGTATGGCATTAAGAATGAAGCCGTGCGCCGGCGTATCCATGAGTTTTACAGCAAGGCTGACTTGAACAATATGGACCAGGTGCATCAATACGGGTATCCCTTTTTCCCGTTAACATTATTATATCAATTGGAAAAATTGGTGAAGCATTTAAGCGGCCGCCTGGAGGGGATTTCCACGCCGGTCCAGCTTATTCAGGCCAAGCATGATGATATGAGCTCTGAGCGCAATTCCCATTTTATTTATGACAGGGTGAAATCAGACCGTAAAGAATTGGTATTCTTGCATAACTCTTATCACATCATTACCGCTGACCAGGAACGTAATACCGTGGCCATGCATATGCAGCGATTTTTCTCCGGACAACCTAATCTCTCGTAAATAATATGACATTTGTCAATCGTCTTAATCAACTGGAAACGAAATTACAGATCAAGTCACCGATCGTCCTGTCGAATTGCCGTGTGTTCTTTGATTTCGATAATACCATGACCACGTCCGATGTCTTGTTTGATGTCATTGAGCGCTTCTCCATTAACAGTCATTGGAAGGTTTTGGAAAAGGCATGGCTGGAAGGTCAGATCGGGACCAAGGAATGTTTGGAAGGCCAGTTAAGGAATGTGCGCATCTCTAAGAATACTTTATACCGGTTTCTTAAGAAAGCTGACCTTGACCCCCATTTCCATCAACTGTTGGCCCTTTTGGTCCAAGAAGGTATCAAGCCTGTTATTTTAAGTGATAATTTCACCTGTATTATTGAGTGGATTTTGGAGTACCATGGCATCAAAGACTTGAAGGTCTATGGCAACGGGCTGCGTTTTTATCGCGAACATATCATCCCATCCTTCCCTTATGATAACCCTTTTTGCCTTTCCTGTGCGCATTGCAAGAAGATCCATTTGACCCGTGACAAGATGGACGATAAATTGATCGTTTATGTAGGTGATGGCCGTTCAGATTTTTGTCCGGCGCGCGTGTCCGACATTGTTTTTGCCAAGGATAATTTATTGCGATTCATGACCAAAGAAGAATTACCCTGCATCGCCTACAAGAATTTAGGCGATATCCATCATTATTTCCAGGAAGTCCTGGTCCGTGGGCGAAAGCACTACTGATCAATGCCTGCTTTTTAGTCATTCCCGCCTGAAACCATTCATTCCATTAATCGAGCGAAGGGGTTCTTTTGGCGGTTGCTATTAGTTAACTACTTAACAGTTAGGTACTTGACAAAGTGCCCCTGGTGAGTATACACTATTGTCTAGGGGGTGAAATCAATGACGAATGTCAATCATGCAGACCGCAGGGCGGAATATTACTGGAGCCAGGTTAAAAAGCATGGCGCTCAATATCCGGGATTTAACTGGTCTTCGGTCGAGATCCTTTTGAATCTGGTTTATACCTATGATATTGTTTCAGGCCACTTGAGCCATCAAACAAGCCCTTATGGGATCACCAAGGGTGGATTTAGCGTGCTTATGATCTTAAGCCGCAGCCATTCCAAGGCCTGTAAGCAAAACGAGATCAGTCAGTTGATGCTGGTCAGCCGTGCCAATATTACCGGATTAGTGGATAGTCTTGTCCGGCTGGGTTTGGTGGAACGCACCAATGACCCCCATGACCGCAGGGTCAATAAGGTCAAGATATTACCCAAGGGGGAGAGGTTATTGGAAAGTTTACTGCCGGGGTATTACAAACATGTTCATGATATATGTTCTGTTTTTACGGCAAAAGAAAAAAAGACACTTAATGATCTGTTAACACGGTTGAGGACCAGGACCGGTGAAGTTAAAGGCTAGATATGATACAGAAATGCACGGTGATCACAGTATTACTTTTTATTTTTTTCTCTGCACCCGGTTATGCGCAGCAAGACGCCATGCCTTTAAGCCTTAAGCAATGCATTGATCTGGCCTTAAAGAATAATGTTGAGGTGTTGTTGGCCCGCGCCCGGGGAACCCAAGCCCGCGGCCAGCAGACTGTCTGGAATGCTGATCTATTGCCTCAAATTGATGCCGTGGCTTCCCAGCAGCGAACATGGTGGGAGAATATTGGAGCCTTAGGTTTTCCCGGATTTACCGGGGTCATTGGCCCGTTCAATACTTTTAATGCGGGCATCATGGTTTCCCAGCGTGTTTTAGATTTTTCAGCATTGGCGCATGCCCAATCGGGAAAGATCAAATGGGAATCTTCCCAGCTGGGAATTAAATTGGCTTCACAGCAGGTCATTTTGGCAACCAGTTTGGCCTATGTCCGCGCCTTGGGGTATGCGGAAGAATTGTCTTCTTCCCATGAAGATGTCCTTTTGGCGGAACATTTTTTATCGCTTTCCTTGCATCAACTGGATGCAGGGCTTGCTTCCAGGGTGGATGTGGCCCGGGAACGTACGAAATTGGCCCAGCAAAAAGCACGTCAGGTAGAATTACGCTTAAATGTGATCAAGTCCCAATTGGAATTAAAACGCCTGATCAAGGTCCCTTTATCACAGCCCATTGAATTAACTGATACCCTAGGGGGCCAGAATGACGACCATCTTAAGGTGGATGAGGCCATTGCCGCTGCTCAAAAAGACCGTATGGAAATACAAGTGGCGCAGGCAGACAGTGATTATAGCCTTGAAGAGTTAAAAGCCAGCCAGCGGGAATATTTACCCAAGATCAATGTGTCCGGAGAATGGGGTGAGACAGGATTAACACCTCAGAGGGATGAAACCCATGCCGCGAATGCATTGCTGAGCATTTCTTTACCGATATGGGAAGGCAATCGCATCGCCGGAGATATCAATGAAAAGAAAGGCCTTAATGAAGAACAGAAGTTCAAATTGGATGATCTGAACTGGAAGGTAGAGGAAGATGTGCGTTTGAGCTTGGAGACCCTGGCTTCCACCCGCGCTCAAGTAGATGCGGAAAACCAGGTCGAAGATCTGGCACAGCAGGAATTGACCTTGGCCCAGGACAGGTTTTCTGCTGGTTTGGGGGACAATATCCAATTGATCAATGCGCAGGATGCATTGGCTGATGCGAGGGACAAGTATGTCCAAACACAAGTCCAATACGATCAAGCCCAATTGAATTATTTTGGTGCCATAGGAGATCCTATGGAGTTTCATTTAGGAAAGGTGAATTGATATGAAAATGCCGGCGTTTTTAAAGAAAGTACCTCCCCAATATTTGATCACAGGCGTCGTTGCCTTTGTCCTGATCTGTGGCTTTGCGTATTATCAGCTCACTTCTTTTGAAAGCACGGATGATGCTTTTATTGATGGGCATATGGCGCCCGTCAGCGCCCAGGTCGAAGGCAAGGTCCTTGAAGTTTTAGTGAAAGACAATCAAATGGTCAAGAGCGGGGACGTGCTGGTCCGCATTGATGATAAGGATTATACCGATAAACGTGATATAGCCCAAGCTGATGAGCTCGCGGCTGAAGCCGAACTGCAGGAAGCCCAAAAGGACCAGGTGCGTTATGGGACCTTGCTTTCCCGTCAGGAAGTTTCCACACAGGAGTTTGATCATACGTCTTTGCGGGTCAAAAATGCGCTGGCGGCAGCCATGCGCAGCAAGGCCAAGCTTGATCTGGCCCAGCTGGACCTGGACCATACAAAGATCATAGCCCCCATTGATGGCAAGGTCTCTGCGAGGACAGTGGAACAAGGGCAGTATGTGCAGGTGGGAGAGCCTCTTTTATCTGTCGTTTCCAATGATGTATGGGTCACGGCCAATTTCAAGGAAACCCAGATGAAGCGCATGAAACCGGGCAACCCTGTGTCGATCCGGGTGGATGCTTATCCGGGCGTAACATTTACCGGCATCGTTGATAGCCTTCAAGCAGGGACAGGCGGAGCCTTTAGTTTATTACCGGCCCAAAATGCCAGCGGGAATTTCATCAAAGTGGTCCAGCGCATCCCCGTCAAAATTACTTTCGACAAATTGAATCCTGATTATCCGCTTTGGCCCGGATTATCTGTCTCGCCCAAGGTTGATTTAAGAAAAACCAAAGGATAGTGATGCTTCAAATTGACCGCACTAAATGGATGGTGTGCCTGACGGTTTTGCTCGGCGCCATCATGAGCGCCGTTGACACGAGCATTGTCAATGTGGCGCTGCCTTTCATGAGGGGTAATCTTGGTGCGTCCATCGAAGAGATCACATGGGTGGCCTCTGGGTATATCCTCTCCTCAGTCATTATCATGCCTGTTATTGCTTTTCTTAGCGCCCGTTTCGGCCGCAGGCCATTCTATTTATTCAGCCTCTTTTTATTTACAGCCTCTTCCCTGCTTTGCGGTTTGGCCTGGGACTTGCCATCCCTGATCGTCTTTCGTGTTATCCAGGGTTTGGGCGGGGGGGTATTGCTTCCCATTTCGCAGGCTATTTTACGCGAAACTTTTTCCGAGAAGGAACAGGGATTGGCCATGGGGATCTACGGGATGGCCGTGGTCATAGGCCCTGCCTTTGGTCCGGCCCTGGGCGGATGGCTTACGGATAATTTTTCATGGCCGTGGATTTTTTTTATCAATGTTCCTTTAGGCATCCTTAATTTCTGGCTGGCCACCCGTTATATCCAGGAACCAGCTTTCTTGGTGAGGGAAAAAGGGAAGGTCGACTGGGCAGGGTTGATCTTAATGACCATCAGTTTTGTGTCCATGCAAATTGTTTTTGAGAAGGGCCAGGACAAAGGATGGTTTGATTCAGACCTGATCGTCTGGAGCACGGTCACGGCGGTGGTGAGCATGGGATTGTTTATCTGGCGCGAGTTAACTGTCGAAAAACCAGTGGTGGACCTGTCCTTGTTTAAAGACAAAAATTTTACCTGTGGTACACTGGTGGGAGCGGTATTTGGCTTATGTCTTTACAGCACCTTATTTTTACAGCCGCTTTTTCTTCAGCAACTGGGATATACGGCAACCCAGACCGGGATGATATTGATCCCCCGCAGCCTGATCATGGCCATTGCCATGCCTCTGGCGGGGCGTTTGTATAATTCGTGGGGGCCGAGGACGATCCTATTGGTCGGGCTGGGCATTACGGTATGCTCTTATTGGCAATTTGCGCATTTGTCGCTGGATGTTAACGGCGGTGATCTTCTTGTCCCGCAATTGTTCCAGGGCATGGGATTTGGGATGATGTTTGTGGCGCTAAGTACGGTGGTATTGTCCACCGTGGATAAACCTAAGATGACATCCGCCGTCGGTCTTTATAATGTTACGCGTCAGATCATGGGAAGTGTCGGAATCGCGATCGCAGCTTCCTTGCTGAGCAATGGAGAGACTTTATATCGAAGTGTCCTTATTGCCCATGTGACAAGGTATAATCCATTGTCCCGCCAATGGATTGCTGGAACGGCGCAAGGATTTGTCCATCACGGCATGAATGCTTTGTCCGCCAAGAACGCCGCGGTCCAGGCTATCAGCAATGAGGTTGACCGTCAGGCCCAGATGCTTAGCTTTAACCATGTTTTTATCCTGATGGCAATCGTTTTTGCCTTATCTGTGCCGTTAATGATGACGATCAAAAATAAACGGGTGAAAGAAGTAAGCATAGGAGTTGCCGATTGAAGGGGAAAAATTTACTTTCCGTGTCAGTTTTAACAAGTTTATTGGTCTTAAATATTTCCTCTGTTTTCGCCCAAACGGCAGAGGAATATTTGAGCAATGGCAATGATTCCTTCAAGCGGGGCCATTTTGATCAGGCTATTTCTGAGTATACCCAGGCCATTGATATTGATCCCAATCTTGAAAAAGCCTTTAACAATCGCGGGGTTGCCTATGCTCAGGAAGGCAGCTTGCAAAGGGCTATCGATGATTTTACCTTGGCCATCGCCATTAATTTAAAAGATGCGGAAGCTTATAATAACCGCGGCCATGCCTATGATAAAATGGGGAATTTGACCCAGGCCATCGCTGATTACACAAGTGCCATTGCCAACAACGCGTTTTATGTCAAAGCCTATAATAATCGGGCGCTTGCTTTTTACAAGTTGGGAAAATACGATAAAGCCTGGGCAGACGTATTCGTTATAGAAGGATTGGGAAGCCCTGTTGATCCGGATCTTTATAATGATCTGAAGAAAGCATCAAGCCAACCGCAATAAATGATCTTGTCATAAAATAAATATTTATTTGTCTATCCATCAACAGTGAATTTGCCTTTTACTAAAAATGTGCTATATTTTAAGCATCCTTTCTAATTTTTTAATCTAAGGGCAAATTAATGTTCAAGCGCTTTATTGCTTCCTTTGTCTGCGTTATTTTTATTTTTAGCAATCTGCAACTGTGCCAAGCCCAGGATTTTAATATCGACCAGCTTCCTGTGCCCGGGACGATGGTAGGAGAGTCCGTCCCATTTTATCCTTTGGCATTAAAAGGGCTGATCGTCAATCCTCAAAAACCCTTAGAATTCCAATTCATCGTTGATACCGGCCGAGGACCGCAGGATACCGCATCAGTCAAAGATCAAGCAAATCAATTAATAAAATACTTTCTGGCAGGCCTAACCATACCCGAAGGTGATCTATGGGTCAATTTATCCCCTTATGAGAAGGATCGCATGGTCCCTGAAGCGTTAGGACAGACAGATCTGGGACGCGATCTATTAGCCCAGGACTATGTCCTTAAGCAATTGACCGCTTCATTAATATATCCCGAGAAAGATTTAGGCAAAGTATTCTGGAGCAGGGTTTACGCAAAAGCCCAACAGCAATTCGGCACCACCAATATGCCCGTAAGCACATTCAATAAAGTATGGATCCTTCCCAACCAAGCACAGGTATACGAAAATGGCAGCGCCGCCTATGTCACTAAATCAACTTTAAAAGTAATGCTGGATGAAGATTATTTAGCACTGCAAAAACATGGTATAGCTTTGCCCTTGGCTTCCCGCTACGACACCCGTTTAATAGGGGTTAATATGGTGCGAGAGATCATTCTTCCTGAAATTGAAAAAGAAGTCAATACCGGCAAGAACTTCGCCCCGTTACGCCAAATTTATCAAGCTCTTATCCTGGCCAAATGGTACAAAGAAACCATCCAAAACGGTCTTTTGGACGCAATTTATACAAATAAGAACAAGGTCTCTGGCGTGAACCTGAACGATCCTGCGATCAAAGAACAAATTTATCAGCGGTATCTTCAGGCCTATAAGAAGGGGGTTTTTAACTACATTAAAGATGGCTCGCTTTCTAATGGACAGATGATGCCCAGGAAATATTTTTCAGGGGGTATAAGTCAGTTAGAACCTGCACATGTTGACCCAGATGGCGCCATGTCATCTGTCATTAGTAAAGGACAGAACATCATTGTGTCAATGGATTTAGAAAAAACAAATAATAATCACGCAATGATTTCCGATCGCGCGCCTGGTGTCATGAAAGCAGGTGGAATGCCTTTGACAGCATTAAAGGATAGTAAAGTTCTGGATGTGTTTCGGCAGATTATTGAGCGCAGGTATGATGTTCGTATGCTTTCAGAAGTTTATCACTTGGGGGATGTACCAAAATCTTTAACCTATAAAGGGCAGCAATATAGTGTTGAGGGCTATGCTGAATTAATTATTAAATTTTTGATGAGCCATATTGATGAAGATCCTTTTGATGTGTCAAATAAATTCCATGAGGAATTCCCTCATATGGCGCGTCCACCGGAGCTTGATTCCATATTTGATGCCTATATGAAGGTAAAGATGGACAAATTTGATATGAAAGTATTAAGGGATGCAATACCTCCACGTAGTAATGTAGCTGATATTGGTGCCGGAAAAAATCGTTTAGGTCAGGCAATCCTTGAATTTTCAGATGAAAATAATTTAAAAGTAAAGATGGTCATTGGAACGGATTTAAATGACTGGCCAGATCGTGATAAGAATGGCGATGAACGGCTTGCATTTGTAAAACAAGAATCCGGAACATATTTGCCCCTGCCATCCAATTCTTTGAACGTTGTAATTGTCAAGTGGGTGCTGCATCATATGTCTTATGAAGACCAAGTAAATTTCTTGCGCAGTGCTTGGCGGGTCTTGAAACCTGGAGGACGCCTGATCATTTTTGATTCTCTGGGTTCTGAACAGGATCAAGCAGATATCATGGCTGATTTTAATAGGGAAATGAATAATCCTCAAACATGGCCACAAGGGTCATTTTACAATGACAATAAGAAATTATCTGAAGATTTTCTGGCATTAACCCCCCAACAACAATTGGAAGTTCATGCTTTAGAGGATTATTTTGGACATAATTTGGTTATGAGCAGGGATGCTTTTATGCCACAGCATTTTACATATCTATCTGTCAAAGAGCTTAGACGTTTAATGACTAAGCTTGGGTTTGAGGAGAACACTAAATTAAGAAGAGTTTATGGAGCTGCCCCGATTATGCGGATGGGGCCACCTTCATTGAGGATAGTTTTTAAGAAATCAGTACAAGGCCCACTTTTTATTGGCGGGGGTGGAGGAGAAAATAAAGAAATGCTCCTTATTAAGGGGTTAAAGCAAGCTGAACGATTAGTTTTGCGTCAGGTTTCGGATGTTTTGGTAAGACAGGATCGCAAGATGGTAGGCATGCTTGAAGCCAAGGAAAAAGTCCACGATTTAGTTTTGATAGGCAATGACAGGCTGGATACTTTTGCGGAATCTTTGGATGTCGTGAATTCCGGTCTTGCGGAAAGAATAGTTGTGTTGGGTGAATCTGGCAGAGTTACGCTTCCAATGATTGAAAGAGCAATTTCTTTTGGATACGAGGTCAAAATTTCCCCTACAGTTACTGTTAATTCAAGAAACTGGTCTACCTATAAAGAAAGAATAACTCCTGAGAACCAAAGGGATTTCATAAGCAATAGTGAATCCGAGATCATTAAAGACCTGCTTATTCAGATGATCCAGAAATTTCCTTTTATATTTGAGAATCTTGCAAAGAAATTAAAAGCAGAAGGGGATGGTTTTATTGTTACCGTTGGTGATTCCTATAGTCGTTCCAAGGTAAGTACAAATCAAGTTTTACTCAATTACAGACGGCTCCTTGATAAGGAAGGTGTTTTTACAAATGGGACATCCTACAAAATAATGGTGGTGAACACGCCAGTAAGGGAGCTTAGGTCCCAGGCATACTTGGAAAACCTTTTTTCGGCAGAAAGGGCTAGGCAAAAGGTCGAGATACTGAGCCACACCGTATCTTACGATAATGTGGCCTACACCAAATCATCAGCTATTAAGGAAATTATAAGAGAGATATGGAGACTGGTTATTTATTCAGATTATGGCAAAGGAAACCTTAATCTGAGAAGTGAAATATTGCCTCAAGGAATTGATTCATTAACTCCAGAATTCTGGAGGAATGCTATTCAATTAATTGGTTTTTTAGGAAAAGATGAGAGAAAAAGTTTAGCTCGAGAACTTGTGAGCTTGGCTGGGGATTCCAATGGCCTCTCCTTGGATAAGATTATTCATTCTGAAGAACAAAATAAAGGGATTGCTGAATTTGTGAGGGTAGTGCTAAATTTATCACTAGACTCTGCCATGCTCGGCCAAACCATTCTTAATGATTTACAGTACCGGGATGAAATCCCTTCTAATGTGAAAATTAATGACATAGTTATTCTTGGTAATGATGAGTTGAATGTTTTTCGTCATGCATTAGGTTTATGGCGGGAACATCCCAATAGTCGGATAGTTATTCTGGGTGGTAAAGGACGTTTGACCCAGCCATTGATTGAAAAGGCTGCTCAAGCAGGATTTCAGATAGAGGATGCCTCAAGCGAAGCAGTTATCATTAAACAAATTATGAAAGACATGATTACCGAAGAATCTCAATTTGCTGATTTAAAGGCAGGCAGCATACAGCCTGTATTTGAATTAGAAGTAGATTCAACGACCACTCCTGAGAATATTAAGAATTACAAAGGTAAAATTGAAGATAAGTTAAAGCAATATAGTAAAGGAAATCCTTATCACATTATTTATTTGCAAACGTCCCATCAGCAATTACGTGCAAAAGCAACAGTGGAAAAATATTTAAAGAGTGAGATTGATGATGGAAGGATCATTGCTTTTAGTGATACGGCTAAATATAACCGCCCCTTGGAAAATCAGGCATTGGATGCTTTAGGGGAAGCTGTACGCATGATCATTTATTCCGATCATGGTAACGGAACAATAGCCAACGAGAATGATAATCTGCCAGATGCTTTTTGGCAGAATGTGACCGATTATTATAATTCGTTCTCAGGGTTAGAAAGAATTCAAAATGCGTCATTTCTGATGGGTCTTATCAAAGGTACAAAGAGAAATGGTCAAGAATTAAACATTGACGGATTAATTAAGGGATTTCCTGAGAATAATAGGCAGAGAATCTTTTTAGAACTTATTAAAGCTGATTCAGCCATGCTAGATCAGTTAGGTGGTATCGACCTTGATCAGATCAAGGTCGATCGTGCAGGTAGGGTCATTAAGATGTTCTTTGACCAGGCCCAATTAAATGAGCTGATGCAGGGCGGGTTTGAAGGGTTTACGCCGGTTATCACCAAAATGACGCGTATTTCAAGTCCATTTCAATTTTTTAATGACAAAGGAATTAATTCCATTTAATATGTCCGCATGGCTTTGCTGATAATTCCTACCTTTCTTTCGGCTTTCCTTTTGTTTCAAGTCGAACTCATCATTGCTAAATTATTCCTTCCCAATTATGGCGGCAGTTATTTGGTGTGGGGGGCGTGCATTGTCTTTTTTCAAGCGGTATTGCTGGCGGGTTATGTTTTTGCCCATTCTTTATTGCAGCGTTTTGGCACTTCTTTCTATTTAAAGATACATTTATGGCTTCTATTCATCCCAGTTTTATTTTTCCCCATCCGCGATTTTCATCTTTCATTTAACTCTTCATCTTTACCCTTGGTGCTGGATATTTTTTGGCGTTTGACAGTCAGCATCGGCCCGGTTTTTTTTTGTTCTTGCAACCATGAGTTTGGTGACCCAAAGTTGGCTCGCGGCATCTCAATTAAAAGGACGTGACAACCCTTATGGGCTTTATGCGGTATCAAATTTAGGGTCTTTCGCGGCCCTTTTGACCTACCCATTCGTTTTTGAGCAGTACATGACCAATACACAACAATTACAAATCTGGCGTGTCTTGTATCTTGTTTTGGTTGCTGGCAATTTATTGGCCTGGCGTATGATCAAGACAGACGAGCGCCGTGTTGAAGGGGCAGCTGTTGCTGCTCTCACTCCTGTCAGTGGAAAGCAAATATGGCGCTGGCTATGCCTGGGTGCGGCCGGTGTTGTGATGTTCTTGTCCGTTACCAATATAACCACCTATGAAGTTGCCCCGGTGCCTTTGCTATGGGTGGTCCCCTTAGGGATTTATTTGATGGCTTTTATTTTAAACTTCAAGAAAAATCCCTGGTGCCCTTCGTGGATCATTCGTTATATCGGCCCTATTATTGGGCTTCAGGCCATGATGTATTTCATGTCCCAAAAACATTTATTACCGGTCATTCTGGTCATTGCCTTGCTGAGCGTTTTTTTATTCTTTATTTGTATGTATACTCAGCATCAGTTGATCCAATCCAAGCCTTCTTCAAGCACACAAATGACCCTGTTTTATGTAATGATCTCCTTGGGAGGGTTTTTGGGCGGCATACTGACCAGCTGGATCATCCCATTAATATCAAATACCTTGATAGAATATTTGGTGGGATTGCTTTTGGCAGGATTAATGATGACACCAGCAATCAAAAGAACAGCGCTCTGGAAGATGTGTCTTTGTGTTTTACTGGTGGGGGCGGCATTCTTTTTATGGCCTCAATGTGTTAAAGCATACCACCTGTGGTCTTTCGTTTTATTATGGACCGTTGTTTGGTTTGCCTTCTTAGTTTTAGCCTCTGATAAGAGATTTTTTGCAGCTGTTTTGGTTGGTATTATTTTGGCGACACCCTTTTTGGAGTCTATTTGGCAGAATGTTCATTTCATCGTCAAAAAAAGGAATTATTACGGCATCTATGAGATTTATGATAATAAGTATGGGATCAGGGTATTGGTGCACGGCACGACGCTGCACGGGATCGAATTTTTAGATCAAGCTAAACGCCGGATCCCGTTAGGATATTACAGTCCTATTTCACCGATCGGTTCTTTGCTGATCTCGGATGTTTATCAGGCCAGGCGTGTGGGGGTCGTGGGTTTGGGCACAGGCACCTTATCCATGTATGCCAAGCCGTCATGCCCTATAGATTATTATGAATTGGATGGGGATGTGAAAGACCTGGCTTCGAAGTATTTCTGGTATATGCAGGAGGCTCCCGGAGATGTGAATGTCATTTTAGGGGACGCCAGGCTTTCGTTGGACCAAGCACCTGATGGCACGTATGACCTGCTGGTCATTGATGCTTTCAGCGGGGATTCGATCCCGACCCATTTGGTCAATAAGGACGTATTGGTGGAATACCGTCGAAAGTTGGCCCCCCGCGGTGCCGTGGTTTTTCATATTACCAATCGGTATTTGAATTTGGAGCCGGTATTAGCTAGAATTGCTGATGACGCCAATGCTTATGTGGCTGTCAAGGACGTAGGGGATGAAGGAACTAACATGCGTTCTATCTGGTGCATCCTCACCTGGGATGATGACCGCTTTTTAAAATTGATCACCCAAGGGGATTGGCAGCCGCTCGAGATAGCTCCGGGTTTTCAAGGCCGCATATGGACCGATGATTTTTCAACGATATTGCCGATCATCAATATGGGCGAGCTGGCCATGTCGCTTAAAACTTTTAAACCATTTACTTGGTAAGATGAGGGTGCTTAATTATGTTTTCATTCTTTAAAAAACGGTCCGACGATGAACAATTGGGTAAGGATTTATTTGACTTTTTAGCGGAGATGGAAAAGAACCTGGAGATCTTCTTTGTGATGGACCAAAGGCAGTTTATCACCGGCGGATTCCTGACAGATGCCTGGCTACAGGTGAAGGACTTGGAAATCCTCAAGCGTCATGAAACGATCGTTTTATATGCTAGAGATATTGAAACTTTTAACCGGTCTTTAAAGGCTTACAAAGATTATGAAATTTGGTACACCTCGGATGTTAATAATAAAACCCCGGAAGGCAGCCGCAAGCTGCATGCCTTAAAGCATGAATTGGATACGAAGCTTAAAAGTCTGGAAGCGGTGATCATCTTGGCAGGTCAAGACCTGGAGCGGGAAATGCTTCAATTGGGTTTATTAAAAAAATGAGCGATGAATTTTTAAAGGTATCTGAGTTAAATCATTTTATCCGGGATGTTTTAAACAGCGGTTTTCCCAAGGCCTTGTGGATCTGCGGGGAGATCCAGGGCTATGACCGCGGTAAGGACAAAAAGCATGTGTTCTTTGAATTGTGCGAGAAAGACCCTGCCACCCGTGATATCACCGCCCGCATCGGGCTTGTGATCTTTGCCCAAGCCCGTCCTAAAATTGAGGCCATTTTACGGCAAGCGGAAAATGCTTTTGAATTAAAGGATGATATTGAAGTTAAATTCCTCTGTAAGGTGGATTTTTATCCCGGGCATGGTCAGGTGCGTTTGATCGTTGAGAGCATAGATCCGGTCCACACATTAGGCAAGATCGCCCAGGACCGTCAGCGTTTGATTGCGCTTTTAAAGCAAAAAGGTATTTTAGAGCGGAATAAAATGTTGCCGCTCCCTGAAGTTGTTTTGAATGTAGGCCTGATCACTTCTTATGATTCCGCGGCCTATCACGATTTTATATCAGAGCTCAAACGCAGCGGGTATGCATTTAAAATATTCATGGTCAACTCGATCATGCAGGGCAAGAATACGGAGAATTCCATTGTTAAAGCGTTGCAGACCTTGGGAAGCATGGAGGGGGTGGATGTGATCGTTATTACCCGGGGCGGCGGTTCCATTGCTGAGCTTAGTTGTTTTGACAGTGAGAAGATCGCTGTGACCGTCGCCCAATCAGGCATCCCTGTTTTAAGCGGTATAGGCCATGAGATCAATACAACCGTCACCGACCTGGCAGCTCATACCTTCGCCAAGACGCCGACAGCCATTGCCAAATTCTTGATCGAGCGTCTGCAGGGATTTTTGGAGGGCATTGATGGGCGTCAAGAACGCATTCTTGACGCCATGCAACAGGCGCTAAAAGATAAACGTATCCGG